>Ga0070729_10004575_pt1 | contig 14959 bp, 10 predicted proteins | sample tdDd472_FD_66725 | JGI IMG/M metagenome (GOLD analysis project Ga0070729, IMG submission 66725) | Marine sediment microbial communities from the Atlantic coast under amendment with organic carbon and nitrate - tdDd47.2 | ecosystem: Environmental > Aquatic > Marine > Coastal > Sediment | place...
CATTGTTCCACCCTTGTAGACCACTTTCTGTTGTTCTGGGAGTATGCATACAACTGGTGAACCAACACTGTGGCCATCGCTTTCTATCTCAACTGTATTGGCGTCTTTAATTCCGCAAACATTACGAGCGTATTCAACAACAGCCAATTGCATACCATAGCAAATGCCAAGGAACGGTACTGAGTTTTCACGACAATGTTGAATAACAGAGATTTTGCCTTCTATGCCTCTGGTGCCAAATCCACCAGGTACTATTACCGCGTCAATACCTTGCATTACTTTGTCGACTGTAATTTTTCCGGCTTCAATTTCTGTTGTTTCAATCCATTCAAGCTCAACATCTACATTTAAATGTGCTTTGGAGTGAATAATTGCTTCCATAATTGAGGCATAAGAATCGTGTAGATCGACATATTTTCCACAGATTGCGATTTTGAGAAGTGTTTTCTCATCTTTAGATGAAAGCTGTTCAACCAGTCTCTTCCATTCGCCTAATCTTGGTGGTGAGTAAATCTTCAAAACCTTATGCAGTATCTCAGGTATGCCTTCCTCTTCGTAACGAACAGGAATGCGGTAAACATTGCTTACATCCTCACCACTAATCACACATTCAGGATCAATGTTACAGAACAGAGCTATCTTTTCTTTGATTTTGGGGGACAAAGGTTCCGGGCTTCTGCCAATGATAATGTCAGGATGAATTCCACGTTCAGTTAGTTGTTTTACAGCCTGTTGCGTAGGCTTTGACTTTTGCTCTTCAACGCCTGATGGAATTGGGACATAGGTAAGATGCACATAGGCAATATTTTCGCGTCCTACATCCTGTCTAAGCTGTCTAACGCTCTCAATAAAAAGCTCGTTTTCCATATCACCAACAGTGCCACCGATTTCAATCAGCATGATATCAGCTTTTTCTGCTTCAGCTATTTCAAAAAAACGTTGCTTGATTGCGTTGGTAACATGTGGAATCAACTGGACTGTTTGACCAAGGAAATCACCGCGCCTTTCCCTGTCTAATATCATTTTGTAAACTTTGCCCATGGTAATATTCCAGGTGAATTTGCATTGTACACCCAAAAATCGTTCATAGTGACCAAAGTCCATATCAACTTCACCACCATCGTCAAGCACAAATACTTCCCCATGTTCGATAGGATTCATGGTGCCTGGATCGGTGTTCAGATATCCATCACATTTTATTGGTACAACTTTAAGTTTGTCTGATAAAAGATTTCCAATAGATGCAGTAGCAATTCCCTTTCCCAGACCGGAAAGAACACCACCAGTACAAACAATAAACTTCGGGCCTTGATAAGACATAGACTTATCCCCTTTTTGCGAATAAAGAAAAACAACATTAAATTTTATTGATTGTCGGAAAAGGAACCAGAGATCGGATCTCCGACATCTGGGACTCGAATTATATTGATATATATATTTAATGCAACCCTTTTGTTGGGAAAAACATATTTATAATGGGAAAAGTAAAGAAAATTTAACTAATATAGAATTATCGCCTTTTCAGTTGTGTCGCTAATATTTCCATATTGGCAGGATCATATGAAAATACCATCCGTTTCATCTCGTTTTTTATCTCAAGAACAGCGTTATTAATCCTGATAATTGTTCCAGGATATACGCATCCGTTGACAAATATTCTGGCGTTTTCACATAACGTAGTATCGTGGTCATTAAGCCAGTTTATAAGGACCGTCAGACGGTTCTTTTTCTTTTTCATATCTTCTTTGAGTTTATTAATGTTTTCGCGTTCACGCGGGGATAGCTTGGCGAGAATGGCTTTATTAGCTATAAGAGGCTTCAATCGAGCAGAAAGCTCTTTTAACACCTCTTTAAGCTCGTAAATTTCATCTATGACAATATCAAGACTTAGCGGTATTTTTTTGCAATATCCAGCAATCACTTCTGTTCTGACACCGCTCACACCACCAATATGTTTAGCTCGTACTCCTGTGGCTGCGTAATTAACACCACCAACAATGGCTCCATTTTCTACAAATAATGTACCATGGCAAAAGATTTCAGAATGAAAGCAACCAGCATTAAATTCACAATCGTGGGCGCAAAATGCTTCTATCTGATTTACGTATTTTGCCTTTATCATTTGTTTAGCTTGTATTTTTGCTTCAAGCTGGCCTATTATGCCCTCTTTCACTGAAATTTCAACGCCAGCTTTCAAGTTTGAGGTTTCGCTACTTCCACCAATTATAATGCTGTTGCCAGCTTCAATATCAAAATGCTCAATGATATTTTCAGCAACTTCAACTGTACCAACAAAACGTAATTTACCAGTGCTCCAATCGTTTATGTTGTTGATTTTAAAACGTTCTTTAACCCCTATAGAGTCTTTTTTTACATCAAACTGACCACTGATTTGTGCTTCAATTTCACCATTTTCTTTTTCAACAAGACCCTTATCAATCCTGAATTCTACAATTTTGCACTTGAGTATGGTTCCAAATATGTCCTCGAACTTGGAATTCGCTTCAATAGTTTCGGCTGGTATTTTTTTTGCCACCACATTACCAGCGATGGCATTTATTAGGATGAGTTTCTTATCTTTCGTTATAGTTTCGTCAGAATTGTGAATTAAATTTAAGTATTCGATAATTTGTGGTTCTTGAGGAATCAAAAACTCGATATCATAAATCACATTAAGATTTTTCTCCAGGTTCGCAAGCTCTATAGGCTGTTTCTTTTTGATATATTTGAACTGTTCTCTTCTATTTTCTATCAGTTCCATATTTAGTGGACAAGTTATGCCAAATTCGCGGGCGGCTTCTTCAAGTTTAGCAGGATTAATTCCTTTGGCTAGAAGAACATAACACCTCAAATTGTCTGGCGTAGCTTTAAAAGATACCCCCAGATCATTGAGTTTTTCAGCAATTTCTTCTGAATCTGTTGTTAAATCTACTAGTTGCTCTTCTTCCACAGTATGATCTTTCCAGTTTTAACCTTTAAGCAGTATACAGATGTTATCTAAATTGAACGGTTAAAAAGTTTAAATTTGCTTAGAGTTGACCTATAAACATACTAATTAACGTCCATCTTACTTGCTAAAAGTATTACTCGGCATTTTTCCAAATAAAAACAGAGAGTTTTATCATTTTTCTAAAAAAAGTTAAACGAAATAGGAATAATAGTTCTTGTTATTAGTTATAAAGCTTACAATGAAGGTAACATTGCAGTTTTTGCCAGTTTGATTTTCTGAAAATGTTTGTGGGGAAAGATAATGAAGTATGCACTATTTTTAGCAAGCGTTGTTTTTTGTATGCATGTATCTTGCAATACTGCGCATGCATCTTGCACAAAAGATACTGACTGCGAAGAAAACCTTGTATGTGAAAATTACTCTTGTATCCAACCTGAAGCATTTCGCCCATTAAAAGAATTGTCGGAATCAGAAACCAGAGATGCCTATATTTCAAGTCTCGCAGAGTCTATACAAAGCTTGAAACTTCAAAGACGATCAATGTTGAAATATATGATAGCTGGGTACAGTGGATGCTTACTTTTACTAACCATGGGAATAAGTTTTAATGTTGAATCTGGAGGTGCTGATGAACTTGTATCAGCGATGTACATAATGAGTGGCCTAAGCCTTGCTCTGTCTGTAGCATGGCATATTTACTACGCAAAAAAAGAAAAAGAAATAAGATCACTGGAAAAGGAAATGCTTGAATATTACCTGATCGACACAGAAAAAATACAAGTGCTAGATATTTCGCCATTTGTCACAAAAAATGACGAGGCAAGCGAAACAAGTTATGGACTTTCTATTACCGGGCGGTTTTAAAAGGGGGATATGTGAAAAATATAATACGATTAAATCTGGTAGTATTTGCTCTATTGTATTCCTCATTAGCCTTCGGAGAATGCTTGTCAGATTATGACTGCAAGGGTGGCCGTGTGTGCTCAGAAGGCACATGTACTTCCCAGTCTATTGAAAGTCAACAAGAATTCATAAATAAGGATTACAGCTTAAGTGATACAACAGCATTACTTGTTGTTGAAAAAAATCAACTAAGACGTCAATACACAAATTTATTATTCATGACGGTTTTTGGATACTGTAATGCAGTTATAGGGCTTAGTGTTGCATTAGGTTTTCATATGGAAGACCTTTCCCTCACAATTTCAAATGCATTCTGGATTATGGGTGGTGCTTCTTTGCTGTTCGGAATAATTTCTAACATTCTTGTTGTCAGGAAAGCCAATAAAATTGAGGATATAGAAGAAAAAATAGACAAAATGAAGGGGCTTGAAGTTGCTGATGGGACGATATGGCTTAATGGTATATCTCCAATGATAATAGATGATTCATCAAACAACACTCAGAGCTATGGTTTTGCTTTATCTGGCGTATTTTAATAAAAAAATCCGGTTGGCACATTTTATATATACCAACCGGATAATTGTTTTAGCTAGCTGTATTTAATTATTTGTTTATTGCCTGAAGGCTGATTTTTCCAGCGATACTTCTTGCAATCTCTCTTATTGATTTAGAATAAGCAGTGTCCTGATGGCTAATCACGGCTGGCACGCCATTGTCACCTGATTCGGCAATTGTTGTATGAATCGGGATCTTTCCAAGTAGTTTGATATTGAGATCCTTAGCAGCTTTTTCACCACCACCCGTGTTGAAAATCTGATGTACGCTGCCACAATCCGGGCACTGGAAACCGCTCATGTTTTCGAGAATTCCAAGTGTGTTAATGTTTACTTTGTCAAACATCAGTTTTGCTCTGTAGACATCTGAAAGAGCGACATCCTGCGGAGTTGTAACAAGAACTGCTCCAGAGGCGTTGATTGATTGGGCCAATGTCAACTGGACATCACCGGTACCTGGAGGAAGGTCGATAATCAGGTAGTCAAGTTCGCCCCATTCCACATCACGCAGAAATTGTGTGATAAGGTTTCCAAGCATCGGGCCTCTCCATAATACCGGAGAATTTCTGTCTACCATGAAACCGAGTGAAATAGCTTTAATTCCAGCTGCTTCGATGGGATAAACTTTCTCAGTTTCCTGGCTTCCAGTTAGTTGTGCGCCTTCTGCGCCAAGCATAGTTGGAATAGATGGGCCATATACATCAGCATCCATAATTCCTACTTTTGCCCCATCTAGAGCCAGTGAACAGGCCAAGTTCAAAGCAACAGTGGATTTACCCACCCCACCCTTGCCGGAACCAACAAGTATGGTGTTTTTAACATTAGGAATTAACTCTTCTTTGTCTTGCTGAACAGAGCTTAAGACTTTGGAGGAGAATTCAACTTCCACAGTTTCTACGCCATCAATGGCTTTCACTGCCTTTTCGCAATCTTCCTTGATAGTTTGCTTTAACGGGCATGCCGGAGTGGTTAAGACTACGGTAAATGAAACTTTGGAACCATCTACCTTTACGTTGTCGATCATAGATAGACTAACGAGATCCTTTTTAATTTCCGGATCATTAACGGTAGATAGAGCATCAATAACTTGCTGTTCTGTGACAGACATTTTAATACCTCACTTTAGAAATAATACTAGTAGCATACAATATGAAAATTGTTCTGCCTAAGCCGATTTTTTCTCCTTGGAACCTTCCAGAACTTTTTTTGTCAACTCTGCTTTGAAAGTTTCTGTCTCTTTCACGACCTTTTTAGAGGGAGTTTTTTTAGGCTTTATTGCTTTTTTTTCAATTTTCTTTTCTGCGGTTTTCTTTTTGGTTGCTGCTGCCTTTTTCTTTGGTGCAGCTTTTTTCTTTGCAACCGGCTTTTTCTTTTTTGGTGCAGCTTTTTTCTTCTTAACGGTTAGAGGATCAATTCTATCTCTAAGGAATTTTTCAATTCGAAGATTAACGAGATCAGGCATTTCAATGGGGGCTGTATGACTGCCACCAGGAATCATTATCAATTCTGAACCTGGAATAAGCTGCTGCATCTCTTTTGAAAGCCACATTGGTGTAAATGTATCATATTCACCACCAACTATCAGAGTTGGTGCCTTGATACTGCCCAAGTTTGGTCTTGCACTATGATTTTGAGCATTTTTAAGCATCTCAACGAACAAGTTAATATCAACCTTGGAGATATGATCGAAATATGGTTTGAAGTCATCGCGATGGATAAGTTTGCCATTAACCTCAAATCTTGTGGCAATCTGGTAGGCCAGCTCAGAATTAACTACAGCCGTCCATAGAGGTTGTAACAAGTGAGGTTTTGCTGAAACCAGATTGTGCAATGTTGGAAAGACTGTTTTTAAAAGTTTATTGTCGTGGAAAGTATCGAGAGGTTTCCCGTAACTACCACAAACAGGCACCAGACCAAGTGTTTTTTCAGGAAACATGTTTGCAAATTCTAAAATGACCTGAACTCCCATGCTGTGTCCCATAAGAACCACTTTGGGAAGTTTCAGTTCATCACAGAGCTTTCCTAAATCTCCTGCCAAATCTTTGGTCGCCACGTTATCCAGCGTCAAAGGCATATCAGATCTGCCATGACCTTTGTAGTGACAAGAAATAAACTGATAGCGATCTTTTAAGTATGGAACAAGATGTGCCCAGATAAAGCCCGCACAACCAATACCATCGATGAGTAAAACGGGAGTGCCCTCACCTTTTACGCTGTAATATAATTTTGTTCCATCACATCCTTCGAACCAGCCTTCTCTCATGACCAAAACCTCCAGAGTCTCTTAAAAGTCATAAAACAAAAGAGCAATTAGCAATAGCTCTTTATCGTGTAAATTTCAAGGTATTTATGCATTGCGTCGATAAGAAATGTCTACATACTATTCCAATAGTTAAACTACCGATATTCTTGCTTTTTATCTGCTTCTGCATGTAAAGGAACTTTAATTTCAGCAGTCCCTGTTTCCATATACGTTTCTAAAAAATACAAGATTTGATCTCGCATTGAATAATAGGAGGATTCTGTATCTCCTTCAAATCCTTCAGGACAACTTTTGTGTGACATCGTATCATGACATGCAGGATGGAACTGTTGATAGCCAAAATTGCTTACAGGCCCATTTGCTTGTTCAAGTCCATGCACTTCGTTGAATACTGGAAGCATGTGAGGAACAGAAGCTGCCTTTGCGTAATTGTCAGTAACAGCGTTTGGGACAGTTTCGTCGTTAATTGATTCCTGAATTAGAACATTCTTTTGGTTGACGTTGCCATTATTTAACATAGACGCAAAGTTAACGCTGTCTCCGGCATCAATTACTGTTTGTATTGCAGTGCTGTATTGCGAAAAATAATACTGAGGATAGACACTTGCAAGCCCGTAATAGGTAAGAAATCCCTGAAGAAAATCTGTTAAACCACCACCACCAACATTGATTACTGCAGCATCAAGCTCGCGTGAAACAGCCACAGTCGCTGCACCTACGATACTCCCAAGCGAATGAGCTATGTAAGCGATTTTTTCAGTTGACAAATCGGTTGTACCATCGCCACCTTTGGGATAGACATCATTTACGGATGAATATTTGTTCCATGTCTTAACCATGTGAATTAGCTGATAATGATCCATGGACGATTGCAAAAAACTTGATCTGGTTTTCAACGGGAAGGCAACATCAATGAATTCCAGAGGCGGCATTGTTTCGTTTTCATCTTCTCTGTCACCGTGGTAGATAAAATCCATTGATAGAGTTGCATAGCCTTTCTCTGCACATTGGGAAGCAAGGCTAAGAACAGATGTTTTTGAGCTGTAAATTCCATGTTGTGCCAAAACTACCGGGAAAGGTTGTTTGCTTGCATCTTCAGGTAGAACTAAGATAAACGGGACATCTACATTTTCCTGTGCTAAAGGATTGTTGTTTTCATCGTATGCAATTGCCCTTTTGTGCAAAGGGTTATCCTGATTGTCGCGTGGCAATCTGAAATCAGCAGCTTTGAATGTTCCTCTTATTACTGCGCCAACATGAGCAGTTCCGGTCGAAATTTTACTATCTGAAAGATCATCGACCTTGATATCTGTAAAAACAGGATCAGGAGAAACTAATTCTTCATTTCGGTATTTCTCTTCCACGTAAATCAAATCATCTCTGATACTTTGCGTGGAAAAATCTACAGCGACAAGCAAATCTTCAGCGGTTACAGCAATTTCATCTGAGCCAAGTGTGTCAATAACTGATTTATATCGTGCAATCTCAGGCTCAAGATGGTTGTGATTTTTCAGCAAGTTAGAACTTGGATATAATCCAGAAACAACACGGAAGTCGATTGACGATTCAAGCAGATCTCCATCAGGAGTTTTCAGCCCTTTTTTGATAACCAGTGCATAAGTTGTTAATTCTTCAAATGTTGTATATGGTCTGATTTCCAAATACCAATATTTGTGAGTAAAGCTTGATGTGTCATTCTCGTCATACTCGACACCGTTAATCAGTTCGTAGGCTCTTCTTTTTTTGACCCACACAGGTACTTTTTTACCAAAATCAGAACTTTCAGTGTCAATGTTTACTACGAAAACAAGTGATTCATCTTCAATTGAATCTTCCGGCGTTGCCGGGAGCATGTTTTCGTCAATATCTGGTTCAACTTCTACATAAAGAGTTCCAAAACCTGCAAATCCATCCATGTTGTTCAAGGCATCAAGCAGAATATCCTCATTTTTAGATAGCAGGAAAATTCCACGATCAATCAGGTTGGTGTTGTATATCGCAAATTCGCTATACGATGCGCCACTGGTTTTTCCTAAGTTTAAACGCTTACCTGTTCTTGTAGTCTCATCTTCAATTGTAAAATAATCATAGGGGAATGGAAGTCTGTTATAATTCTCTTTGGTGGCCATCGTCGTAGGACCATTAAGATCAAACACCACCCTATTTTCAGGCTGCGTCGGATATTCAAATTCTTCTTCGGCTTCATCTTCTATTTCACTATCTTCAGTAGCTTCAGAATCAGTTTTGTCTCCATCAATTTCTATATCTTCTTCTGATACTTCGCTTTCTGCATCCTCAATATCCAAGTCACCATCTGTTTGCTTATCGAGATCACCATCAGTGGTGCTGTTATCATCACTGGAACAGGATATCGTAAAAAACATGCAAATAATCGCTAATAGCACTGCTGTTTCAATACGTCTGATTAGCATGACCATAACCTCTCGTTACATAAACATGATAGTTTTTACATTGTTGAGTGTTTTTTTACTCGCTTGTTTGTATTTGCCTGAAATCAGCGATTTGATTAAAGAGTTCTGCTAAATGCCACAACAAGGCAAGTCTGTTGTTTTTGATTTTTTCATCTTTGTCCATAACCAGCACATCATCAAAAAATTTATCAACAGCAGCTTTTAGACTAACCATGGCCTGTAAAGCAGACAGAAATTCTTTTTTCTTAATCAGAATGGTGACATCGTCACGAGTTCTCTGATACTGCTGCCACATCTCCTGCTCGGCATCGGATGCAAAGAGATCCGGATTGACTACTGCGCTGGTCTCTTCCTTAAGAATATTCATTACACGCTTGAAAGCCGCAGCCAACGATTCAAAACCACTCTGCTTTCTGAATTCTTTCAGAGCTTTCATACGCTCTTCTACATCAGCCATGACCTGGAACCGTGCTTTTGTGACAGACTTGATTGTATCCTGTGAGAAATCTGCATTGCGCCAGTTCCTGTAGCGTCCTTCGAAAAACAGGTTAACTTGACTGATGGTTTCGTCAAGTGGTTTGGTCAGTTTGTCTTTAAGTGCCTCAACAGAGAATTTAATCCAGTCATCCAGTGAAATTCTGTAACCTCTATCCACCAGAATTCTCAAAACTCCAAGAGCTTGCCGTCTTAGAGCATATGGGTCCGCTGTTCCACTGGGTTTAAGGCCAACACCGAAACACCCTACTATAGTGTCCATTTTGTCAGCCAGAGCGACCATTGCACCTACGTTGTCGTTTGGCAGCTCATCATCTGCAAATCGGGGCCAGTAATGCTGCTCGATACCCACAGAAACTCTTTCGGATTCTCCAGCAAGTTTTGCGTAGGTTCTTCCCATTATACCCTGGAGTGATGCAAACTCACCGACAACAAGAGTTTGCAAATCTGCTTTGCAAAGTGTGGCACAACGCAGTGCTTCCTCGAGGTCTTCGGGAGCAATAAACGAAGCCATGTAACTGATGTGTTCTTTTATGCGTTCTATCTTTTCGGCAATTGTTCCAAGTTTCTCTTCGAAAGTCACAGCAGAAAGTGAATCTGCAAGTGCATCAAGGCTTTTTTGCCTGTCTTCATCATAGAAAAATCGGGCATCTGCCAATCTGGCACGAAGAACTCGTTCGTTTCCTTTAACTACAACTTCCGTTTCTTTCACTTTAGTATTTGCAAATACGATGAACCGTGGAAGAAGGTTGCCATTTTCATCTAAAATCGCAAAATATTTTTGGTGTTTAGCCATTGAATCTATAAGAATTTCCTTGGGGACTTTCAAGAACTCTTCCCCAAAGCTACCAAGCATACCGACTGGATATTCAACCAGATTAGCAACTTCGGTAATTAAATCGCCATCAGCCAGAATATGACCATCAATAGATTTCGCCAGTTGTTCAGCTTCTTTTTGGACTAACTCTTTTCTTGTGTCACATTCAGGAATTACAAATGCTGTTTTGAAGTTCTCAAAAAGAGATTCAATAGTGCTGACTTCAAACGGCTCCGGTTTCATAAATCTGTGACCACAGCTGGTGTTTCCACTTGATATGTTTGCAAAGGTAAATGGAACAACTTCACCATCTAACATTGCAAGTATCCAGTGAATCGGTCTGGCGAAGCTATCTTCAATTGTTGACCAGCGCATAGATTTGGGAAATGGAAGCTTCTTGATGATTCTTGGCAAAATGCTGGTTAAGCAATCAAATGTTTTCTTGCCAACTATTGTCTTTGTAGCTTGAATGCAACGTCCTTTGGGGCCTTCAACTATTTCTAGGTCTTCGACGCTTACGCCCTGGCTTTTTGCGAATCCGTTAGCCACTTTTGTCGGATTCCCGTCGCCATCAAAAGCAATACCTACTTTGGGGCCCATAACCTGAATCACTCTATCTGGCTGAATCAACTCAATACCATTCAGAGTCAAGCCAATGCGTCTTGGGGTGCCGTATGTCAGAATATGGTCAGCACCCTTGATGCCTTCGTTTTTTAATTCTTTTAAAAGCAGTTCCTTAAGAGAACTCTCTGCAGGGCGAATAAACCTTGCGGGGATTTCCTCACAACCTATTTCAAATATTAGTTCCGCCATCTTCGCCTCACCTATTTATTTTTCTTGTTTTCAGAGAGTTTTTTAGCGTGTTTACGCTGTTTTTCGATATGTTCGTTTACCTGTTTCCAATGCTGCAACAGTTTTTCATTGTTTTCAAATTCTGTTCCTTTAAGCATAGGATATCCCATCTGGTGGCGAAGTGTCGCGAAACCTTCCGCACAAGATTTAGCCAGTTTTCTTACTCTGGCAATATATTGCTGCCTTTCAGTAACAGAAATCGCTCCTCGTGCGTCCAACAGGTTAAAAGCATGTGATGCTTTCATGCAATAATCATACGCAGGAACCGCCAAGCCTTTTGCAACTAGTTCGTTGGCTTCTTTTTCGTACATGTTGAACAGATTAAACTGCAAATCTATATTGGCAACTTCAAAATTATGGCGACTCCAGTCTACTTCGTCCTGGTGATGAACATCACCATAACTAACGGTGTCAGTCCATTTCAGATCATATACGTTATCGGCATTTTGCAAGTACATCGCAATGCGTTCAAGACCGTAGGTTAATTCGGCAGTAACAGGTTTTAAGTCAATACCACCTACTTGCTGGAAATATGTAAACTGGCTGATTTCCATGCCGTCGATCCATACTTCCCAGCCTAGTCCCCAAGCTCCAAGAGTGGGAGATTCCCAGTCGTCTTCAACGAATCTAATATCGTGTTCGTCTGAGTTTATACCAATGCTTTTTAGGCTTTCCAAATATAATTCCTGAACATTTTCAGGGGATGGTTTGAGTATGACCTGAAACTGGTAGAATTTCTGTAAACGGTTGGGGTTTTCTCCATATCTACCGTCAGTAGGTCTTCTGGAAGGTTCCACATAGGCTACCTTCCATGGTTCCGGTCCTAAAACTCTTAAAAATGTGTGCGGATTAAATGTTCCTGCACCGGTTTCAATATCACATGGTTGCACTATCAGACAGTTTCTTTCAGACCAGAATTTCTGTAGTGCAAGTATTAAGTCTTGAAATGTCACAACAGACCCTTTCTTGCTAAAATATCAATCATAAACAGGCGCACATAAGCTATCACGCAGTATTTGGATGGTCAAGGATAATCCAAACAATATCATGAAGTTTGCTATGTATTTTCGTCTGTTTCCATTCTTTTTTGTATAAAGGCAAGGTTGACAAGATTTATTAGTGTATGAGCAACTATCGGTGCTGCCAAAGATCCGGTTGCTTCAAAATAATATCCAAGCACTCCACCTATAACCGTGGCCGATATTGTCCATGGAATAAATGCTTTTTCGGGGCCAACATGAAGCAAACCGAAAATCAGGGTTGTTGCAAAAAGGCCAAAGGTGGGTTGCATCGCACCTCTGAAAAAAGCTTCCTCTCCAATACCGGAAAGGATGGCAATCAGTAGTATTTCATGAGGTTTTAATTTGCCAAGTATGTTTCCAAACAGCTTTTCAAGCTTTCTGGACCACTCAAAGTAGTAAGAGCCTAACTGTGAAAGAATAATTACTGCAACAGCCGTACAAATTCCTAATATCACAGACACAATTATCTGTCTTGCATCAATGAAGCTTTCCCATTTAGGATGAACCCAGATGCTTGAGTCCCCACGTATAAGAGACCATATTTGAGCAATAACGAAAAGCGCAAAATAAAAGGCTGTTACAAACTTTAGGTTTAATTCCTTCATGACGAAAGACTAAAAAGCCAATTCTCCTTCTGTTCTGAAACCATCTTTAATGAAAAAAGACTTTATTTGCAACTTGTTTAAAAATCCCAGTTTAGGGGCAATTTGATTGTTCCACATCATGTATTGTTGATACAATTGTGTGTTTGGAGAATCGGCAGGTGGTGCAAGGTTTTTCATGGTTTCGACAAATCTGGTAAAATCGAAGCTCAAATTGGATATTTCGGTCTTCTTGCCATACAAGTCCATTCCTTCGGAAGAACCGAAAGCAGTAGTGATAGAAGTTTCACCAAACCCCATTACAAAAAGGTTTTTACGAATTCCGTACTGCAGTGTTATGCCATCAACTTCAACAGACCACAGCACATCAAAGCCGGCCTGTTTTTTTGAAGTTACTTTCTTTCCTAAGGCGATCTGCGACTCTGCTGTTTTGTTCAATAGTTTAATGCTGGCTTTTGTATTTTTAAGACCTGCAAGGAAAACCAGACGTCCCAGGTTTGCAAGCTGACTGCCACTTACACTTGTTCCTGTTGCTAATTCGCTGGGAATCATTTCCATTCCGTAGAACAAGCCAGCCATTTCACCTGTCAAATTGCTAATAATATCTTTCTTGAAGTCTACCCCGGTCTTTTCGATGAGCTGCTTGTTCCAGATGTCAAATTGTGCTTTCGCTTCTGGAGACTGTTTGGAAATGTGGTTATAGAAAGATTTCAGATTTAGTTTGGCCGTAATGTATCCAATTGGGGAGTTGGCAAGTGGGAGATTTTTAAATTTGTTTGTAGATGCGCTGAAAAACTTTTTGTGTTTGGCAATTGCTTTTTTGCTTCCAATAACCTCATGGACAAATGAAGCCTTGCCGTCATTAACCGCTACTGCAAATATCTGAGCATCAAATGATTCTGCCATTTTTAAGGCTGAATTCATCATTATCATTGGTGGCGACTGATTAGTATTGTTGGCTTGGTTTTTTGTTAACTGTTTTCCAAGTCTGTCTGCACCTTTTTTAAGCTCTTTAAGGTAGCTGTTGAAATTGTTGTAAAAGACTACGGAAGTGTTTGATTGTATTCTGTTAATCAGTTTGCCAAAGTGCTTGTCAGTTGCAAGGCTTTTTTTTCTCGCCAGACCAACAGATGCTTCAACATGAGCTTCAAACCACTTAGGAGATGGTGGAGCAACCATCAGATAAACCATATTTTTACTAATCGCATAGGCAATCATTGCTGGTGTATGGTTTGTTCCATCTTGTGTAAAGTAATAAGCCTTAAAACCTTTACCATTTGTTTCTGGACATCTTTTCAATTGACCAAGGTTTTTTACAAGATTGTCTAAAGAAGATTTCGCTTTTTCAATATCGTTGGCACGAAATCCGATTATTGGAGTGCCATCTTGTCCCAGAGCAAATGCGAACAAGCCGTATTTTACATCGAGACCCATTATTTTAAGATCTTCAACTGAAAAAGGATTGTAACCAAGAGATCCTTTAAAGGATAAAATCAACTGGTGGTATTTAAAAGATGGATCTTCCTGCTGATACTGTTTTAGTACAGCATCAATTTTTGACATGGACATACCGATATCATTTGCCAGAAAATTGAACGATGCGTCCTTGGGAATATTCAGCGACAAATCCATGTATGTCTTTTTCTCTGTCTTGCTTATTTTTCCAGCAAATACATTTGTTGTGAGAAAAAGTGAAATAAAAGTAAAGATAATTATAGTTTTTACAAGCAATATTCTGCTGGATGCGTTTTGCATCGTCGACATGTCATCCTCCTGAGAAAATCAATATGTTACCATCTAGACGAATCAGTTTTCACATGTGTTGTTCATTTTTGAAAATCGTTCAAGTATCATCTTCTTAATATTGTCTTTTGGAAATTGCACCTGAAACGCGTTGCTAGCTGATGAAGAAGAAACAGCAGGTACAATGTCGTAGCCAATAATACCCATTTTATTAAAAGTTACCAGAAAGATCATGCTTTCAGATATCATTTTCTTGTCTAAGTTTGAAGAAAGCAACTTTCCTGGTGAATACAATATCAATCCGTTTCCATACTCTTGCAAAGGCA
>Ga0070729_10004576_pt1 | contig 14958 bp, 8 predicted proteins | sample tdDd472_FD_66725 | JGI IMG/M metagenome (GOLD analysis project Ga0070729, IMG submission 66725) | Marine sediment microbial communities from the Atlantic coast under amendment with organic carbon and nitrate - tdDd47.2 | ecosystem: Environmental > Aquatic > Marine > Coastal > Sediment | place...
CTACTTTTACTGCCGCCGGATGGCAAGGGCCAAGAGAAGCAGAGACAACAGGGAAAGGGTGCCCAGCCTGCGGGGCATTGCGTCGCTTTGGCTGTTGTACATATACGGGCGGATGGTTAGTTTGCCGGGAAAATACGGAGTTTCCCGTCTGGAACGCCATTGCCGTTTTGTTCGCAGCCGTTTCCGTTTTTTTCTTGTGTCGGTCGCAGTAAGCAGGCCACTTCTGGTATTTGCCCCGCGAAATCCCCCGCAGCCAAAGGCTCCTCTCCTGTTTCTTTTCGAGGATTTGCCTGAAATGGCTAGTCCCCGCCCATCTACATTGTAGCCAAAGTACATGCTCCATTCTTCGGGGGTTTTACTGTGAATCTCCGCGATTTGAGCTGACCACCCGGGTTTTGGATAGGGGCCGTATTGCTTAAGAAGTTTCGGTGCCTGTTTTCGCAATGCTTCATTATCCCGTTTTACGGTCGGAATAATGGCTTTTCCCACGCGCTCCCAAAAATCCAGAAAGATTTGCTGCAGTTCACCGGGATCACTGGATTTGTTTACCAGTTTTAGTGCGGCATAGAGCTCCTCCCGGAGTGTTTTATTTTTTTTGTAATCCGTATTATCTTCAAGGACTCGGATAAATCTATGGGTAATTTTCTTAAGAATTGCGATGGTCGAGTCTTCGGTACCCTGCCATGTATCCGCCGGCTGGTTCATGCATGCAAGGAATGCCGAGAAATCCGGCATGTATCTATAGTTTTGTGCCAAGGGTGCGCCATCATAAAAATGCAACAGTTCATCGCAGATACCCTGCCGGGCCCGCTCTTCCATAAGGATACCTGTAATGGTAATGATATGTCTGGTGCTGTCGTATTTCGCAACATCCTGGAGCACCCTTGAAAAAGGGCCAGCATAAATCCCTACAACTGAATTCAGGTAAATCTGCAGGGCCAGCGCATCATCAACCGTGGACATGAGTTTTTTTGTCAGGGCATCACGGTCCAGAGGAAGAGGGGCATGAAAATCTCTGCGAAAACACGGAGGGTAGTTGATCGCGTATTCAATCCGTATGGGCGTAACCCACTTGTGGAAATCAAACAAATTCCGTGAGGGGTACACTATGTAGGCGGTTGTTGGTTCAGGATGGTACAGGCCCTGCCGGACCCGCATGTCATAACCGCGGCGGACAGCCTCTGCCAGCCAGTACAGACCTTCCTTTTCCTGATAATCAATGACTTTGAAAAGAAATTCTAGCCTGTCATCATACGCAGTGGATTTCATGGTGAAAAGGAATGGTGTCACAGTCGGTCCAAATCGATGAAATACGCCGCGCCATCTCAGGTTTGAATACATTGCGATGGTTTCTGATAAATTTTTAACAATGTAGCCTGGGGAGATTCTCCCAATAACCCGTCCCCAGCTGGCACCCGCGCCAAAACCCAAGCCAAAGGGCCGGTATACATCAGCAGATTTATTGTATATGGGTTTCCCGGCGGGGAACCAGGACAACAAATGAGCCACCATGGGAGCCATGCAGTATTTGGCATATCGTTTTGGGTACAGAATTTTTGCTGCCAGCGGTTTCCGTGCCAGCAGCCTGTAACAGTCTTCCTCAGAGGCAATGGCTTCCAGTTCTTCATCGCGTATGTCGGATGAATATTCATCGCGGTCAAATATCCAGGTGCCCGCCTCTTCTGCCCCCTGGGCCGGAAGGGCCGTCAGTAGCCCCAACAGTGCCGCGCATATCCACCGCAGACAGGTCATGCCATACTCCCGGTTACGGGCCGCTTGCAACGCCGATGTTCAGATATTTGTATAAAACCATACACCATAATGCCCGCCAGGGCAAGGGGCAAGGGCCTGCACCACAGACATCAGTACCGGAATCAACCACCTCCATTGCTCCGCCCCCGCCCGGTGGTTGAAACCGGGACCCTGTATTTTTGGAAGGCTGGCTCCGCATCAGTTCCCCGGCATGGATCCCGGCTTTTCATTACAACCTCACCCCGGCCCTCTCCATGAATAGAGAGGGCGAGAATGAATATGCCCGGCATATAATCGTGACAATCCATAAAGCCTTTCTCCATTCATGGGGAAAGGTTTGGATAGGGGTTATACCGGGCAGGAATGACGGAAAAACCCAAAAAAAATCACCCCTGTTTTGGGCTCAAAAATACACAGTTCTTCCGCCTCGGGGCCATATTCCGTAATCACGGGGTAATCACTGGCTTTTTTAGCCTGTAAAAATGGCTCAAAAACGGCAATTTCAGAGCGTTGCGGCCCGTGGGCCGTCACAAAACCCGTACACGGAAATATTTAAATCCGCTTACATAAAACCCCAACATGTGTTAGCGCTCAAACTGTGGCCACATGGTCGCACAAAATGCTCTTTGACAATTGAATATCCATCACAACAAACAGGGGAGATATGCAGTTACACATCAGAGATATACACACACCCTCACAGATACCGGATTAGTATACTGGTTGCTCAATACAGCTTTTTGATTTCCGAGCCGCTGTAGTAATGGGGCAGAATCTCGGTGCAGGCCTTGCCTTTTTTGGCCATGCCAATGGCCCCGGTCTGGCACATGCCCACGCCGTGACCCCAGCCGCCGCCGTGGAAAATAAATTCCCGGGGCATGAAATCAGCGCCCTTGCGGGTTTCAACCACAAACATGGAACTGGGCAGCTTATCCAGCATGACCCGGATTTCATAGGGTTTCTGAATCACCACGGTTTTCCGCGACCCGATGATCTGAAAAGCCTTTACCCGGCCCGAGACACCCCGGGACAGCACCTTGACCTGCTTTACCACGCCAATGGTGCCCAGATGCTTGCTCACCAGAGCGTTAAAGCGTGTGGCGGTAAAACGCCGCTGCCAGCGGAAAAACTTCTGATTGACCCCGGCATACCGGGGATACAGCTCTTTTGGCGGCGAAAAAATCCACTCTTTTATATTGCTGTCGTTGATACCGTTGACAAAAATACTGGGCGGGTTGGGCATCGGGCCGTCATAGCCGCCCCGCAGCGCCTTGTCGCTGCTGCCTGCCCACTGGGTATCGTTATCCTCGGTAAAGCCGCCGCCCATGGCGCTGTAATAGGTATTGATCAGACCCCGGTCGTCAAACAAAAACATGCCCCGGGTTTCGGTAATGGCGCGATGGGCCTTGGGATGAGAGGCGGACGCCCCTCCATAGACCTGACAATGCTGGGTGTCGCACAGAGTATAGGGATCGCCCAGATGCCGGGTGCCAAGATTCACCATCAACTGATTACGGGCGGCAATGGCCTGGGCCTTGATGGCCTCGATGGGCGCGGACATGAAAATCTCCGACGGCACCACGCCTTCCAGCAGCACTTCCAGATCCAGCATTTCCGCCAGACTTGCGCCGCCGTGGCGATCAGCCACCGCGTACAGACTGCCCCGGTAGGTCCGGCGGCGGGGCTTTTTATCCCGCTCGTAGGTGCCGCCGGTGGGATACCGCAACACCTGAAAAGACGTGCCGTTGTGTGGCTTTATCCACAGCAGATCATGGCTTACTGCCAGGGTTTTACCCCGGGCCTTTACCGTGAGTTTGGCATGGGGCCGGGTGACGATATCCTCAATGATATCCGCCCGCACCCGAAAGAGCCGGAAGATTTCTTCGGCCACGGCCTTGGCCTTTTTGCGGCTGTCGGTCCGGGCGGCGGCAATCAGATGCTGCCGGGTGTCCATCACCACACCGCCAATGCCCTGCACCCCGCCGGTGGGCCGCAGCGAAATATCGTAGCCCCGCTGTTTCCACAGCTCCTGTACCTTGGGCAACAGATCCCGCTCGCGCCAGTTGAGCTTTTTCACCACCACCAGCCAGGTAAGGGTGGCGGCCTGGTAGGACGATACGGACACGGATAGTTTCACCGGAGCCGTAATATCTATAATGCGACGCATGGGGTCGAAAACCACCAGTTGCGACGGCCCGTCGGCGGTCACGGTCATGGCCTGGCGGCCCTTCATAATACCCACGGTTATCTGGGGAATATGCTGCGGCGTAAATACCAGCCGGGTGGAATACAGGGCGTCGAGTTCTTCCGGCAACTGGGCCGGACCCTGGCGTTCCACAAGGTCAAAGTCGTCTTCATCCGCCGGTGCTGCGTCCGCGTCCTGAATCCATCCTCCAAAAACAACGGCAAGGCATACGATCACAGGGATGAGCGCCTGAGCATGCAATCTTATATTTGTCATGTTAGCGTTCTTCTGTTATACAGTCCTCATGCGTAATGATGGCACGGTATCAGAATCGGGGCGCTTGGGCAAGAGTATCCTGCGTCTTGCGGCCATTGTTTTGATAAGTATTTCCGGGCTGTGGCTTTGCGGCCAAAGCGACGCCCCGGGGTCACAGAGTGCCACTTTCGCCACGGCTAAAAAAGGCCCTGCCTCCGTAGCTGTCCCCACACGAACACTGCCGGGTCTTGACAGCGAATTTCCCTGGGGCCAGGACTATCCCAAAGTCGAACGCCGCTACAAGGGACTCAGCCGCAACTGGGACGATCTGGACAGCCTGCAACTCAGCCGCGTGGCCCAGTATTTGCTGGAACAGCCCTGCGACCCGTCCATCCCCCTCAAACAGGGAAAGGTCCGCACCCGTTTTCGCTTTACCTCCCACCGCCTGTACGAAGTTGAGTTTTCCTATCTGGGACGCTGCGCCACCCGGGCGCGACAGGTAGCGGGTTCACTGATCGGTGCCTGGGGTCAGCCGGGCCACCGGGACATCAAACAGCTGCCCAAGGGCGCACTCTTTGAAAGCCGGGTGCAGGAAGATTACCGCTGGGAAACCAAAACCAGCGCCATCAACCTGCGCTACCGAAACGACAGCTTCAACCCCGGCCTGTTCAAACGGAAAATCACCTCGCTGTTCGTCACCTTCAGAGCCCGCAGCGCCACCCGCCTGCCGGGCCCTGACGGAGAAAAACAGCGCATACAATTGCAACCGGACAAAGCCATCACCGGTGGCGGCACCGTTACCACCGTGGTGCTGGGCGGCGAAATCGCCCTGACGGATAACGTGCTGGCCGCCAGCGGCGGTAGTTGGTCCGGCGCGCTGCAACGGGTGCCTCTTTTGGGCAAAAACGCCATGTTCATTGCGTCGCTGGACGGCGTGCTGGGCGAAAAAACCTCGGCGGGCAACGGTCACGGCTCTGCCCCGCCGGAGGCCATCAGCGCCCTGGCAAAGGCCGGTCTTGGCGCGGTGATGCTGCCTCCCCTGCCCGATGGCTGCGGTAAAACCACCCGTCGCCTGTTGGAAGCCAGCCGTATTGCCGCGGTTGTTCCCGGCGACAACGGGCTGGTGATACAGCGCAAGGGCTTGCGCATCGGCCTGATGGCCTTTGCAGGAACCACGGGACAACCCGGCGAAGCCACTCTTGACGATATAATCAAAGACATCCGCACCCGGGTGGCGCTGCTGGTGGGAAAAACCGACGCCATTGTGGTTGGCATCTACTGGCGCAGCCGGGGAACCTACTGCCCCCAGGAACGGGAACGGCGGCTGTTCGAAACCGCCCTTGGGGCCGGAGCCACCGTGGTCACCGGTTACGGCAACGGCGTTATGGGCGGCATGATGCAGCACAACGGCGGCGTGGCATTTTACTCGCCGGGAACCCTGGTGCCCGCCAAAAAGCCCCTTGATCCCGAATCCCTGCTGCTACAGGTGCGGCTCAATAAAAACGGCCTGGTTGATTACGAACCCGTGGCCCTGCGGCTGGGCAGCGCCAACCGTCCCCTGTTGCCTCTGCCGGTGCAGGGAGCCGCCCGGGAGCATATTCTGCAACGCTTTACCCTCCTTAGCCAGACCTGCCGCGGCGCAGGCCCTCCTCCCGAAGCCCTGACCCCGTATAAAAAACCGTAACCCCAACGCAATAACCTCTGTCCGGGGGCACACAAAACCTGTACATCCAAAACCGTATATGCTAGGGTGTTTTTCGATGAGGCGATGATCTGTTTGGTGTTCCGTTGGCTGATAGTAAAGTAACAAATACAGGGACGGAACCATGTTTTGTCACAACCATCCGGAAACCGAGGCGTACTACCGCTGCCCCAACTGCGCCATGCTGTTGTGCGACCAGTGCGTCAACGTAAAAGTCAAAAGCTACGAAGAAGAGGCCTATTGCCGCAAGTGCGGCGCCCGGGCGGAAATCATGCCCGACCCCATTCGCGTACCCTTTTGGGCGGTGCCGTTGCGGGTCTGGACCAGACCTTTGCGTCTGGGATATCTGGGGCCGGTATTGGCTCTGGTGATTTTTGTTGCCGCCGCCGCCTTTGTGCTGCCGCCGTCAATAAAAGAAAACAGCCTCTTTGCCCCTCTGGCCGGCGCTGCCGCCGGACTGGCATTGTTGTACGCCCTGTTGGCGGAAGTCTCCTCCATTGGCGATCCCTACCGTGAATTCTCCAGTGTTATCCGGCTGGTGGCCCATGTGGTGATCCGCATTGGCCGCACCCTGCTGACCGCCTGGCCCCTGATGATACCCGCTATTGCCATCGCCATACTGTATCCGCCGGACCTGGGCACCCTGGACGCCCTGTCCATCCGGGTTGACCCTATGGTGGCGGCTGCCTACTTTGCGGTGGCCTTTGTGCTGCTGTTCATCTTTGCCGCCGTAATTATGGTGGCGGTATCTTCAAGCTCCGTAAAAACCATCCTCAATCCCCTGTCCCTGTTTAAGCTGACGCGCCCCGGCAGCGGCGAACACATCATGCTTGCCGCCATGCTGGTGCTGGTGCTGGCTTTGGCCGGAACCCTGCACATTGTGATGCACAGCCCGGCGCTGGGAAGCCTTGGTGTTCTGCCTCCCATCCTGCTGGCGGCGGAGGTTTTGGGCATGGCCTATCTGACCGGTGTGGCCGCCTCCTACATTGGCTGGCGCACCTTTGAGCTGCGGCTTGACTTGTATCCCTACCGGCCGGACCCCGTGACAAAGGAACGTATCCAGCATGCCAAAAGCAGCGGCTGGGTTCGCACCACGGAAACCGTGGATATCGGCATTGACGCCGAGGAAGCTGACGGCGCTCCCATGATGACCCCGGAGGAAGTGGTCAAACTGGAAGAACAGCTGCGTCTGGCCCCGGAAGATGTCCGGGTACTGCGGCAACTGCTGAGCGCCTATGAGGCGGTCAATCGCATTGAGGCCGCCGAACCCCTGGCAGGCAAACTTATCGCCCTGCATGTCCGCAATCAGGATGTGGACGAAGCCGCAAAAGTGTACGAGGAAATGTACTCCTACAACCGCAAATTCAATCTGCCGCCGGTGCTGATGCGTCAGGTGGGAGAATTTTACGAACGGGAAACCCGCTGGAACGCCGCCTGTCTGGTATGGCGCAACCTTGCGGTGTTTCACCGTGATTCACCTCTGGCTGCCTATGCCCTGCTGCGCTGCGGCAAGCTGCTGGCGGAGCAACTGAACCGCAAAGACGCCGCCGCAACAGCATTACGAAAACTCATCCGCGATTTCCCCTCCGATCCTGCGACACAGGAAGCCGAAGGCATCCTTGGGGAGATCATGAAACACACCCATGGAATGTAAGCATGAGTCAGCGCCCCCCAAAACCCCCGTGGTTCAGCCCCTATTACGAAGACCTGAAACGCACCGACGAGATCAACATCTTTGTCAAAAAAATGCATGAATATCCCGGCGTTATCCTGTCCCCTAAAGAAGCCGAAGACCTTCGGGGCCAATGGGCCGGGTCCCGTCGCCCCCTGCATGTGGAAGTGGGCTGCGCCGAGGGCGGCTTTCTGATTCCCCAGTCCATGGATCATCCGGATGTTGACTTTGTGGGGGTTGAAATCCGTTTCAAACGCCTGCATATCGCGGCACAGCGGCTAAGCAAACGCCACATCGACAACATTCGACTGGTGCGCTATGACGCCGGATTTCTGGATCAGCTCTTTGATGACGGCGAAATCGACACCCTGTACATTTTTCACCCGGACCCCTGGCCCAAAAAACGCCACGCCAAACACCGGCTGTTTAATCAGGAACGGCTGGAATTGTGGGTACGGCTGCTGGCCCCCGGTGGCTGCATCGAGCTGAAAACCGATGCCGGTGACTACTTTGAAGAGATGAAAGCCGTGGTTGCCGGGGAAAAACGCATCACCGTGGAGGTTCTTTCGGAGTATCTGCAAAAGGACCCGTCCCCCGCCGCTCATTTGCCCTCAACCCGTTTTGAAAAGCTCTTTACGGGAAAAGAAACGCCGATTCGTTACATGCGGCTAAGAAAACCGGCAACCGACTGATATCACTGTCTATTTAAAAGGGGATCGTGCCGTCGGAGAGCAGCAAATTGCCCTATTGGGGCTGTGTCCCCTGGTATGGAGACTTGACATATACATTATATACTATGTATATGGTGCAAGCAAAAGATCCAATGGAAGCTATAATGAAAACCGTTATTGCGCTGGCACAACTTGTGGGGAGCCGCAATTTTTACCGGCTTACCGCAGAGCAGACGGCAGAAGATGTCTTTGGTCTGTCTGCGGATGAACTGGTGGGCCGTTTTGGCCTGCGGGGCAGTACGGCCCGAAAAATAGCTGCCTTTGATGCCTGGGACCGCATTGACCAACAGCTTGAAACCGCTGAGAAAAGCAACACCCGGATCATGCTGTGGCATCAGGAGGATCATCCCCGCCAGCGGCTGCACAACGACGCCATCCCGCCGGTGCTGTATCTGCGGGGCACCCCGGTAGCCTCGTTGTGGGGTGAAGGCGTGGCCCTGGTGGGCAGCCGAAATCCCAATGCCTATGGCATGCATATTGCCTTTGCCCTTGGTGAATCCGCCGCCCGGCGGGGTATTCCCGTGGTGTCGGGTCTGGCCCTTGGGGTGGATGCCGAAGCCCATCGCGGCAGCCTTTCGGGCAAGGGCATTACCTGGGCGGTACTGGGCAGCGGCGTTGACCAGCCCTATCCGTTGGAAAACGAGGGACTTTCCCGCTCCATCATTGACAATGGCGGCGCGGTGATCAGTTTCTTCCCCATGGGCACACCGCCCTTAAGCGTAAATTTCCCTCTGCGCAACGAACTGATTGCGCTTTTGAGCCGGGCCACGGTGGTGGTTCAGGCGGCCCGCAAAAGCGGAGCCAATCACACCGCCAAATATGCCCGCAAACACAAGCGCGGCCTGTATGCCGTGCCGGGTCCCATTGGCGATCCTGCCCAGGAAGGCTGTCACCGGCTGATCCGCGATGGCGCGGAAACCCTGTGGGATATCGAAGAGTTCTTTGACCGCTGGCAGGGACTCACCGGCGTTGCGCCACAGGTGCACACACCGCAGCCCGCCCACAAAACGGCGGATGTACTGCCCTTTCCTCCCATGGAGGAACAACCGGTCCAAACGTCAGACACTGCGGCAGAGCCGAAGGCCGACAGTCTCTCGCCTCAGGCACGGGAACTGTTGGCCAGCATTCCGCCGCGGCCCATCCATGCGGATGATATATCGCAACACAGCAATCTGCCGCCGCAACACCTCATGAGCCTGCTGATGGATCTGGTACTGGCAGGCTTTATAGAGCAGCGGCCCGGAAATTACTATTGCAGAATTCGTTCTGTGAAACCTATTGCTACCAACCACGACAGCGTGGAATAGCAACGGACACACAAGGAGTAGATCCACAATGGTCAAATCGCTGGTTATCGTTGAGTCCCCGGCAAAGGCGCGAACCTTAGGCAAACATCTTGGAAAAGATTTCCATGTTGTTGCCTCGGTGGGACATGTAAAAGACCTGCCCCGGAAAAAAATCGGTGTTGAAGTAGAAGAAAACTTCGAGCCGGAATATGTGGTTATTCCCGGTAAAAAGCGGGTGTTGCAGGAAATCAAAAAGCAGGCCAAGCTGGTGGATGAAATCTACCTCGCAAGCGATCCTGATCGCGAGGGAGAAGCCATTGCCTTCCATATCGTGAACGAATTGCGCAAAGGCGAAGGAAAAAAGAAAAAATTCTTCCGCATGCTGATTCACGAAATCACCAAACGGGGCGTCACCTCCGCCATCGAGAAATCGGTGGAATTTGACGAAACCCGGAAGCATATCTTCGATGCCCAGCAGGCCCGGCGTATTCTGGACCGTCTGGTGGGCTATCAGATCAGCCCCATCCTGTGGAAAAAAGTACAGGCAGGCCTCAGCGCCGGTCGTGTGCAGTCGGTGGCGGTGCGCTTTGTGGTGGAACGGGAGCGGGAAGTCCGCGCCTTTGTGCCGGAAGAATACTGGACCCTTTCGGTGCAGCTTGAAGGCAGTAAAGAACCGGTATTTGCGGTCAAACTGGTGAAAAAAGACGGCAAAAAACTCCGGGTTACCTCGGAAGCCGACATGGACGCCATTACCACCCAACTGCAGGACGGCTCCTTCAAACTCAACGATGTCATCCGCAAACAGCGGCTGCGTAACCCCATTCCGCCCTTCATCACCAGTAAACTGCAGCAGGAAGCCGCCCGCAAGCTGCGCTTCACCGCCAAGCAGACCATGGCGGTTGCCCAGCGCCTGTATGAAGGTGTGGAGCTGCCGGATGAAGGCCCTGTTGGTCTCATCACCTACATGCGTACCGATTCCGTGCGTATCGCCGATGAAGCCCTGGAAGAGGTCCGGGAATACATCTCCACCAACCACGGTGCAGAGTATCTGCCGGAAAAACCCAACTTCTACAAAAACCGTAAAAACATTCAGGACGCTCACGAAGCCATCCGGCCCACCAGCGCCATGCGCACCCCGGCAAACATGAGAAAGCACCTGAGTGAAGAAGAGTTCAAGCTCTACGACCTGATCTGGAAGCGCTTTGTGGCCTCCCAGATGGCCCAGGCCCGCTTTGACCAGACCGTCTTTGACGTGGTCAACGGCCCCTATTCCTTCACCGCCCAGGCAGACATCCTGATGTTCCCCGGCTTTTTGTCCCTGTACGAAGAAGGCAAGGACAGCGGTGGTGAAAACGGCAAAGACGCCGATACCCTGCCCATTCTGGAAGCCGGTGAAGATCTGGCGACCCGGAGCATGGATAAAAAGCAGAACTTCACCCAGCCGCCTCCCCGCTTTACAGAAGCATCGCTGGTCAAGGAGATGGAAGAACGGGGCATTGGCCGTCCCTCCACCTATGCCGCCATTTTGTCCACCATTCAGGACAAGAGCTATGTAAACAAAGCCAAGGGCAAATTCATGCCCACGGAACTGGGCGAACTCATCACCGATCTGCTGCTGGTGAGTTTCCCGGAAATCATGGACGCCGACTTTACCGCGGACCTGGAAAACCGTCTTGATGACGTTGAAGAAGGCACCGTGGAATGGCGCAACCTGCTGGCCAAATTCTACGAGCCCTTTGCAAAGCAGCTTGAAGAAGCCAAAGACGGTATGCGGAACGTCAAGCGGGAAGCCATTCCCACCGACGTGGACTGCCCGGCCTGTAGCAAAAAAATGGTTATCCGCTGGGGCAAACGCGGCAGCTTCCTGGCGTGCAGCGGCTACCCTGAATGCCGTACCACCATGGAATACGAACGGGACGAAACCGGCACGGTTATCCCCCGTGAAATGAAACAGGAAGACGTGGGCGACTGCCCCAAATGCGGCGCAAAACTGCTGGTGCGCAATGGCCGCTTTGGTCGCTTTATTTCATGCAGCACCTATCCGGACTGCGATTACCGGGCCAGCTACTCCACCGGCGCCAAGTGCCCCAAAGAGGACTGCGACGGCAATCTGGTGGAAAAACGCACCCGCAAGGGCCGCACCTTCTATGGCTGCAGCAAGTATCCCTCCTGCGATTTCGCCACCTGGCACGAGCCCGTGGCCCAAAAGTGCCCCTCCTGCGGCGTGGATTCCATGGTGAAACTCTCCCGCAACGGACGGCAGATTCTCCAGTGCGAGATCTGCAAATACACCCAGGAAGTCATGGAAAACGAGACCGAGATTCTGGACGATTAAGCACTACGCGCCGTACTCGTCGGCACAGCAGTATTAACCCCGGCGGGGCGGACGACTATCGTCCGTCCCGCTTTTTTTATGAAATGAAGACAGTATGAGCACATCCCGCCCTGCCAAAGCCCCGATGCCCGCCACCCTGTGGCTGCTGCCGGTCCTGTTGCTGCTGGGAGCCGTCATCGGTTTTCTCATAGGCGGCTTTTTCGGTCATCACTGGACCGCCGGAGACTGGCCGGTCTTTACCGGACTGCTGAAGCTGATGGGCGATGTGTTTATGAACCTCTTGAAAATGCTGGTGATTCCTCTGGTGGTGGCCAGCATGATGGTGGGGATTGCCTCCCTTGAGGGACGCCACAAGCTGGGGGGCACCTTTGGCTGGACCCTGCTGTATTACATAACCACCACGGTGCTGGCGGTTATCACCGGCCTTGTGATGGTGAACATCATCAACCCGGGGCTGGATGCCGGTATTGCCACCGGCGCTGCGGCCCGGCCCGATGTACAGCCGGTGCTGTGGTACAACGCCCTGTTCGAGATGATCCGCAATCTGTTTCCCGCAAACCTGTTTCAGCAGGCCACCGAGGGCAAGATACTGGGGCTGCTGATTTTTTCACTGGTCTTTGGCGGGCTGTTGTCCTCCATGGGAGAACGGGGCCGTGCGGTGCTGGACCTTGTGGACACCATTAACGACGCCTTGATGATCCTTGTGCGCTGGGTGGTCTGGCTTGCGCCCCTGGGGGTTATCGGTCTGGTGTCCAACCGCCTGGGCATGGCCGGTGGCGGCGAGGCGGTGTTTGTGGAACTCAAGCGCCTGGGCTGGTACAGCCTTACGGTGGTGATGGGGCTGGCGGTCCACGGCATGATCGTGCTGCCCGCGATTCTCTATTTTATCGGCCGCCGCAGTCCCTTCCGCTATATGCTCCATTTTTCCGAAGCCCTGCTCACCGCCATGGCCACCGCATCCAGCGCAGCAACCCTGCCCATTACCATTCGTGACGCCATTGCCAAGGCAAAGGTTTCCGCCCAGTCCGCCCGCTTTGTGCTGCCCCTTGGCGCCACCATCAACATGGATGGCACCGCCCTGTACGAAGCCGTGGCCGCGGTGTTTATCGCCCAGGTGTACGGCATTGATTTGTCGCTGATGCAGATGGTTATCGTGGCCCTGACCGCCACCCTGGCCGCAGTGGGAGCAGCCGCCATCCCCGAGGCGGGACTGGTAACCATGGTCATGGTGCTTACCGCCGTGGGCGTACCGGTGGAAGGCATCGGCCTGCTGCTGAGCGTTGACTGGCTGTTGGACCGCTTCCGCACCACGGTCAACGTATGGGGCGACACCATTGGCTCCGCCCTGATCCACCGGGTGCTGGAAAACAACGACCACACCTGACCCTTTTTCATTAAACAATATAATGGCGGCAAAACCCCTTACGTCCTAAACAATCGAGCCCGAACCGCTATGGTCCGGGCTCTGCCACGCTTGCTCGTATTGTGCTGCTGTCATGGGGCGGATGGCGGCGTGGTTATTCCTCCGGGATTTTGGGGCGTATAGGTCTCCGGCATCCCGGACATGTAGAAGTGGGTCATGCAGTCAACCGTCTCTGTGTTGTTCTTTTTACACAGGCAGGAGTCCGCATATCCAAGGGCGTCAAGAATCGTCGCAGGATTCCGGGTCAGCTCAACATACAGCTTCATTTCAAGAAGCTCGCCCGGGGCAAAGGTCTTGTTCTGTCCGTGGCATACATACATGTAGCCCCGGGGACCGTGATCCGTGTCAACGGCGACGGGGCAGCTTTTGGTGTAGGTATCCATGCCTTCGTGTTTGACCTCATACTCAAGAACATACACCCGGAACTGCCGGTCAGCTCCCTTCATATGGGGTATATAGGTTCCACCGCTTTCCTTTGCCGCAACCAGAATGTCCATGGGCAGCGTCATCCGGGTAAGGAGGAAACGCTGTCGTTTGGGGCTGTCGTATGTGAGTTCGCCCTGCATGTCCAGAATCATATCCTGCCGGTAGGCCAATGGAGACGCAACGCTCACCAGATTGGGACTGGTGACAATGAGGGGCTGCTGTTCAACCCCGATATCTTCCATAGCCGCCATGGGGTCGGCAATGCCCGCGGGGATAACCGTTACATCCCCGGTTACGTCGGCGCTTTCATGCCCCGGCGCATACCCGACTTTTTCCGCCAGGAAGGTATTCGGGTTTCTGTAGAACACCGCATAGGCGCTGTCCGGCATTCGGGTTTCACCCCAAATTCTGAGATGACTTTGGGAAACCACCGGTGTCACAATTCCCTGCGACACATCGGAAATCAATCCACTCAGCCGCAGGTTCAGATGATCCGGCTCCAGCCGTGCTTCCACAGACCCGGCGACCCCGTTAATATCACAGGACAATGCCACAGGCGGGTTATCATAGAGATCAGTGGTGGCGTGGAGGTTTGTCACCACACTGCTGTCACCGGCAAAGCTGTAGGGTTTCAAATCGGCGAGGCATGTGGTGTCAGGGTTCTGCATCGGGTTCTGCATCCAGCTGAGCATAATCTGTGCGCCGCAATCGGGCTCGGCAAAATTCTGTACCGGCGAATTGGCAATCACCCCATGACCCGCATTGGGCACCGTGACCCAGTACTGGTGAGCGCCGTCAAGATGATCCCCGGTAATGTTACCCACGTCCGGGGTGGTCCGGATATCCCTGCTTCCCTGAAGCATGAGCATGGGAATATCCCGGGAGGCCCACTTATGGTAGTATTCATCGGTTGTGGAATAGGGCCAGCCAAGCTCCTTTGCCCGCACAATAGTGTATCCGGTCTGGAGGCTTGTCAGCAGTGTATCGTCCAGTTTTTGCAAATCCACGCTGCTTTCATGCTCATAGCTCAACAGTTCGGAGATGGCGATGGTATAGCCCAATGCCGGTGAGGCAAGGCGATCCACATCGGTGACCTGTGCGTTGTCAACCATCATCATGTAGGCAAGATACAGGGCGCGGACATCGGCGCAGTCGCAGCGACTCAGCCGGTAGAACATGGCCGGCAGGTGT
>Ga0070729_10004586_pt1 | contig 14925 bp, 8 predicted proteins | sample tdDd472_FD_66725 | JGI IMG/M metagenome (GOLD analysis project Ga0070729, IMG submission 66725) | Marine sediment microbial communities from the Atlantic coast under amendment with organic carbon and nitrate - tdDd47.2 | ecosystem: Environmental > Aquatic > Marine > Coastal > Sediment | place...
GGGGTTGTTCAGGATGCAGCCGTCGGCGTCGGCGACCATCACTACCAGGGCTTCGTCGCTGGTCAGTTCGAGTTCGATCATCTGGTCGGCGGTCATGGCCATCCAGTAGATGTCGTCCGCGCCAATGCCATAGCCGTCGCCACAGGACAGGGCGATGTTGTCCATGCCGCCCACGGTGGTGGCATCGGTGCTGGTATAGGGCAGCGCAGAGATTTCGGTGCCTTCACATGCAGTGGCGGTGAAGGTGTCCACGGTAATGGTGAAGTGGCTGTCGGTCACGCTGGCCAGCAGGGTGTCAACCACGATGTAGTAGGTGCCGTCTGCCGGGGCTGTGAAGACCAGGCTTTCGGTCATGCCTGCGCCGTAGCGATTCGCGCCCGCCAGACAGGTGGCGTCGGGACCGATATTGTAGCAGGTGGCGTCCATCATGTACACGAAGGGATCGAAATCCGTATCGGCCTTGGTGGGGGTGGCGATGGGTTCCACGGTCACAATGACTTCCTGATCAGCGGTCAGGGCCACACTGAAGACCTTGTCGCTGCCGGTCACGGTTTCGCCCATGCAGGAAGCGGTGATGTCCTGATCATCGGCAGCATTAAGCTCGTAATCGCCGGTCCAGGGCAGGCTGTCCATGGCCACGGTTTCGTTGGCGGTACAGGCTTCGATGCTGTACTTCATCATGTTGAGGGTGTATGCGCCATAGGCATGGCTGGCATATTCACCTTCAGCGGCATAGCCACTGTCCACGGACACAAAATAGGTGCCTGCGGTTTCGGCTTCAAAGGTCAGGGTCTCGGCTTCGGCATCGCCGCCGCTGTCGGCAGCGCCAAGGCACTGCACGCGGTTGGAGCAGCTGTCGCTGATGATAAGGGCGGGATCGAATTCCGGAGTTGAGGTGCCGTCAACGGTCACATCAATTTCCAGAACATCGCCAACCGCCAGATCCAGGGCATAGACATGGTCCAGGCCGTCCATGGTCCAGGAGGCGGGCTGTGCGCAGCGGTAGTCAGGATCGATGAACACAACGAAGTCATTACCGGCACCGGTGGTGTCATCGGTGTTGGTGTACATACCGTTGTCATCAAAGGTCACGGTGACGTCTGCGGTGCATACGGCTTCCTCTGCCCAGCAGACGGTTACATCACCGGCCTGAGGATCGGTGTAGGTTACGTCTTCATAACCGGCGGCGCAGTCGCAGCGATAGCCGTTGGTTTCGCCGCTGTCTTCCACGCACAGGGTGCGGTTGGGATCTTCGGCCCCGTCACAGGGATTGGGATCGCAAACGTTGACAACCGGCTCTTCATCGGCCACATCGCCGTCAACTTCGACATCTTCGGTCACATCGCCGTCAACTTCGACATCTTCGGTTTCGTCGCCGTCAACTTCGACATCTTCGGTCACATCGCCATCAACGTCTTCTTCGGTCACATCGCCGTCGACCACTTCGTCGGTGTCACCGTCAACGGGCTCCTTGTCATCGTCGCCGCAGCCAATGGCTGTCAGCATCAGGGCGGCCAACATAACCACCACAATTTCATACAGTCGTTTCTTCATACCTTTTCCTCCATAAAAATCCATTTACGTCCAAAAGTACCCTTCGCAAAAATATTTTTCTACGTCACTAAAGCGTTTGGGGGGTGTACCTCTACTTGTGTCCTTCGTCAAGAACAAAGTTTATGCCATGAGATTGTTTCTTGTCAATAAAAAATAACAAATAGTGTGTAATTAAAATACACAAGAATATATGGTATCATATGGCATATTCGCAGCTTGCTTTTACCTGCCGGTGGCATACTATATGCCTTCAACGCAACGAAAGGCGATATGCATGACCCAGCACATACCGGAATCACAGCCCGACACCATTGACGCTGTGGGCGATTTAAAAAGCTTATTGCAGGAGGCATTCCTGATATACCGCCTGCACTGGCGGGTGCTCAGTATGGGCTTTGCGCTGATGTTTCTGGCTACGGTTTTACTTGGAAGCGCTCAAATTCTGGCGCTGCTGGTTCTGCCCCACGTGTTTACGGGATACTATATTATGCAGCTCAGGGCGTTGCGGGGACAGCTCCCCCGCCCCAGCGACATGTTGCAGCCATTTACCGTGTATCTTCCCATTCTTATGGCAAATTTGTTTAAAACGGTTCTGGTTATGCCGGTCGAAATCTTTATGACCCTGGGCTTTGGGGTGTACATCCTCCCCATGCTCGACCCGAATACATTCGACATACAGGGCATGACGGAACTCATCAGCAAGTTTGGCCTGGAGCAATATCACGGTTCCATGGCCTTTAACGCAGTCATCGCCATCTTTACCATACTGTATGTGGTGATGTCGCTGGCGTTAAGCCAAACCCTGTATATTCTGGCGGATATTGTTATGGCCGAAAGCTGGGACCGTCTGCGCCGCAATGCCACAACCGAGGCATGGCTTGCCCTTAAAAAATCCCTGCATCTGATGCGGGGCCGTATCACCCAATTGTTTGCCTATGGCTTTATTTTTATGCTTATCGGCCTTTCGGGACTGGCCTTTTTCATGTTCGGCGTTATGTTTACCGCACCGCTGGGTATGCTGGGCTTTGCCGTGTTTTACAACCGGCTTGTGGGCGGCGGCCCCACACCGCCACCGGTTGAAGCTCCACCTTCAGAGATATAGCGAAAATTAAAAAAGCACACGGGGACGGCAATCACTTTGATGCCGACATAAAAAAAAGGGACGGGCCCAAAGGCCCGTCCACTTATGAAGAAACGACTGTGATAATTAGCGTTACCGTACCGGCGTGGCTTCCGTATCATAGTCAGGAGGGTTGCAATCGAATACCGCAGAACCCAGAATAGCGGCATCATCGGTCCAGCCCATCATACCATACTTCAGGTTAACGGCTTCATAGCCCAGCAGGTTCAGGGTGGTGGTGGCCATCTGACCGGTGTGACCGGTGTAGCAGTACACGATGACCGGCTTTTCCGGGTCGATTTTGGCCAGGTTTTCTTCCTTGGCAATATCTTTCCAGGGAATGTTGATAGCACCGGGGACGTGACCCAAAGCATAGTGATCAGCGCCACGGACCGAAACGATGGTGTAGTTGGCGGCCTGAACCGGATCGTCGATAATGGCTTTGACTTCGCTGGCAGTGATGGTGGGCTTGCGCTCGGAGCCGATATAGGCTTCGTACTGGGCCTTGGCGATCAGGGCGGCGGTGTCAAAACCGGTGTCGATCAGGGGGATGTCGAATTCCGCAACAGCGGTATTCTCGGCAGTCTCGGTGGCATAGTTGGGAGGATTGCAATCAAACACGGTAATACCAAGCACCGCGGCATCGCTGGTCCAGCCCATCATACCGTATTTCATGTTGATGATATCATAACCCATGATACCCAGGAAGGTCATGCCAACGGCTCCGGTGTGACCGGTATAGCAGTAATCAATGATGCTGTCATCAAGGCTCAACTGGGCAAGATTGTCATCCATGTACAGGTTTTTCCAGGGGATGTTGATGGCCCCGGGAACATGACCAAGGTTGTAATGGTCAGTACCGCGCACGGACAGAATGGTGTAGTTGGCGGCCTGGATGGGATCATCCACAATGGCTTTTACTTCTGCAGCACCGATGACGGGTTTGGCAAGGCTGTTGAGCCATTCGTCTGCACGTTTGGCAAGCTCTTTGCGCTCAAACAGGGTACCTTCGGTGGGATAGTTGGGAGCATTGCATTCAAACACGCCCATGCCCAGAATAGCGGCATCGTCGGTCCAGCCCATCATACCATATTTCATGTTGATGGCTTCGTAGCCCAGCAGGTTCAACAGGGTGGTGGCAACCTGACCGGTGTGACCGGTGTAGCAATACACGATGACGGGTTTGTCCGGATCGATTTTTTTCAGGTTTTCTTCGGCGGCAATGTTTTTCCAGGGAATGTTGATAGCGCCGGGAACGTGACCAAGGGCGTAATGCTCTGCGCTACGCACAGAAATAATGGTGTAGTTGGCGGCCTGAACCGGATCGTCGATAATGGCTTTGACTTCGCTGGCAGGCATAACCGGCTTGCGCTCGGATTCGATGTAGGCCTGATACTGGGCTTTGGCGATTTCTTCGGAAGTCTCAAAACCAGTGTCAATAGCGGGAATCTCGAAGTCAGCAGAGCCTTCGTTCACCGTGGTTTCGGTGTCATAGTTGGGAGGATTGCAGTCAAACACGCCCATGCCAAGAATGTCGGCATCATCGGTCCAGCCCATCATACCATATTTCATGTTGACGACATCGTAGCCCATCATGCCAAGAGCAACCATGCCAACCTGACCGGTGTGACCGGTGTAGCAGTAATCGATGATGCTTTCGTCAATATCCAGTTTGGCCAGCTCTTCATCCTTGTACAGGTTTTTCCATGAAATGTTCATGGCGCCGGGGACATGACCCAGTTCGTAGTGTTCAGCGCTACGCACCGAAAGAATGGTGTAGTTGTCGGCCTGAACCGGATCGTCGATAATGGCTTTGACTTCGCTGGCAGCGATTACGGGCTTGGCAAGGCCTTCCAGCCATGCGGCCATACCGGCCATCAGGACGGCGTTTTCTTCAACCACTACCTGTTCGGTGTCATCGACTTCTTCTTCGGTAACAACTTCTTCTTCAACAACAACGTCTTCTTCGGTGACCACATCTTCTTCGGTCACTACGTCGCCGTCTTCTTCCTGTTCCACAACGTCGACATCGCCGTCTTCAATGGCCAGACAGGCAATGCCCATGGCCTCAAAGCCGTCGTCGCATTCGCAGGTAGCTTTGCCTTCAACCTCGACACATTCGCCATGGCCGGAGCACACTTCCCCCACAATAGCGTCACACACGCTGATTTCATCATCGCTGCTGCTACAGCCTGTGGCAAAGCTCATGCCCAGGGCTGTGATCAGCATCATCAGCAACATCAGGAATTTGTTGTTCTTCATGATTTCTCCTTTTGCAGTACGTTCCTAAAAGACTACGTTTCTTCAGTTATGCGGTTTACTGAGTCCGTTGGATCAGAATCGTTGCGTTGGCTTCTTTTTCCTTTTCCAGATAGATATCTGCCTGCAGGCCTACGTTGTCAGGAATCACGAGGCTTTCCAGATACGCTTCGGTCATGTACAGGCGGTCATCATCGTGACACCCCTGGCAGCCGTTGGCGGTCTGCGGAGTGTTTTTCTGGATGTTATGCGGGGTGGCATATTTCCAGGTGGGATACAGGGCAAAGTTATCCAGGATTCCCGGTTCAAATTCCTCAAAGGTGTCGTACACGATGGGAGGACGGCGCACCAGGCTGTAGTCATAGGGGAACTTTTCAGCCAGTGCCGGGATTTCCTGAGTGTAGTAATCGACATTCTTGTACGGATTTTTGGCGATCTTCAGGGTATAGAACTTGTAGTCTGCCGGGGGCTCGGTGGTGTCTGTGGGAGACACATGGCAGCTCAGGCAGTTGGGGTAGGCCTGAGAATGGCAGACCTGGCACTGCAGATGCGGAGCGTTGCCATCGGGATCACCATGAATCTGGTGATGCATGGAGGCATCGGCAAACTGCTGTTCCTTGCCATTAACGTGGCAGTCTTCGCAACGAACCAGATAGTCATTCTCGTAGCGCAGTTTGTAGTTCATCTGCTCGTCGTTCTCGTGCATCCATTTGCTGTCATGACAATCGGCGCAGCTCATGCCGTGCTGGTTGTAATGCACGTCTTCCTTCAGTTCCATGGGACCGAGATCCGATGCGTTCACCAGCTCGGTATCAACTTCGGAAAGCAGGAATTCCTTGGATTTCCGGCTGCCGTGACAGGCGGTGCAGTTGTAGACCGGGTTGGGCTTTTTGTAGAACACATGACCGGAGTTGGGGAAACCGCCGTGGGCCGGTTCCGGCATAACGATGTGGCAGGAACCGCAGGTGGTCCGGTGACAGTCGCCACAGGCCTGATCGATGCCCTGAGCCATCAGCGCTTTTTTATGGGGATCATTGGTGACCCGGCGCTCATGAGCAGCGGCGCGGTCGATGAATTCCTGATCTTCGTAGGTCAGGTGATTGAATTTGCTGTGCAGGCTTTTGGGGTGATTTTCCACTGCGGTGCGGTGACAGGATTCGCACTTGGCAGTGTCCACATGCACGGTGAAGTTGTCCACATGAGCTTCATCCCGGTTGGCGGCAGGCTCAACACCACCATGGCAGTATACGCAGCCAAAACGGCCGTGGGTTGATTCCAAAAAGGCATCCCGCACCAGTACGGCCTGGGAAGGTTCCAAACGGGAAACAGCGCCGCCGCAGCCACCGCTGCTGGCTTCATATACATGATCCGTACCACGACGCTCAATGTCTTCCTTAATCAGGGTCTTGCTGGAGTGGCATTCCACGCAGGTATATTTTGTGACAACGATTTCCTCCTCAGCAGGATCATCCACGTCACCGTCAACCGGCTCTTCTACTTCTTCCTCTGTGACCACTTCCTCTTCGGCGGGCTCATCGGCATCACCATCAGGGGCAACTTCCTGCTCCGGCTCATCCACCGTATCCACATCACCGTCCTCAACCGGTTTGCAGTCTGCGGTCAGACATTCCACGCAAATATTTGACGAGCACATAAGACCTTCGTCACATTGCCCGCTGTCGCAGGTACAATAGGCTGTACCCTTTTCACATGACAAATCGCTGCCGCTTTCGCCGCAGGCGACCATCAGCGCCATGGCCATCAGCATGGCCGGTATGATCAGCATAAAAGACCGCTTCATGATTTTCCCTCCATATGGAATCGATGCCCGGTGTTGAATTTTACTTGATGAGGTTGCATTACTAACTCCCGCTGTCTGTCTCTCTGCACAACCTGTTCTCTTTCTCTAATGAGCTAGATCAATTGATTAATTGACCGTTTGTCATCAAGATAACGATATTTTCGAAAACAGTCAAGGTTAATTTTCTAAACTATCGAATTAGTTTTTCTAATAGCACTCATTATTCGGATTTTTCGTGAATACATTAACGTTGGATTAGGGAACCCTGAGAATCTTAATGATATCAGCAAGGAGCAAAAAAAATGGCGACCTGTGACAATGTCTGATAGGGTTGGGAAGGTATTAAAAGATTTAACAGGAGAAACAGCCATGCGTCCTTCTTATATTGCGGTTGCCATCACAGTTATTTCCATTATCGGCCTGTGGGGCTGCGAAAGTTCCGATTCTCCGACCCCGTCAGTAGAATATCCGGCTGCCATTGCCGCCGATATAACGCCGGAAAGCCTTTCCCTGACTGTGGGGGAAAACATCAATGTGGAACTGCCCGACGGTGTTGTGGTAAAGGTGGGTTCCTACAATATATATGGCTGCAAATACGCCACCCCTGAAGAAATCGGTGCCATGCTCAAGGATCTTGACCTGGATCTGATCGGTCTGCAGGAAGTGCATGAAGAGCATTTCGATGCCCTGGTTGCCGCAGTGGGATACGACCATTATATGTTGGACAATCACGGCGTAGCCCTTTTGTCAAAAACATCCATTGATGACGCAGAGGCCCATATTCTGCATCAGGGTCGGGCCGTTATTCATGCCACAACGGAAATCAATGGTGCGGCCATTTCCGTGTACGCGGCGCATATAAGCTGGAATATCGCTGGAAACCTTGAAGCCCGGCAACTGGCGGAAGAATTACTGGCCACGGATACCGTTGCCCGCAAGGTGCTTATGGGCGATTTCAACGACGAGCATTTCAGCAGTCAAATCAATGAAATCGACGCATACATGACCGATGTCTACACCGCCGCCGGATGGTACCCGGGACAGCGCATCAGCTGGCCTGCACACGTCTTTGACGATAGCGAAGGCTCGCAGCTTATTGACCTGATTTTCTTTGGCAACAGCCTGCCCGCCCTGGTCACCCATATTGATGTACTCAACCTTGCCCCCATCATGTCGGACCACAAGCCCGTGGTTGCGCATCTGCTGTTTCCCCGGGACGACACTCCCTTTGCCAGCGATCCCTATGCCGAATACCGGGACATCTACCGTGATTTCCCCGCAGAAGATCAGCGCCCGGAAAATCTGTTGACCAATCCCGGGGCCGAAAACGGCCTGACGGGCTGGGATGTTTCCGGCTCCCCCGAAGCCGTTGGCACCCGTGAGAACCAGTCACCCCGCAACGGCGATGCCATGTTTACCGGCTTTGCCGATGGAGAAGGGCACCAGAGCAGTGGCTCGCAGACCATTGATCTGACGGACAAGGCCGCCGACATCGATGCAGGAATGGCCGTGGTCTATATTGAGGGCTTTACCCAAAGCGGTTACACCATGGTCAGCGACGATGCGGAAACCGAATTCTCCAACAAACCCCTGCCCTATGACGACGGCGAGATTATAGTGGAAGCCCTCAATGCCGATGGCGCCACACTGGCCCGTACCACATCCGCCCGGCGGGATACCCTGTCCTGGGTGCCGTATGTAGATACCCTTGCCCTGCCCCCGGGAACACGCAGCGTGCGGTATATCTGGATGAGCCACCGCAAAAACCAAAGCGGAAACAGCAACGACGCCATGTTCGATGACCTCTATCTCGGCTATGGTAATGTGGACATCTCTTCTTCGCTTCTCACTGGAAATCTGCTGCATAATCCCGACGCAGAAACCGGCGACACCGCAAACTGGGAAGCAGACGGCTTTGATGTATTGCCGGACCTGGAACCCTATGGTTTTGCCATCTATGCCCCCTGGTCTTACAGCGGCACTGCGTTGTTCTTTGCCGGTGGCCTGCTGGAGATTCAGGGTGGTAAAGATGGGCTGTCCACCATGGGCCAAACCATTGACCTGACCCCGTATCGCAAAGAGATTGTTGCCGGTGCAGCTCTGCGCTGGGGAGGAAAACTCCGCACCTGGACCGCCAACACCACCATCTCCATGCACCTGAAAATTCTTGATGGCGACGGCAGTCTCTGGGGTACGCTTGATGCTCCGGCAGTGCATGATCCGGAATGGACCGCCCGGGAGTTGCTGACGGTGATTCCTCCCGGCGCGTCGGCGGTACGGCTGGTGCTGGAAAGCGATGTCAGCGAAATCAGCACCGGGGCCTTTGCCGACGAACTCTTTGTGCATCTGGAGCGCACACCCTGATTCTGTAGTGAAGATAACGGGTGGGGGATTTATTCGCTGTCTGCGGCGTCATCGGCATGCAACGCCCGGTGGATATCCGCTGCCAGGGCTGCGGATACGCCGGGAGCGTTTGCCAGTTCTTCTATGCCTGCGGCACGGACCCGTTTAAGAGAGCCAAAGTGCTTCAACAGTGCGGTGCGGCGTTTTGGTCCCACTCCCGGGATATCTTCCAGACCGCTGCGCAAATGGGCACGACTCCTTAGCAGGCGATGATACTCAATGGCATAATCATGGGCTTCGTCCCGGACACGCTCCAGCAGATAGCGCTCTGCTGTGCCGTGTTTAAGGGGTTTTGCGTTTTTCACGCCGGGTATGAATATCCGCTCCGGCTTGTGACTCATATCACTGCTGGCAAACTCCGGGCCATCGGCGCTGCGGATAAGCCGCTCCTTGGCAAGGCTGATTACCGCAATGGTGTTCTGCATGGACAGTTCACCTAAAATAGCCACCGCCTGGGCAAGCTGTCCCTTGCCGCCGTCTATCACCATCAAATCCGGCAGATCACCTTCCTCCAAACCCCGGCGCACCCGGCGACCCAGCACTTCTTTGAGCATGCCGAAGTCGTCCATGCCTTCCACGGTTTTAATGCGGTAACGGCGGTACTTGCGCTTGTCCTTTTTACCGTCAATAAAGCAGGCCATTGAACCCACCGCAAAGCTGCCCTGAAAAATACTGATATCAAAGCATTCGATCCGACGGGGAACACCGGACAGACTCAGCAGCTTACGCAAACGCTCCAATGCCTGTGACGAGGTATCAAGCCGCTCACGATGGGCATCAAACACCTGCCGGGCGTTGCGCAGTGCCATGGTCATCAGGCTGCGTCCCGTGCCGCGCTGGGGCACACGCAGCTCCACGGCTCCCTGCCGCCGCATGTCCGCAAGCCACTGAATCACCGCGTCGGCTTCTTCGGGCATGTACTGCAGTAAAAGGGTTCCCGGCGGCGTGGCGGCGCTGTAGTGACGCATCAGAATACGCCCCAGCACCGTGGCGTTTTCATCGCCCCGGGCGGTAAAGGTATAGCGTATGGGTTCCACCACTGCACCGTTGCGCACCGGCAATATTACCGCTGCCCCGGTTTCGCCTTCGCGATACAGGGCCACGGCGTCCAGATGCTCGTCCCCGGAAAAATCCACCTGCTGACGCTCAATGGTTTTTTCCACCGCCTGAATCTGGTCCCGCAACTGGGCAGCCCGCTCAAAGTTCAAAGCATCGCTGGCCTGCTGCATATCAGCGGTGAGTTCCGGGATCAGGGTTTCGCCGCGACCTTCCAGCAGCAACCGCACCCGCCGCAACTCCTTATGATACGCTTCGGAGTCGATCTTCTGCACACAGGGAGCATAGCAGCGGTGCATCTGGTGACGCAGGCAGGGACGGGTTCGGGTGTCGAAATCACGCTCAGAACAATTGCGCAGGGAAAAATGCTTGTTAATGAGTTTCACGGTTTCCCGGGCATGCCGCGCCGAGGTAAAGGGACCAAACACGATTTGTCCCTTTTTGGGGCTTTCCCGGTGACGGCGGCGGATAACTTCCAGCCGGGGATAGGGATGACTGGTATCAATCATCAAAGAGAAATAGGTTTTGTCGTCCCGAATGCTGACGTTGTAGGGTGGCCGGTGCCGCTTGATCAATGTATTTTCCAGCAGCAGGGCTTCTTTTTCACTGCCGGTGACGGTGACTTCAACCGTGGCCACAAAGGGCAACATGATGTTGATAAGAATCCGTTCATCGCTGGCTCCGGGCAAAAAATACTGCCCCAGCCGGTTTTTAAGATTCTTGGATTTGCCCACATACAGCACAGACCCGTCGGCGTCCCGCATAATGTAGCAGCCCGGCTCATGGGGCGCGGTTTTCAGCGCCTCAGATGGGGGCAGCGCCGGAGATGTTTTGACACCGGAATCCTTCATGGCAGCCATTTCCGAACATGGTTGTACCAGGGACGCGCCACGCCCCGGGCATGGCGAACACAGTGCACCGCCGTACGCAGGGCTCCGGGAAAGTGTTTTTCCACCGGCACAATCAGCCCTGCCATCATCCGTTGTGAAATTGTCTGAAGATCAACATACCGGCCGCCGGGCAGATACATCCCCGTCACAACACCCAGAATATCATGCTGTTCCACCGGAGCATCGGCCCCGGGATTCCCATCGCCCTTGGTGATAATTCTGCCGCCGGGAAGCAGTTTGAGTACCCGGTGACACAGCCACAGACTATCATGGGGATGCACCAGCACCACCTCCCCCACACGGGGAATTCCCTGTAACGGACATATCAGCAACAGGGATCCCGGAGGAATGGTCGGTTGCATGCTCACTCCCGATGCCCGCAGATGAAACACGCCATCTGCGGCCAGGGCCTCCTCCACTGTTCTGCGGGAGAAGGATGCCTTTGACATGCTACCGGGTCAGGATATCCTTGAGGGTTTTGTCTTCAAAAGCCGGCACCCAGGAAGGCTGCACCAGACCGCCCTTGGCATCCATTGGCTTGTCAATGGTAACGGGCTCACTGCATACCCAGCCTTCAAACCATGCCTTGTCTTTGTGGTCTTTGGTTTTCTCCGGCCATTGCTTCATGAGGTCCTCTTTGCTCATCAAAGAGGTGAAGCAGGCGGTCAGGGTAAAGGGGCCGATGTTCTTCATCCGCTTTTCGGTGCCGGTCATGGCCCAGATATCGCCCTGCATGGGAAGCAGCAGAATACTCTTGTCTCCGGTTTTGCGAACCAGCAGATTCTGCAGCTGGTTTTTCTGGTCTTTTTTCAGGTCCGTAATACCAATGGGACGGCTGTAGCCAACCACATCGCCGTTTTTGTCCTGCAACATCCAGGCCAGCTGACGATACATACCCACTTTGCCCACAAGTTTGCGGCGGTCCACAGAAGGGTCTGTCGGCGGGTTAAGCACCGGCAATACCATGGGATCTGCACCGGTATGAATCAGATGCACCTTTAACGGAGGCTTTTCACCGGGTTTGAAGCCTTCAAGCTCCAGCTTCATGCCGGGCATGGTGCTTTTGGGGCTGGTTAAAAATCCCTCGCTGGGGCTGAACCATTCCTTCAGGCGCTTACCCAGGGCAGCATCCAGAGGCATATGGGTTTCACGGGTGACCTGCACCTTGGCATAGGCGGTCTTGTTTTCCGATTCCTTGCCATAGGTCAGGGGGAAGGGCATCATCAGCGCAGGACCAACAAAGTCCTTTTTCTTGAGGGTACGATCCGCGTAGATCATGTTCTTCTGTTCCCGGATAGCGCTAAAATCGCCACGGATGGGCAGCACCAGGGAAAAATGCATAATCCGGCGGTAATCGTCCAGCAGTACGCCTTTGGGGTCTGCACTGCGCAGGGCCGCCATGGTAACCGGGGCCATATCCGAAAGCTGACCGATAAAGGAGCGGGGGCCGAGACTCATATAGGCGCCCAGGAGAATACGCTCCTGCGGGGTCAGTTTATTGATGGCTTCCAGGCCCAAAGACAACAGCGCCTTGTTGCCGGTTACAAGGCCGGATTTCTTTGCCGGTGGTGATGTCTCTTCCTTTTTTTGGGCTTCAGCCTTTTTCTCAACGGCTTTGGGAGCCGGAGCTTCCTGCTTTGAGCAGGCGACCGGCAGCAGAAGCAGACATGCCAGAAGTGCGGAAATGATGCTATGGTTACTTGGACGCATGTTCAGATCTCCAGTCAATTAATGCGATATTATATCCCTTGGTATCGTCATTTTTACATGACATGACAAGTTGTGGGGGGTTGGGGCGCATAAGCAGCACCTCGTTGATGCAGGAGGGCCTGCCGCCTTTGCCGTCGGCTTTGAATTTGGCAAGGGCAGTGCCGCCAAAATCGTTTACGCGCACCAGGGCGGTATCACCAAAACGGGGCATTGACTCTGCATAGGTGCGCTCTTTGGTATCCACCATCCAGCGGCCGCCTTCTTCGGTGTCACCAAAATATGCCAGGCTACAGGTGCCGGTATTCAGATCGATACGGGTAGCGCGATGCCAGATTTTCCGGCCTTCGCCTTCCTCGCGGTTACGCACCATAATATTGTGATCATCCATCCATGCCACATCCTCGGGTACACCGGGAGGACACTGGCGTTTGCTGATCTGCTTGACGGTACGGTTTTCAAAATCAATCAGGAAAATACGCTGGCCGGGACCAAAGGCTCCGTCCTGATGCCTGCCCGACGATACGTCCCGCTCACCGATAACCACCACTCCCTGACCATGGGGAGACACCACCGGACGCATAAAGTGGCTGAATTCCGCACCCAGGCCCATGGACTTCCGTTTGCCTGTGGCAGGATTCACCAGTATCAGTTTGGTTCCCCGACGAAACAGCACCGCGCCATCAGCGCTGACGCTGGGTTCGCTGCCGCCGCGGCTGTCGGCTATGACGATTTCGCTGTCTTTTACCAAATCCAGACGCACCACTTCAAAATAGTCAGCTGCCGCCGTAGGCCCCGGAGTTGCCTTAAAATGATGCCGTTCAAACACAAGATACCTCCAGGAGGGATCGTTGCGTACATTGCGGTCAACAGTGACGGCGTTGGTGGCAAACTGCCATGACATCCATGGTGTGCCCGCGGCCTCCCGGGGGGAAGAACCGTTGCAGGCCCCAAAAAGACTACCCGCCGCCATGGTCATGGCAATGATGACAAAAGCGGTCAAACTCGGTTTGTGTTGATGCACCTGATTACTCCATGATGCGCGCCGTGATACAATTTCACAGTTGGCCAGCATATCCCACATCCGGGCATGGTGCAACTTTTATCCCGGATCGCTGCGGGCAACATACAATCACGCCACATTTGCCCTGTATTTAAGGCAACATACAGCTAAACCAATTCTGTGCCGGACACTCAGGTTTTCAGCACAAAATCCTTGATACGCAGGTCTATGCTGCGAATGCCCTGAAAGGTGTTATAGGATGCCTGATAGGCCATCTTCATGACGCTGCCGGGTTTAAGAATGCCATGCCGCGCCATGCGGAATCCCATGGCGGAAAACCGGCGGTTGTTGATGGACAACTGAAACTTCAAATGCTGCCCGCCCCGGATCTCGCTGCTGACCACATACACGTTATCAACGGCAAAAACCGGCTGGGGATTACCCATGCCAAAGGGTTCCAGCTGCGAAATATCCGCCATCAGTGCATCGTTGAGATGCTCCGGCGACAGCATCATATCCACCCGGACAAAACGGGTGGGCACATAGTCACCGCCGGTCTGATTTTGTACCGCGGCGGCCAGATCTTCCCGGAAGGTATCGATTTTATGACGCTCAATGGTAAAGCCCGCAGCCATGGCATGACCGCCAAAACGCACCAGATGGGCGCTGGCCGCCTTAAGGGCCTCATGCACATCAATGCCCTTGACGCTGCGGCCCGAAGCCTTGCCCACATCATCTTCATCCAGGGCGATAAGAAACGCCGGTTTTTGATAGCGTTCCACCATACGGCTTGCCACAATACCCACAACCCCGGGATGCCATTCCGGGCTGGCAAGCACGATCACCGACAGGGATTTAAGGTAGTCGGAACCTTCCAGCATGGCGCAGGCCTGTTTAAAGGCGTTTTGCTCCACCCGCTGACGCTGCTGATTAAGGCTGTTGAGTTCTTCCGCAATGCCCCGGGCGTGGTTCAGGTCTTTGGATAAAAACAGCTCCACACCCTGTTTGGCGTGGCTCAGACGGCCTCCGGCGTTCAGCCGCGGGGCCATGAAAAAGGCCACCTGCCCTGCCCGCACGGTTTCGCGGATACGGGCGGCTTCTTTTAATGCCAGTACCCCGGCTCGTTTGGCAT
>Ga0070729_10004589_pt1 | contig 14916 bp, 18 predicted proteins | sample tdDd472_FD_66725 | JGI IMG/M metagenome (GOLD analysis project Ga0070729, IMG submission 66725) | Marine sediment microbial communities from the Atlantic coast under amendment with organic carbon and nitrate - tdDd47.2 | ecosystem: Environmental > Aquatic > Marine > Coastal > Sediment | place...
TGAAACAGAAGTCATGGGTATTAACGATAAGGTCCAACTGGCCGAAGCCGAGCGCGCTTTACAACTTGGCCGCGTTACTGAATTGATGAAAGCCGGAGCTACCGTTGTTGATCCCGCACGCGTGGATATTCGTGGAACGGTAACCGTTGGTGCCGATGTGTTTATCGATGTAAACGCGGTGTTTGAAGGCGATGTCACTTTAGGCGACAACGTGGTTGTCGGGCCAAATGCCTTTATCAAGAACACCACGATCGGTGCCGGTACCACTGTTTTGTCGAACTGTGTGTTTGAAGATGCAGAGGTTGGATTGAACTGTAATCTGGGCCCCTTTGCCAGACTTCGTCCTAACGCGAAATTACTCGATGAAGCACGTATCGGCAACTTTGTTGAAGTGAAGAACACGACATTGGGTAAAGGCAGCAAAGCGAATCATCTGACCTATCTGGGCGATGCTGAAATTGGATCTGGTGTTAACGTGGGTTGCGGCACAATTACCTGCAACTACGATGGCGCTAACAAGCACAAGACCATCATCGGCGATAACGCATTTATAGGTTCGGGTGTTGAGTTGGTGGCTCCTGTTGAGGTGGGTGAAGGCGCCACGATAGGCGCAGGCTCGACCCTGGGTGGTTCCGCCCCGGCAGGCAAGCTGACACTTGAGCGGGCCAAGACCCGCACTATCGATGGCTGGAAGCGGCCGCAGAAAACGAAAAAGTAGATTTATCGGCCAAATTGCCCTTTGGTTAGCCAGATTGCGACTTCTGTCGCATCCCAGCATTCAACCGAAACGTAGAATATGTCATATCAACGTGATAGAAACGCCTGTCATGTATAGGCTTGGTGGGTTGGCTTTATAGCTGACGGACACCTTTCCAAAGGGACTTTGAAGGGTTCCGGTTATGCCGGAACGAGGAAATAAATATGTGTGGGATTGTAGGTGGTGTAGCCGAACGGAACGTTACACCTATTTTGTTGGAAGGGCTGCGTCGCCTGGAGTATCGCGGCTATGACTCGGCCGGTCTGGCAGTGCTGGACAATAATGTTATCGAACGTCGCCGTCGCATGGGTAAGGTCATCGAGCTCGAAGGCGCGGTAGACGAGCAACCGGTTCATGGTGGCGTAGGTATCGCACATACCCGTTGGGCAACCCATGGTGTGCCCAGCCGCGAAAATGCACATCCCCACATGTCGAATGGTTCCGTTGCAATCGTGCATAACGGCATCATTGAGAATCACGAATTACTTAAAGCACGTCTTATTAAAGACGGTTACGAATTTACCAGTGAGACCGATACGGAAGTTATCGCTCACCTCATTCATCAGCACATGCAAGAAGAACCCGACCTCGAAAAGGCGGTTACTAATGCAGTTGATGAGTTAGAAGGTGCTTATGCACTTGTTGTGATGAGCCCCAAAGAACCTGAAAAATTAATCCTCGCCCGTGAAGGCTGCCCGGTTGTTATCGGTGTGGGCCTCGGCGAAAACTTTGTCGCGTCCGACGTTGCCGCACTATTGCCGGTCACCCGCAAATTTATGTTCCTTGAAGAGGGCGATATTGCGGTAGTAGCCCGTGATAACGTTGTTATCAAAGACTCTCAGGGCAAGGTTGTTGAGCGTAAAGTGTCGGAATCCGAGCTGAGTTCGGATGCCGTTGAGCGTGGCGAGTTCCGTCACTACATGCTTAAAGAAATCTACGAACAACCGCGTGCTTTGGGTGACACGCTGTCTGAACGCATCGCCGATGGCAAAGTGCTGGATGGTGCATTCGGACCTCAGGCGGCAGACATTCTCGATAAAATTGAAACGGTACATATCGTCGCGTGTGGCACGAGTTACCACGCCGGCTTGATTGCCCGTTACTGGATCGAAGACCTTTGCAAGGTTCCTTGTACGGTAGAAATTGCCAGTGAGTACCGTTATCGCAATGCAGTCGTTCCTGATAACGCGTTGTTTATGACGGTGTCCCAGTCCGGCGAGACTGCCGATACTTTGGCTGCGGTACGTTCGGCAAAAGAAAAAGGTTATCTGGCAACCATGGCTATTTGTAACGTGCCGGAGAGTTCGTTGGTGCGTGAATCAGACCTGGTGTTGATGACCCGTGCGGGTCCGGAAATCGGTGTGGCCTCCACCAAAGCATTTACTACGCAGTTGGTCGCTTTCGCGTTATTCACGCTGGGTCTTGCACGCCACAAAGGCATGTCTGACGACGAGCAGAAACGCCTGACCGGGTTGTTGCTTGAACTGCCTGCAATGATTGAGCAAGTGTTGTCGATGGACGCAAAAATTGAGCAGATGTCGGCTAGTTTCTCTGATCGTCAACATGCCCTGTTCCTCGGCAGGGGTGCGCAAAATCCGGTTGCAATGGAAGGCGCGCTCAAGCTCAAAGAGATTTCTTATATTCATGCCGAAGCCTATCCCGCGGGTGAGTTGAAACACGGGCCGCTAGCACTGGTTGATGAAGATATGCCGGTAGTAACCGTGGCACCGAATGATGACTTGCTCGAGAAGCTCAAATCCAATCTGCAGGAAGTCAGGGCACGCGGTGGCGAACTGTTTGTGTTTGCTGACCCCAACGTCGACTTTGAAAGTGGCGACGGTGTGCATGTTCTGAAGATGCCGGTGCATATTGACGAATTTCAGGCACCGATTCTTTACACGGTTCCTTTGCAGCTTCTGTCATATCACGTGGCTATCTTAAAGGGCACCGACGTGGATCAGCCGCGCAATCTGGCGAAGTCTGTCACCGTTGAATAGGTAGCCGGTCGATGGCCGGTATACATCCTGCATCAGCACACTTGCGTGCACAGCGGGAATTGGTATTTGCCGGCAACTACAGAGCGCTGTGTCTATTGCTCGCCGTAGTTGCGAGCTACGCTTTGTATGCTGTTCTGGCGAGTCCGGCACTAAACCAGGCAGCCAATGATTGCCTCTATCTCGTATGGCTCGATAGCAGTGATGGCAGAACCAGTCCTTATTGGCTATTCGTTTATCTTGTGCGCTTGTTTCAAGCCTTGTCACTGCTGCTGATTATTGCGGCATGTCTGAGTAAGCGTATTTGTGTGTTGAATATAGTCGCCGGCCTAATCCTGTTGGCAGCTCTGACCCTTTGGTCCGGTGACCTGCGTCAGCTACGTACGGAAGCTGTTTCTCAGGCGACTATAGCGCTTGATTTGCCGCTGAATGCATCAGGAAATTGTGCAAAATGAGACAGCTTTACTTGAACTTTCGCCAAATTAGCGATTGAATCAGGTATCTGTCTTGCTTATTGGCTTCTGACAGGAACTAGGTGAGGTTCTGTTAATGGGTTGGCTGTTTCTTATATTGATCGTTGGTGCTGCACTATTTTTAGTGCTGCGATCGCGCAGCAAGGCTGCTGCCGCGCCACCAAAACCACGATACAAGTATGAAGGTCTCGCATTTGAGGCTGAGCAGCACTGCTGTACAGCTGCCAGATATATGAACGGACGCCGCTATCTAATTGCCGAGGCGCCAAAAGTGCCGCTGGCCGACTGCACAGACCCCGCACTTTGCAAATGCAAGCTCCGACATATTAAAGACCGCCGTAGCGGCGATGACCGCCGTACTGTAGTGGGTGCCCTTTCGACCGAAATGCCTATAGGCGATGAACGCTCAAATAAACGTACCGGGCGTGACCGCCGCAAAGAAGACATCTCCTTCGATATCTGATGCATTGTTGAAATGCTCCAGAGCCTGCCATTCTCGCGGGTCTTTACTTCGAAACCTGTGACAAACCCATGAGGGTTCGATAACCTCCCCGTTACCCGTCCAGCTTTGAATGTGTTCACCCGATGAAACCCTTTGTTAACTTTTCCCGTTCGCTAAGCCTCATTTTCTTTGCGCTTTGCTCATCCGCAACTGTTGCAGAAAGCCCTAACTATAATTACACCGAGCTTTCGTACAGTTCCGGTGAGATTAAGGTTGGTGATGATCCGCAGTTGAAATGGGATCAGGAAGGTTTTGAAATTGAGGGCAGTCATGCATTCAATAATAATATTTGGGTCTACGGCTCCTATGATCGCTTGGATGGACGCTCTGACCTCGATGACTCAAAACTGGAATCCCGCAGTGCCGTTTTACGTTTGGGATATGTTTTTACCCCGGGCGACACGCTCAGCGTTGATCTGAGCGCTTTGCTACGCAAAGATCGTTACAAAGATATCCTTAAGACCAACCGCGGCTGGGGTTTGGGTGCCGGCGTTCGTGCAAGGCTGGCAATGTTTGAATTATTTGGCCGCGCTGATTATCTGGGCGATGACTACGACGGCGGTTGGGCTGGGGACCTCGGAGCGGTTTGGCACATGAGTCAGCACTTTGGGTTAACGCTGAGTTATGAGGCCGCCGATTATAAATCCAAGCCCGACGACGGTCTTAAGTATCAGCCTTCGTTGCTGCAACTGGGCGTACGTTTCACCTTTCCGCGTTCTTGATTTGTTATAAAAAGCGTTCCGCTGCAATCAGTATCCAGACTGTTGCGGTCAGCAACATGCTGACGAATACCGCCGCGGAGCCTATGTCTTTTGCCCTGCCCGACAGTTCATGATGCCCCGTGCCGACTCGGTCCACGATTGCCTCCATTGCAGAATTGATCAGCTCGATAATTAAGACGAGCAGAACGCTTGCTATTAACAGGGAAATCTCGGCTGCCGTCTGCCCGAGCCAAAAGGCAACAGGAACCATGACCAGGGCTAAGGCGCATTCCTGGCGAAATGCAGCTTCCTCGCGAAACGCAGCTCGCAGTCCGGCCAATGAATAGAAGAAGGAATCCTTAACCCGGGTTAAGCCGGTTGCTCCAGGTTTTCCCATCTCAATCGCTCCTACGTGACTGCGGTACAGCATATCCAAAAACAGTCGCACAGTTTAGGGGGTAACGCACGTGTCGATGGTGCAAGCACATAAGAATACTGGCAGGCAGGCTGTCCTTTTAGATGCTGATTTGCCTCTGTGCGGCAACAGAGCTAGTCTAAAGGCGTCATAAATTGGGGTGAAAACCCCGGGGGTGTTCAATGAATAAAACAGTTCTGATTATTCTTGCTATCTTTCTTCCGCCGGTTGCTGTGGCGCTGAAGTCCGGCATCGGTAAAGACCTGCTTATTAATATAGTGCTTTGCCTGCTCTTTTTTATACCGGGCATGATTCACGCAATCTGGTTAGTGACTAAGTAAAAACGGATAAATTAAAAAGGGCGGCTTGTGCCGCCCTTTTTTGTCTCTGCTATGAATGAATTTATTCTGGACCAGCGGCTTGCAGACGACTGCCATGAATTGGGCATGTTGGAGTTGTGCAAAGTACTGCTGATGAACAATGCCTCTGTATCGTGGTTGATACTGGTGCCGCAATGTTCGGCAACCGAGCTCACCGAACTCAACGAAGCCGATCAGGCTGTGTTGTTGGCCGAGATTAATAAGATTGCCGGGTTTTTAGAATCGATACCCGCTGTTGAGAAGCTGAATATAGCGGCACTTGGCAATGTGGTCTCGCAGCTCCATGTTCATGTTATCGGCCGCAATTCTGAAGATGCCTGCTGGCCGGACCCGGTATGGGGGCGTTTAACTGAAGCGCCCTATGACAGTGCCGACGTCCGGGTAATGGCTATAGCGCTAGCTGAACAACTCGGCCCGGACTTCCTGGTGAACCGCAATGTCATCGTCTGATTCACGTTCTGTATCTTTAGTTCTTGGTAGTGGCGGAGCGCGAGGGCTTGCTCACGTCGGTGTGATTCGCTGGCTGGAATCGAACGACTTTCGCATCGACTCAATTAGCGGTGCCTCAATGGGGGCATTGGTCGGTGGTATTTATGCTTGCGGCAAGATCGATGAATACATTGACTGGCTGCGGGCACTTAGTGACCTTGATGTAGTTCGCTTACTGGATATTTCTGTTGGCGAAGGCGGCTTTGTTCGTGGGGACAGGATCATTGAGGCACTGCGCGGACTGGTTGGCGAGTATCGTATCGAAGACCTGCCACTTCGTTATACCGCCGTCGCGTCTGATATAGATGCAGAGAAAGAGGTCTGGCTTGATAGCGGGCCATTGTTTGACGCTATCCGTGCATCCATTTCTCTACCCTTATTCTTTACTCCTGCAGACGTTGATGGTCGGCGTTTACTCGATGGCGGCATACTGAACCCCGTGCCGATAGCGCCCACCTTCCGTGATAATACCGACCTGACAATTGCAGTTAATTTGGGCGGACCGAAGCAGGCGGAGACTTCCCTTGCCCGACCGGTCGAGCACCCTGAAGTGTCCGGATCATTTAAAGAGACGGTAACCAACTTTATTGGCGAGCTATCTGACAAAGCGGTGAAGGTCGGCAGTACACGCGCTGACATGCTGAATATTGCTAACCAGACGTTTGACACCATGCAGAGTGCACTGGCGCGTCAAAGCCTTGCCACATACCCGCCTGACGCTCAGGTAACTATTGCCCGTAATGCTTGCGGCACACTGGAGTTTGATCGCGTCGACGAGATGGTTGAGCTGGGCCTTGAATGCGCCGAGCGCGACTTGTCTCACTTGCTTGCAGGTTAGCCGGCCTTCGAATGACACGTTTAGCTACCCCTGAAGATTGCCCGGACATACGCCGGGTTCATTTGGCCGCCTCGAAGGGCCCCGATTCATTGGAGCGCGAGAATCCGAACGTTCTTAAATGGCTTGATGCCCGCAAAGATGAGGACTACCTTGAAGAGATGCAGAAAGAGGTCTTTGTTGTGGCGGAACGCGAAGACCGGATCGTTGGCTTTGGAGCTATAGACCTGAATTCACAGGTTATAGAGTCATTGTTTGTTGACCCGGCTTTTACCCGACAAGGCATTGCTACACAGTTAGTAGCCCTAATGGAGTCGCTGGCCGTTGAGGCTGGTCTTGCCTCAGTGGAGTTACAAGCGGCGGGCGGAGCGCTGACTTTTTATAAGAAGAGCGGCTTTGAGTATATTACTCAGCCGCCAAAGGACGGCCCGTTGTGGGCGCAAATGCGAAAGACTCTGCCGGCTCCTACCAGCGATACTTGAGACCGACACCCAGAGCGTTGGATGCGCCTTGAATGTTGTCATTAAAGGTGCCGTAGGCAGAAGAGCGATGGTGAATACGCACGTCCAGCGCCCATTTCGGGTACTGCGGTAATGAGAAATCCAGATCGACGAGAATGTAAGTCATTAACTTCGATGTATCGCCATGAGCGATGATTTCAAATAAACCTTCTTCGGTTGCGTAGGACAAACCAAGACCTACCGCGAAGCTGGTGTTTATGAAACGGTCCCAATAAAAACGGTTCCAGCGGAAAGAGCCAAGTGCATTGAGCTCCCAGTGGTCCTGCAGCGGTCCGTCATGTTTGGCAACCTGACCTTCTACTTCAAAATCCCAGCCACTGTTCCAGCGCTTTAGTCGCTTGGTTAATGCCAGCGCATAAAGTTTGTTATCAGTCAGTTCTGCCTGGCCAATGAGCATGTCACCGAGTTGTTCCGGAGACAGCCATGCAACGTAGCCGGTAACTGTCCAGTCCAGATCTTCAGTTGATGCCCGTGACGGCCACTTTTCACCGGCAAAAGACAGGCCGGAAAAAAGCATTGAGGCGATCAATAACAGAGCAGCAGATTTTTTCATCGATAAGCACCGGCGCGCCGGAATTGACGCAATTTAAGGGCAGACGAATTCGCGTTCGCCCAATAAAAAATAAATTAAAACAAGGGTTTGAGTTGTTTCCGGCTGTCAGAATACCCCCGACAGCGCGTGAAGGATACCCCGAAGCAGAAATTGAGTCGAGTCAGCGCGTTAGACGGCTCAGGCCTGCTCTGAAATGCTTAGCTGCAGGTTGCGGGTAAGCCATTCTGTGTGCGGATACTTTGCACCTCTGCCAGGGTGGTTTCTAGCTCGGAAGCGGCCTCTGCAACGCTACCGGTCCGCGGGTCGGCGCTGGTAATCTGCGGCAACATGGCTTCAGCTCCGGCAGGGTCGCCGCGGTCTTCCAGCGTTAATGCCTGCAACCAGAGCCCGGCGACGGCATAGGCATTGGTGGTCGATTGCGCCGCGGTCTTGCCGTAAGCAATCGCAATGTCGTGCTTGCACTTAATAAGCTGCCCGGCACCTTCAAATGCATCATCACCAATCTTTTTACGCAGTTTGCGAAGTTCGGCTTCTTGTTGTTCAGCGAGTTGTTGGGCTTCGCGCTTGTCTTGTTGTGTTCCTGCCATCGCACCGCCGACGGCACCGACAGTTCCGCCATAGACAGCACCTCTAGCCGCTGCCTCGCCAATATCGCCACCAAACACCAGGGCCGTCATCATAGAGCCGGCGGCACCTGCCACTGCTCCCATGCCGGCACCTGTTGCTGCCCCGCTGGTCTGATTCGATGTGCAGGCTGTAAGCGTGAGCAATACCAACAGTGTCAGGGGTATGGCTTTCATGGTTAGTCTCCGGCTGATTTCTTGTACCAGCTTTACACGCATGTATTCAGGTGTCCAGAGCGATGCGGTTTTTGTTCGGTATGTCGCGATGGCGGCTGCATTATTCCGGTGATACATTGAGAACTCAGTTCAAAGTTCGGAGAGGGTCATGGTTGCAGAGCAATTAGTCTCATTTTTTGGTTGGTCCACCGTCGTAAACAGTGTGCTCATGCTTTGGGCGTTGATTGCGCTCAGCTTTATGCCGGGTTTGGTCTATAAAACCCAAAGCATGTTTGTGAAGCACATGTCAGAAAGCGACATGGAGAAGGCCATGTACAACTTTTTGGGTACCTTCAAAATAGTCATTATTCTTCTCAACTTTTCTCCGTGGCTCGTCCTTAAGTTTCTAATGTAGTTAAAAGGATTCTATGGTTGCTGAGATTAGCCTGACTTCACTGGCGGTCGCGTTTATTCCGGTCGCCATGGTTATCGCTGTGCTGTTTGCCTGGCAGGGGAATGCCGGAACATCGGCTTACGCAGCGGCCCGAATGCTCTTGCAGTTGGTGCTGGTTGGCTACGTACTCAACTTTATTTTTGATTCAGATAGCGCTCTGGTGGTGGCAGGTGTGTTGACGGTTATGCTGTTAGCAGCCAGCTGGATAGCCCTCAGACCCTTGGCAAAAAAGCGATCACAGTTACTGCCGCGAGCACTGCTTGCGATTGGCGTATCCGGTTTAGCGATACTTGTTTTGATCAGTCAGTTTGTCCTGCAGGTCAGTCCCTGGTACGAGCCGCGCGTTCTGTTGCCACTGGGGGGTATGATTTTTGCGGGGTGCATGAATGCTGTCAGCCTGAGTGCAGAACGCTATGGTGCAGAGATTGAGTCTGGTAAGCCGCTTAGTGAATCTCGTCGTATAGCCTTTCAGGCGTCTTTGATACCGGTTGTGAATTCAATGTTTGCGGTGGGTCTGGTGTCGTTGCCGGGCATGATGACCGGGCAGATATTGTCGGGTGTTGCTCCATTGATTGCGGCGCGTTATCAAATCGTGGTCATGTGCATGTTGTTTGGAGCCGCAGGACTCAGTTCGGCGCTGTATCTTATTACTGAAAAGAGGACGTCCTAATGGAACAGGTAAAGATATCTCACTACTCCGATGTGCTGTGTGTGTGGGCCTATGTTGCACAGGTCAGAGTTCATGAGCTGCAGTCACAGTTTCCTGATCAGGTGGTATTCAGTTTTCATAACTTTTCAGTATTTGGTGATGTTGCAACTAAGATGCAGCAGCAATGGAGCGACCGCGGAGGCCTCGAGGCTTATGCCGGGCATGTACGTGAGGTGGCGGAGCAGTTTGATCATGTAAAGCTCCATCCGGATGTATGGCGTGCAAATGCTCCGGCATCATCAATGCCGGCTCATTTATATTTGGCTGCCGTTGCGCAACTTGAAGATGATGATTCCGAGTTAAAAGGTGTCCGCCAGGCCTTCGACGCATTGTTGCGGGCTGCCTTTTTTGAATGCAATCTGGATATATCCAACAACGATATTCTGACGGATTTGGTGGCGGAAGCCGGCCTTCCTGTCGATACGGTGCTCGGATTGCTGCGTGACGGGAAGGCCCATGCGGTATTGGCAAAGGGCCATCAGCTGGCTAAAGAGTCGCAGGTGCGTTCTAGCCCGACGATGATCTTCAATGAAGGGCGTCAGACTCTGGCTGGCAACGTGGGCTACCGCGTGCTGGAAGCGAATATTAAAGAGCTGGCTGCTGACCCCGGTGACCAGCAAAGCTGGTGCTGATTCAAGCACTAGTCACCTTTGCTGCAGCGGGCTTTCTGTTGCTGCACGTAACGCAGTTTTTCCTTTACCCGGATTCTATGAATCTACGAAGCAGTATAGCGGTCTGCTTGTTTGTATTTGCGGCAGTATTTGCAGACCGGTTTGCCGATAATCTTTTGTCGCAAAGATTGCTGGCGTGCTTTGGCTTAGCCGGTGCCGGATTCATTATGTTTGTGTTGCATCAAAGCAGCATTGCTTAAGTGACGGGTGTCCGGCGGCGGGTATTTAACGCAACGCAGGTATTACTTTTTCACCCAGCAGTTTTATGCTTTGGGCCTGATGTTTTTTAAGCTCGATGCACACTTCTGTTACACCAATCGCCTTGTATTCCAACAGATGCTCAATGACATGATCCATGTCGTCGGGCGTGCCGGTAAGCGTGAGATTGTCGACACACTTATCGAGCAGCGCATCAGGTACACCCGCCACTGAGGATTCATTTTTTGGCGCCATCGCATAAATTTCGGGAATATGCGCCATGATGACTTCAAATTCCTCAGGGCTCATGAACTCCCGCATCATGTATTCGCGAAACAAGGCGCGGAAGCCGATCCAGCGACGTGCCTCATGACGGGCTTCGGCGAGGTCATCGTAAATGTACATCGCCATAAAGTTGTTAAAGCGCATGCCTGTCTTGTCACGATTGATCTCGTCCATGCGGCCGAACACAGAGTCGATGGTTTCGGTTGCCAGCGTGACTGAGAGGTCACTCATGAACACGCCGTCTGCGTATTTGGCAGCCATGCGCCGCATTTGGGGCTTGTTGGCTCCGGCGTAGACAAAAGGCGGCGGGGCTTTGATCCAGTCGGGGTTGTAGTCTTTGATGCTGAATAGCTCACCTTCATAATTGAAGGGCCTTGCAGTAGTGCAGCCTTTAACGATCTCCAGGCATTCACGTACATAGCGCACCCGTTTCTCGAACGGTATGCCCAGCGCCATGACGACTTCCCCACCGCCGCCAATCATCGTTTCTACACGGCCGTCACAGAGTTCGCCCAGCGTTAACAGATTCATCGCAATACGAAACGGGTGCATCTCATAGGCGTTAAGTGCCATAGGAGCAAGCTTGATGCGGCTCGACTCACGGGCAAGCTCTGCCATGTTGGAAAACGGATCGCGCCCGTCCAGATAGCTGGCGTTCCAAACGGTACCGATGCCATTTTCTTCGGCGAGTAAGCCTAGTTCCTTGAATTCGGTGGATGTCAGGTGCGAATCAAGAACGATATCAACATTCATTGTTTTCCGGTCCTTCGGCGGCTAGTTCGCCTTCTTTGGCTGTTTCTTCCAGCGCGTGTAATTCTTTCATAACGGTTTGAGCCAGACCAACACCGGCTTCTGCATAGAAATTATAAGAGGCCGTGGCACCCGCGGCTTCCAGCGCGCGTACCTGTGACGGTTTCGATGCGACGGCGGCAATCGTACAAGCAACATGACGCGATTGAATCTCGTCGATTGCAGTCAGGTTTGCTTTGTGCCCCGGCATCGCCAGTATGGCCACCCGAATATTAAGTGGCCCCTGGGTGCGTTCCCAGAAGTCGATATCGGACGGGTCGCCATGGATAACCCGACGACCCCCGGATTTTTGTTCGTTCACAATACTCATGCTGCGGTCTACGCCAAGCACGACCGGCCCGTATTCTTCGACTAGGGTATCGTAAGCACCGGTGCCCAGCCGCCCCATGCCAAATACCATGAACTCAGCATTACCTGCGTCAATCGGTCGGTCGTATGGGAGCACCGTAGTTGTCTCAATCTTCCTTAGCCTCCCGGCAAAACGGTCGAAAATATGATGAGCCTGAGCATTCACCGGAGCGGCAATTGCAAAAGAAATGGCTACGGCCACAGCAATGGTTGTCAGCCAGTCATTGCCAAGCAGCCCTTGTGAAACCGCCACACTCATGACTATTAACCCGAATTCGCTGTAGCAGGACAGGCTGAGGCTCGTGAGTGTCGAAGTCCGTGCGCGCAGGTGGAAGCGAGTGAGTAGCAGCATGAACAGGATGCTTTTTAGCGGAATGAGGAGGATCAGTAGTGCGGCTACCAGTAACATTTCGAAAGACGGTATGCCTGTAAGACCGATGCTCAGGAAGAAGAAAATCAGAAAGATTTCTTTGAAATTCAGTAGCGCCTTGCCCAGGTCGCTGGCACGTGGAGTACCCGACAAAAGTAACCCGAGAACCAATGCGCCAAGGTCGCCCTTAAGGTTGACCAGTTCAAACAGTTGATACCCTGCAAGAGCCAGACAAAATCCAAAAAGGATTTGCAGCTCACCATAACCGGAGCGATGCAGAAGTTTTGAGAGTAGCGGCCTTAGTAGAGGAAGGCCAAGTAACGCGAGTGCCCAGGGGCTTGGCAGGGTATCGCTGGTGCTGGCAATGAAAACGACGGCAGCGATGTCCTGCAAGATAAGTATCGCGATGGCGGTGCGCCCGTGCAAAGCACCCATTTCACCGCGTGCCTCAAGTATTTTTACCGCAAATACCGTGCTGGAAAAGGACAGCGCGAAGCCGATAAGCAGTGACTGCTCCCAGCTTAAACCGGCAAAAACAAATACGCCAAAGCTACCCAGACCGAAAACGATGCCCCCGAAAGCGAGGACGATTCCCAGCATGTTGAGAACGGCGACTCCGAAGGCCTCCGGGCGCAGCAGGTCTCTGATATCGAGCTTCAGGCCGATGGTGAACAGCAGTAGGGTTATGCCCAGATCGGCGATCTGATCAATGGTTTCATTGCCCTCAATGCCGAATGAATACATGACAAAGCCGGCCGCGAGAAAGCCCACCATGGGTGGCAGGCGCACAAGGTTGGCTAAAAAGGCGGCACCAAAGGCGACGCCAATAAGTATCAGGTCCATTCCGGTATCCTTTGAAACGCGAATATGATGGTTATCGCGTTGCGGTCTTCAGATACTATAGTCTTCCGAATAATAAATTACATTTTACGGCTATTTATACAGCCAAAAAGAAGCAGGAAGCGGGATGAAAGGGAATAACTTTGTCATAGAGATGGGATTGAAGCCGGTCCCGCCTGAGGTCTATCAAGAGTTGGGCAAGGCCGAGGTTGATTACACCCAGCTGCAGATGTCAGCCGGTAAGCTGACCCAGTTGCTGGTAACTCCGGACCATAAGCGCTATTGGATGGCTTGGGAGGTCGCTGATGAGGCCGAACTGCGCGAGCGCTTAGAAGGATTCCCGTTGCACGCCTATTTTGACTACACAGTGCATAGCGTGATCGATATGGTTGAGGCCTCGCGTGCGGGCATGACTGACCCGGCGCTCGATTAATATCCCTCTATGAGCAGAACAGAACGCCTCCGCTTGGGTGCTGTCTCGTATACAATGCCCGTCCCTTGCAAAGAACAGAGTTGAACCATGTCTGAACAGCCTATTATGTGGGTGGGTCGTCAACCCGGCCAGAAGAAGAAAGCGCCGGATCCGGAAACTGATGAGCAGTTGGCCGCCGAGCTAACCGCCCTTTGCGAGGGGTCCGGACTGGTTGTGCAGCAGTTCCTTGTGGCGCACGGCAATTATGGAAGCTGGCTGGTTAAGCTGATCGGTCCTGAAGGCAGTCAGCGGCTGTTGTGGGACGGTAAGCAGCGACAGCTAAAACTAGAAACCGAAGTATCGGCAAATAATTGGGAAGAAAAGGTTTGTGAAGAACCTGCAGCGACCGACCGGGACGCCTTGGTGACCTGCGCGAAAAAGATATTCTCTGCTAGTGATGCCTGATACGACTCAAACCGTTACAATGAGCCGATAGCACTACTAATACGCGTATTGGTAAAAACAGATTTAATTCAGGGGCGATTGATGAACAAAATTATTCAACTGATAGTAATAGCCGGCGTGGTTGCTTTAACCGGCTGTGCACAGATGAACGCTAATAAAAATGCGCCGGCTCTTGAAGCTAAGATTGACGAAAGCTCAGAGCGTTATATCGCTTGCATGAAGGCTTATGCAGAGAAGTACGGAGCTGTTGCTGATTCAGCAGTGATTATCGCCGCGGCAAATTCTGAGTGTGATTACTTGGTTGATGATTTGCGTGAAGCTATGACCGAGCTGGCTGCCAGCCGTTATATGTCGAACTCGTATCAGAAGAAGATTGTTGACGAGAAAATCGAAGAAGTTGAGGAGCAAGGCGAGCGACAGGTTATTGATATGATCATGAAAGCGAAGCTGGGTGATTTTTAACAGCGCGCCGTATAAGCAATACAAAAAAGCCGGCATAAAGCCGGCTTTTTTGTATTCGCTTTTTTAGTGCTTATTGCTCAGCGAGCACCATCGGCCGCCCTTGCTCCCGGAGCATCTTCAGGTGTTTATTAACCAGGGCATTGCTGAGTGCCACAGGCTCTTCAATGGCTGTGTAACACGAGGGTTTACGGCGTAACTTGTGCCATTCACCGCTTTCAATAATACGTTCGAGATAAGCGATATTACGGCTGATGCATTCCATGTAGGGATTCTTGCCGCTGAATAGTTTGTCGAGGTGTTGATAAGCCTTGCCGAATGTTTCGTCGAGTCGTTTCAGTACGATGTTGCGGTAGAAGCCGGGCGTTTGCCGGAGCAGGTCTTCACCTGACTGATAGAACACTTTGAGTTCGCCCTCTTCTTCAGCAATGGCGATGCCAGCCAGAACGAACTCCGGATAAAGCCGGTCACGGCATTTTTCCAGATAACAGCGGTC
>Ga0070729_10004591_pt1 | contig 14911 bp, 8 predicted proteins | sample tdDd472_FD_66725 | JGI IMG/M metagenome (GOLD analysis project Ga0070729, IMG submission 66725) | Marine sediment microbial communities from the Atlantic coast under amendment with organic carbon and nitrate - tdDd47.2 | ecosystem: Environmental > Aquatic > Marine > Coastal > Sediment | place...
TGTGTTGCATGACCTAAGCGTGTGATACCGGGCATATTGAGTACCGATTTAATATTCACAGGCGCGGTTTCTGCTACATGAACCGTCATGCCGAGTCCTGCATTAGCCAGACGCTCTGCCATCTGATATGCTTTCGTCCAATCGGCTTCACTATCATACGGTTGGTTAAATAAGTCTGCACCAAAGATCAACCCTGCCTCAGCCCATGCGATGGTGTTAGTCATGACCTGTTCTAATTTTTCGTCATGCCACGATAAATAGATAAATGGAATGACTGCTACATGAAAATCAGGATAGGTGATCTGTACGCGATGTTCTGCCTCACGGATAAGCGAAAGACAATCAGGGCGTTCTGCTAAATCTTTACCAAAGCGAATCTCAATTAAGACTGCTCCATCTGTGGCAGCTTCTTCTAACATATCAACGACACGCGCAATGAAGTTTTCAGGTTCTTTGTCGGCTTCAATCAGTTCAGGAAATACTTGTGAAATATGCCCTAGACGATCTGCACCGGGGGCTTCGGTTTGTATGAGATGATCTGCCCATGCTCGCCAATCATAAGCCTCTCGTCCTTCGCGTTTTGCCATCACTCGATCAAGCCGTGGCGACCACTCCGCATGGATATGAATGTCAGCTTTAGGTAATGTCGTAATTTCCGGAGGAATTGTTAAATCAGATAGTGGATTGACGATAGGCATTATGAATCCCTTTTGGGTATTTCGCGTAAACAGGTCAGGTCATCGTAGGCTATAAATTGTTCACGAAAGATAAATCCGCGTGTCCTGTCGGCATCGTCAACTTCAATTTCATAGAATTCATCATCAGCATCGCGTCCGATTAATTTAAGACGATCTTGTGCAGGACGTGTCATTAGTATCTGTGCATCGCGGTTAGGGCTGGCAAGTATGGGTACATTATCTTCGAGCAAGTATCCAAATGGGTCAGGGTCACAGCTTTCGTTTTGACCATTGTTTGATTCTGGCTTATGTGTGACTGGTAAGGTCATGAGATTGATGGTTGTTTCCACTTGGTCGGACTTGATGAATCCTGTCCGTCCCTCGTTGGTTTCAAGCTCAATAAAATCCCCCGGGCCAGTGCGTCCAATTAAGGTCACTCTCTCTCCAAATGGGATAATCCCAAGATCCTCTGCATTTGGTTCCGGGTTACTTCTCAATCTTGCACCGTCAGGACGGCGAATTGTCCCCGTCGGAAGTTGATCTTTGACAGCTTGTGCGGTTGCCGTTAATTCCAATCCCAGATCAAGTTGAACTTGTGTTTGAATGATTGCTAGGGCATTCGCCTGATTATTGCTAATAGTAGTCAATGCCAGAAGTAGTCCAAAGATCAACCCTGTCACCAACACAATTCCTCCAAAAATGACGAATCGATTATTATTTGATGGTATGTCAGATGAAGAAGGTGGTGGTGATGTTGCTATGCTAGGGTCAACACTACCAATTACTGTATCTTTATAGTTGTCCATTACTTGGATTGCTTGCGGATTGGGAACAGCCAGTTGAATATATGTTTTTGTTTTAAAGCCATCTTGACCAAATGCATCTTCTATTGCCATGACAAATTTGGTCGCGTTTGGAAATCGTTTATTAGGGTCTTTTTCTAATCCACGCAAAAGTACCGCGTTAATCGCACGAGGGAGGTCTTTATTGACTATCGTTGGTACAGGGGGCGGTTGTTTAATATGTTGATACAACACCGTATACGGATCATGCCCTGTAAATGGATGATAACCTGTCGTCATCAAATATGCCATTACTGCCAGCGAATACAAATCAGAGCGTGATGTTACATCCAATCCATTGGCTTGTTCGGGGGACATATACATCGGTGTGCCAAGTGCCGATTGATGGTCTGTGAGGCGGGTTGCATCTGCTAAGAAGGCAATCCCAAAGTCGGTTAAATATGGTTTGTCGTTTTCATCTAAGAGGATATTTTCTAACTTTAGATCACGATGAATCACACCTTGTTTGTGGGCATAATCGAGCGCAGATGCGAGCTGGTTTAAAATAGAGATGGTGAATTCTGCATCAATTTCGCGTGGGCTGTAGAAATGCTCATACAATGTCCCGCGCGCAATGTATGCCATCGCGATATAGAATGTACCATCTTCAACCCCATGATCGATAATGGGTACGATATTGGGATGCTTCAAACGATAGAAAATATCGGCTTCCCGATTAAAACGCTGGATAACTTCGGTATGAGTTGAATAGTGATCGTGTAAGACTTTGAGCGCAACAATCTGATGCGTGCGGGTATCTTGCGCTTTATAGACCATTGCCATTCCACCGCGACCCAACCGATCTAATATTTTGTAATGTGAAAATTGCTCGTTGGGTGACATGACTGAACCCTACTGCTACCTGAATGCTCTACCGAAGTATACTACAAAAAACAGATCTCCATGCCACATATGTGAGTGACAGTGTCGATCTGTTTAGAAGTTTATTTGATGAATGAGGATGTTATTGTAACTTATCGCAGACTGAATCTGTGAAGGCTTTTGTGCTAATACTACCTATGCCCGTAATATCAGAAGTTCCACCATCACTCAGTGAAGAATACACTGCATCTTCAATCGCGGTGGCAATATGAGGAAGTTCCCAATGGTGGCGCACCATCATAGCAACACTTAAAATTGTGGCTGTTGGATTTGCAATCCCCTTACCTGCAATATCAGGAGCTGACCCATGTACAGGTTCGGCAATGGCAACTTTATCACCGAGGTTAAGTGCTGGTGCAAGCCCTAAACCACCACCCCATGCCGCCGCCATATCCGATAGAATATCTCCATATAAATTGGGGGTGACAATAATATCAAAGCGTGTCGGTTCTTTGACCATCCAGTAAGCGGCAGTATCAACTAGAAGTTCATCGGTTTCGATGTCTGGATACCCGTGCGAAATTTCATAAGCCACACGCCGGAATAAACCATCGGTTTGTGGAAGCACATTTCCTTTATGGACAATCGTTACGCGTTCACGCCCTTCAACTTGTGCTAACCGAAATGCGGTATGTGCAATGCGTTCTGTTGCATAACGGGTGATACGTTTTGTTGCTGTACCTGTATTACCATCAGCCGCAGTTTGTTCATCACCAATATAAAGATCTTCGGTGTTTTCACGAACGACGACTAGATCCACCCCTTCGCGCGATGTTGGGACAGGTAGATAGCGTGTTGGACGCAAGTTGGCATAGGTTTCCATGATACGGCGTAGCTTGACAATGGGTGAAGAATAACCTTCTACAGGATAAGATGGTGAACTACATGCGCCAAACAAAACAGCCCCACAGTCTTTGGCAAGTTCGATAGCTTCTTCCGAAAGTGCAGTTCCTGTTTCTTGGAAGGTATCCCAGCCAGAATTGGCTTTATGGATGTCTAGGTTGGGAATGACTTGTTGCAACACCTGCACGGCGGCAGGTACGACCTCATGACCAATCCCATCTCCTTCAATAACACATAATTTCACGGCAGTTTCTCCTCAATACGATACAATCAATCGATACGTCTAATGTAGTTTAAAACTATGTAAAGCTCGAATGAATTTAGAAAATGTGTAGGGTTAAATCTGTGTAAGTAAACATAGTTATTCCCTTACAATTTCAGATACATCTAGAACATTACATATTTGGTGTAGGTTTAAAATAACTTAGAAAAAATGTATTGGAATAATTGTATAAAAAACTGCTGATATTTTTGGGATATGTTGAGTGTGTTGGATATTGTCGCACAATAAAATGTTTTTGTCGACTAATCACAACAGATTGGGTGAAATTGTTGCATATATTGGATATTTTACATGATTAGAGGAGGGATTATCCAACATCTAAAAAATATTTGAAGATCAACGGAATTCGATTCATGCCCCAATATTGGGTGCGCAACCCACATCGCTGTGTTAAAATACACATAAATTGAATTGTTCATCACAATAATTGGGAAACACCATGATCGGGACTCGTCTGGGGCAGTATGAAATCATTGAAGAGTTGGGTAAAGGTGGGATGGCTACTGTCTATCGCGCTTATCAACCCAATGCAGATCGTTATGTTGCCATCAAGGTTATCCATCGCGCCCTAGCATCCGACTCTCAGGGGATGAATCGTTTTGAACGAGAAGCCAAATTGGTATCCCGTCTGGAACATCCTTATTTACTCCCTGTATTTGATGTCAATATAACAAATGAACCCCCTTATATTGTCATGCGCTACCTCGAAGGCGGAACACTCAAAGAAGTGATTGAACGTCGAGCTATTGTCCCACTTGGCGAAATCTTATATTTGATGCGCCAGATTGCAGGTGCGCTTGATTATGCTCATCGGCAAGGGGTGGTTCATCGGGATATTAAGCCCAGCAATATTATGGTGGATGAAGATGGCAATGCCTTTTTGATGGACTTTGGTATTGCGCGGATTAGCGAAGGTGAAGGGCTTACACAGACAGGCTTTACCGTTGGAACACCGGGGTATATGTCGCCAGAGCAAGGGATTGCGGATGATGCAATAACACCTGCCGCAGATGTCTATTCACTCGGTGTGATGTTATATGAAATGGCAACAGGGAAAGCCCCTTATGGTGGATCGACCCCGATGGCTATTTTGATGAAACATATCCAAGATCCGATTCCCTCAGCCCTTGCATTAAATCCTGACCTACCTGAAAAAATTGATGAAATTATCCAGAAAGCAATGGCAAAGGATCCACAACAACGTTATCAATCGGCGGGTGAGTTTGTTGAAGATTTAGAGAAAATTGTTGCGACATCCGAGATTCGATCTGCTCCTCAAACGTTCGTGACGATGGCGACCATTGCGGCACAAAATATCCGTGAAAAACGGAAAGATAAAGCCGATGAAATTAATACCCTCATGGAGGGATTTGCAGCAGCACGAACAATCCCCGATGCCAATATGTTACCGGATATTGCAACCCAACTTACCCCATCAGCAGAACTTAAAGGGGTATCCTCAACCGTTGAGCAACCGCCAGCTAGTAACAACCGCAATTCATTAATTGTGATTGGTGTGGTTGTGATTGTGGCATTGATCGTCAGTGTGTTGCTGGTGGCATCACCTAAAGGACCATCTGATGAAGAATTAACACAAACCCAAAATGCAGTGTTAGCGCTTGCCGCTACAGAAACCGCTGACAACCTACCGACAGGGACTGATGCGCCACCTTCCCTAACACCAACAGATACCCCGACTCAGAGACCGACAAATACCCGTCCCCCATCAGAAACACCAGATGTACCGGTTGTTTCGGCACGGCGCGATATTGATATTCGGCTCGGACCGGGAGCAAATTTTGAAGTGGTCTCGACCTTAGCCGCTGATGATGCGCTGGAAGTGATTGGACGTACAGAAGATAATCGTTGGATACAAGTCTTGCGGTTAGATGGGACTGAGGGCTGGATTTTGCGGTCGGCGGCATTAACATCAATCTTTGGAGATATTGAATCTCTGAAAGTTGCAGAAGGACCAACGCTGACTCCATCTCATACCCCGACGGATACACCGACTGCGACTCGTACACCCACGGCAACAGCTACTGATACGGCAACGGCAACCTATACGGCAACGGATACGCCAACCGATACACCGACTAAGACGGATACACCAGAAGATACCGCAACCCCGACGGATACAGCAACTGCCACGGCAACCGAGACAGCAACGTATACGCCGACGGATACCGCGACACCGACTAAGACGGCAACCAGCACACCGACTGACACGCCGAGCGATACGCCGACAGCAACTCGTACACCTACGGCAACCGCAACCGCATCTCATACGCCGACGGATACCGCAACACCGACTAAGACGGCAACCGCAACGGCAACGTTAGAAGCGACTTTGACCAATACGCCTACCGAGACACTTACGCCATCTAATACCCCTGATCTGGTGCAGACTGCCTTGTTTGAGACAGCTGTTGTCGAAACAATCTTTGCGATACAAACACAAAGCGCACCAACGGCGACATCAACACCAACAGCGACATTTACACCCTTCCCGACTGACCCTGCGACACCATCACCAACACCACGTCCATTGGGGTTGATGCCATATGTCGGTGACTTTGAAGGGGACGAGCCATTAAAAGGATGGGATTATAATCCGTCGGCATGGACAACTGTCACCGAAGGCGGACAAACCATTCTGCTTGGTCAAGCTGGTCCTGCCGATACGATACATATCATGGGCTTAGAGATACCAGAATGGCTTGAAGCTGAAGATTTTGTCGTGTCATTCCGCGCTAATATCGGTAATGCGGCAGGAACCCGTATGATATTCCGCGAGACACCGGGACTTGGTTATAATGCGATTGATATTCGACAAGGGGTTGTATTCCTGACGCGCAATAACCTTGCTGTTCCGAATCGTCCTACTGATTTTGCAACTGCTAATAATGAAATCCGCCTACAAACGGTTTCGCTCCCTATCCAACTGAATCAGTGGAATGAATATACGATTTGGGTGGAAGGACAACGGATTTTTGTCTATTTCAATAAAGAATTAATCATCCAAGCAGAAGACCTTAATATGCCTCAACTCGGTGTAGGTGACATCTTCTTGCAAAACTTGACGGGTGCAAATCCGATGCGTTTTGATGATATTGTGATTCAACGTGCCGAACCAAGCAGTGATCATTTCCAGAGTCCGGACATACCAACCCGTACATGGCAATATACCGATAGCACACCGATTACGATTGGGTCTGAAAACAACGGGAATCAGTATGTCTGGATCCGTGGTGCAGTAAAATTTGAACCGATTATGCCACCGACGCGCGATTTTGAATTGCGATGCCGTTTATGGAGTGATGAAGGCGGTTATAAGATTATATTGCGCGAAAATCAAGGTAGCCGTTGGGAGATGACAGGTGTTGGTGGGAACTTAGACATTAACTTTTTGACCAGCAGTGGGGAAGCGGCGTTCTCTCATGAAGTGCGTAACTTCTATACCCGTGGATTATGGCAAGACTTGCATGTGATTTTCATCGGTGATCGTTTTGAATTATATCTGGATGGCAACCTTGAATTTGAAGATACGCTGGATGTATCACCACCCGCAGGAACAATTGCGTTTGAGACGAAGGCAGGCGACGTTTTCCGGATTGATGATTGTCTACTGACGCAATCGGCATTGACGACGGATACAGGCGCACAATTTGCCTATGAATTACGGGATGAGGTGGATGCCCGCGATTTCCGTGATTTATTAAGTGATCTCATTGACCGATTTGATGATCCTTTCTTGAGTCCGCAATGGTGGGGGAAAGATGCCCCCGGTCAATATCAAACTAATCCAGCCGCCAGTGAACATCAAAGTTTCTTGCAGATGACGCATCTGGGTGTGCCAACCTTCCGTATATTTAACTCAAATCTAGGGATTTCATTGTTCCCTGATGATGCCGATGCAGGTGAGGCAAATGTCAACAATAAATCGACGGATGTGCTTGTCTCCGTGGATACCCGTTTCCTCCCCAATACCTCTGGTGAAGCATGGATGACCGTCCGCGCAACCCGCAGTGGTTCTGGTGGACAAGGCGTTAATGGTTATCGATTTGCGATTAAGCGTGACATCAACGGAGTTTATTCGCTGAATATCTCATTAGAAGGTCAACGTGAACGCCAAGAATTTTATGATGGCGAAATCCCCGGTTCAGCCGATACGCCATTGCCAGAATGGATTAACTTGACCGTCGTTGCGTTAGGGGATAAATTGGCATTTTTTGCGAATGATCGCTTTGTGGTGTTTGTTGATAATGCCACCAAACTCGATGGCTCGATTGCACTCGGTGTTGAACCCGCGACAACCGCAGACTTTGATACCTTCATCGTCCGTGATACATCACCGTTAGGGCAATAATTTTAGAAAATTTTGTTGGTGAGGGCTTAATACCGAGCCCTTACGATGCCCTTACGATAAGTGATTTATGAAATCTACAAAATTTTTGAAGAAAATATACTAATCCCCGAAAGATTTGCGTGAGTGTAGTAACTTTTTACTAGAGGATTATTTTGGGCAAATGCCAGCAAACTTAGCTGAAATTCAGCCCTTTTTCCTGTAGTTCAAATACAGCTTGGCAATGTGCAAAGAATCCTGCTAGTGTTTGTTTGTTGCCGATTTGATAATAGGGGATGAGTTCCGGTACACCAGCCGATGCAAAGCCATCCTGCTCACAAACGACTTTTGTACCACTTTCGATTGGCGTGAACGAGATTTGGATATGTGTTTCGCTTTTCCAGTTTGGATCGCTCCATGTATATGTGATGAACTTTGGCGGTCTCCAATCGGTAATGTGACCGATGACATACTCAGTATCATCGGCAAACGTTTCATAATATCGCCCCCCTATCTTAGGTTCAAATCGAATGTATCGGGGTTGGGTTGTACTGGGAGCAAAACTGTATGGAAAGACACCCTGACGGGGCCACCAAGTATTCATCTTGTTAACGTAGATGTCAAAAGCCTCTTCTAATGTCAGCGGTACTGTGCCTTGAACACTGGTATCTGGCATCACACATTCCTTAGTTTCTGATTGCAACGGATTAACCTAGATTATATCAATAAATATGTCATAAGAGCGAAAACTGAATGGACATTGATTGATTCGTGTTTGAAAGTGATTGAGTTCTGAGGAGTATGGCAATCATAAATTATATCCAAAGACTACTGTACTGATTATTTTGCCACAATCATCTGATGCGCCATCCCAGATTGCAGTATCTGGTATTTATTTCTTGTAACGTTCACCGCAGGTGTTGTGGCAATGATTTTGCACGTGCTTAAAGTGTTGATGAGAGGTTAAGCCGATATTCGATGTGGTCAAATATCTTCTCAAAGACAGCTTTGAGTTTGTCGGGATCATGACGTACCACCAGCTTTTCATCGGTTTGCCCTAAAATCTTCTGGACGGACGCATTAATCAGATCATCGTCAATCAACACCGCCCGATTCAATTGGCGGATTTCACCCAACCGTGCCGAGAAATCAACTTTCAAGTAAGTATGCTCAAATTCATCGAGGTTGAGCAAAACTTGCTCCGCACCATAATCATAATATTTTTCGGCGAGGGTGTAATTAATGCGCTTCGTATTCAAAATCACATAATCCAGATTGAAGTTGCCATGCTTTTCAACTTGGGTGACGTGATCGGATACCGAAAAGTTATCGGTTTTGCCGGGTTCGGTCATCACAGGGCAGATGAAGATTTTCAAGGCTTGTGTGTGTTGTAAAGCTTCCGATACATCCAGCGGTAATACCGATGCGATAATCCCCGAAAATAGTGATGTTGGTCCGAATATCACAGCATCTGCACTTTTGAGCGCATCAATCAAATCAGCATTGACGGTGGTGGTTGGGTCAGGGGCTTGCCCGTCAGCATATTTGACATATAACCGTCGAATACTCGGTTTATTGCGGGTCTCTTTAATCGATAACACCCCTTCAACCACTGTATCATCGTTAAATTCCGCGCAGAGTGTGCCATTCGGAATTTTGCTGATATAGACGTTGCGTAAATTGAGGTTGTTCGCTTGCAGGAGTTCCCCATAAATCTGAGTATCTTCACCTTGTGGTAGTACCACATCAACGCTAGAAACTTTGTCTTTTAAGGCATTCAACAAGATGAATAAACCAATGCCGTTAGCAAAGACGACCACACGCGGTTTGTCAGCTGATGCCATGCGCTCATATACCAGATTCAGTACACTTTGCCCATCTCGATTGGGGCTGAGATACGTCATCATACGTTCATTCAAGCGGACAAAATTAACGACTGTAATCCCGCCACCAACACCAATAAAGATGATCCCGAGAAGTGGGGCATTGGTAAATTGCGGGAGATTACCGGTACTGTCTGCGATAAACATAATCAGAAAGGCAAATCCCAATCCGAGTGCTAAAACACCAAGTAATAATCCGACTAGCTGTAACAACAAGCGGCGGCGCGACCCTGCACGATATAAGACTTGTAACCAACGGCTGAACTGTTCCATAAATCGAGATCTCGGTTTCGGTTATTCGGCTGAATCATTGACCTGTTTCGGGTCAGAGGTTATGGTTTTTTTATTGTGTTGTTTGACGATGTCTAACAAAGTTTTTGCAATCAAATCAGGACTATGGCGAATGGTATCTTGTTTTTGCCATAATTCGCGTTTGCCAGACTTCGTATCTGCAATATCAGCAAGGAAAGGCTTGACCGTCATCGTCTTAATTTTATGGATTTCTTCATCGGTTGGGATAAGGACATTGACTTGCTCACGGGCATATAAATCCATCAATTCTTTAGATGGCGTGGAGGAGTTCAAAACAACATAATCCAGAACACCAATGCCGAGATACGATACCACTTGCTGAACATGATCGGACAGCGAATAATCATCAGTCTGACCGGGTTGGGTTGTGGTGTTGCAGACATATACCTTAACCGCATTAGAATCGCGGATTGCTTGTGAAATTTCTTTAAATGCTAGACAGGCGATGGTGGTTGTGAATAAGCTGCCGGGTCCAATGGTGATGAGGTCGGCGGCGCGTAAGGCATCAATACAGGGTTGATAGACCTTTGCTTCTGGATGTTGGATGAAAATACGCTTGATGGCGGCTTTATCCAATTGGCGAACGTTGAATTCTTTCTCGACAATTGTGCCATCCATGAGTTCGGCGCAGATGTGGGTATTCTCTTCAGTAACGGGATAGATGTCGGCTTGTACATCTAGGAAATCACTAATTTGCTCAATCGCTTGGACAAAGCTCCCCGACATTTGCGTGAGAGCAGCGATAAAGAGATTACCAAATGCCATCCCGTCCAATTTAGGATCATCAGGGGCAACGATACGGTGTTGCATGACACGGGTCAGCAACGAATCATCGTCTAGGGCAAGGGTTGCGAGTGCATTCCGTATATCACCGGGGGCAGGTATCTGTGCAAAGTCACGGACAATACCTGTACTACGCCCTGTATCGGTTACTGCGATAATCCCCGTTAAGTTGTTGGTGTGGTTTTTCATACCGCGCATGACCTGCACCGCGCCCAAACCACCGCCAATGGATACCACATTTATGCCATTATTAGTCATTACGACCTCGAATTCGATTATTCCATATTCGTAATAGTATATCAAATTTTGTGATAAATTCATCTGACAACAAGAATTACGATAGAACAGTATACGACTGCCCTAAATATACTACAAGGTTATAGACCAGATAGCAGTAAGAATGACTTTACTAAAAAACATGGACAAACTTGTAATAATCTGCTTGCATAAGAAATCACTGTCCGAAAAAACATAGAAAGAATCTGTTTTATTCTGGGCTGACACCGACAGCATCAAGCCGTTTTTTGGCTTCGGCATAGACATCAGCGGATAGAACGCCTTTTGCGGCGACTTTGATATTTTCGTGTAAATGAGCAGGATTCATTGTTCCCACAATCGTTGTATGGCAATGTGGATGGCTAAGGGTAAAGCGCAATAAGAAAGCCGTACGACTTTCGCCATCTTCTAGTAGCTCATCCAATTTAGCTTCCTCGAATTTAACCCAACGATCATCCCGACCTTGTCCACTTCCCGGCTCACCTTTTGCAACACCACCGCGAATAATAATACCAGCACCTGCTTTAGCGGCATCGGTAATCAGATTTTCGTGTTGACGTTCTAATGCAGAATAGGGTATCTGGAAGACATCAAATACACCCCAATCAATATAAGTTGCAAGATGCGGTGAGGTTGATGAACAGCCAATGTGTCGCACAACTCCCTCTGATTGCAGTTCTTGGAGGATGTCAACCAATCCGCCTTTTTCAGCCGATTCGACATCAGGGTTATGCAGTTGCAAAATATCCACATAATCAGTCCGCATCTTCATCAGGGAATCTGCGATATTCCGCATGATATTATCGCGTGTCCAGACATGCGGTGTTTCATCATGATCGCCTGCAAATTGCATATTACATCCGCATTTGGTTGCAAGGTAATATTCATCACGGCGTTTGGCAAGATACTGTCCGATATACATTTCGCTCTTACCATAATCATTGGATGTATCAATGAAGTTAATGCCTGCATCGACAACTGCATTTAAGATGGTGTTGGCTTGCTCATCAGTGCAAGGTCGTCCACCCCAAATTCGTCGTCCGCGTACTTCCATCGCGCCATAACCAAGTTGAGTCACTTCTAAACCAGTGCGCCCCAACGTCTTTTTAACTAATGACATGGTTGTTACCTTTTTAGCTTAACGTGTAAGTTCTAAAATTTTAACATGAAACACGTCATCAGACATATTTTGGACAAATAGGTAGTGTATCGAAAACGGTTGAAATACAAATAAACTCGTTATATGCATCGGCTGAGAATGATCTCAGCCCTACGAAATACAATCTTTGCGTAGGGTTGGCATCCTTGCCCTCGCTAAATTGAACCTCCATAAATTGTTTCAAGGGAAATGGATACATTACCCATATTTTGGACGAATATCATTTCATCTAGTGTGTCCATTTATGTTTAAATATTTTACCTAGTACCTAAAATGACCAGATCATAGGGACTAATGCAATGGCGATTACATAGACGATAATCGTTAAAAGCCCACCGACACGAATAAAATCCATAAACTTATAGCGTCCAGCACTATAGACGAGTACACAAGCAGGTTCAAGCGGGGTGATGAATGATGCACTTGCCGCCAATGCAATCATGATTGCAAATGGACGCGGATTATAACCGAGCAGAATCGCGGTTTGAATGGCAATCGGGATAAGGACAGCCGCAGAGGCTTGATTCGATAATGGTTGCGTGAGGATCATCCCCAACAGGAAAAATAAGCTTAATAACCACACGGGAGAATCAGTACCCGGCAATTGAACAATCACATTTGCTAGAAAATCGGCTGTACCCGTTTCTTCCATTGCTTGACCAAATGCCAGCATACTGCCGATGAGGATAATTGTTTTCCATTCGATATTGCGATAGGCGACTTCGGGCGTGATACAACGGGTCAAGAATACAAACAACGCCCCCAAGAGTACCGCAACAGCGATGGGTAAAATCCCAAAGATGGCGAGTCCTAATGCGCTTGCAAAAATAATGGACGAGAGCACGATCTTTTTATAGTCGATGACATGCGGTTCGATAATATCCAAGATGCGGAAGACACGATCATTTTCAAGTGTATGTAGATTTTCTTGTGGTAGTTTAATCAGCAAGACATCACCCACATTAAAGATCAGCCGACCAATTTGCGTGTGGCGTATCTCCCCAGCTTGATTCACTGCCAGAATTTGAAGTTGGTAACGGTCACGTAATCCAAACCCTTTGATGGTACGTCCTGCTAATGGCGACCCCGGTAATACAATGACTTCTGCGGTGCGGACAGTGCCATGTTGATTGTAATCTTCTAGTTGTTGGATTTTGCCGCTAATCTCTACGCCAATTACATTAGTAAGCGAAAGAATGGATTCGCGTGTACCTTCCACTAGAAGAATATCCTTGGCTTCGAGAATCGTTTCTGCAAGTGGTTTGAGGCTTTCATGCTGACGTTGTAAACTTAGCATCCCTAATTGTGATTGATGAATAAGCCCCGATTTTTCAATGCTTTGCCCAATCAACAAAGAGGCTGACGGAATCGTCACTTCTGTAAAATATAGATCATCATGAATGACGGTATCTGAGTCATCTTGTTTGGTGCGGTCTGGGATTAATCGTTGTCCGATTGTTGCCATGTAGATCAAACCTGCGATCAAAATCGGTAGCCCAACGGGGGTTAACTCAAAGATACCCAATGGTTCAAGCCCATACTGTTGCATTAAGCCACTCACAACGAGGTTGGTTGATGTGCCAATGAGTGTGACCGACCCTGCGAGAATTGTAGCGAAGGCAAGCGGTATCAGTAACTTAGATGCGCTCAGATTGCTACGTCGTGATAAACCTAAAATGATGGGCAAAAAGAATGCTGTTGATGCTGTGTTACTCATGATCGCACTCATGATTGATGGGGCAATAAGTGTCACACCTTTTAGACGAAGTGGACTATCCCCAATGAATCTTAATAACCGTTGTCCGATAACATCAACGAGACCTGTATGAACAACCGTTTCTGTTAAAATGAGCAAGCCCAATATCATCATCACGGTGTTACTTCCAAAACCTGCAAATGCCTTATCAGCGTCTAACAATCCAAATAAGATTAAGGCTAACATCAAGCCCAATGCGGTTACATCAGGGGAGAACCATTCCTTTGCAAATAACACAAGGGCGACAACAAATAACACCATAAACGCGATAATCTCAATTGTGAGAACCATCTAATGCGACCTCTGACATCCGACTAGGGATGAATAAGCTGTTACAGGTAGGTTAACTGACCTCAATATACACAATTGAGGTGACTGTTCATCAGAATCAATTTTGAAACGGCAAAGTATATATGGTGCAAGGAGAACCTACAAGCCGAGGAGAAATATCTGCTAACAAACCCCTAATCAAAATAACGTTTTTGTGTCATCATCGTATTTACTGTGATCGTGTATGAAATGGTGGACTATGCCACAATCCAACACTGAAAAAATCTTGTTCGCGCTAATCCTCATGGGTTATGTCCTTGTTGGGACGCTATTTGCTGTTCAGACCCCTGCTTGGCAAGCTCCTGATGAACCCGCACATTATAATTATGTCGCGCAAGTTGCACGGGACGGTTGTTGTCCATTGATCGAACAAGGCGATTGGCAGAGTGACTATCAACTGGAATTAACCACACTTAAATTTGCGCCTGATTTGCTCGATAGGCTCGATACGATTCAGTACGAAGACCATCAACCGCCATTATATTATCTACTGTCGTCGGTAGTTTATAGCCTGACAGAAGGCAGTCTGACGGCATTACG
>Ga0070729_10004599_pt1 | contig 14893 bp, 8 predicted proteins | sample tdDd472_FD_66725 | JGI IMG/M metagenome (GOLD analysis project Ga0070729, IMG submission 66725) | Marine sediment microbial communities from the Atlantic coast under amendment with organic carbon and nitrate - tdDd47.2 | ecosystem: Environmental > Aquatic > Marine > Coastal > Sediment | place...
AGACCTTGAGGTTATTAGCCTCAAGGTCTTTTTTATGGCTGTTTGAATTCACAATATTTATTTACTGCAGTAGTTTAAATAACATAATGTATAGCTAATTTTAGGGGCAATTGTAATGGCTGAATTCTTAATTATATACCCTAAATCTAAACTTGAATTATGAGATTATTTAATTTGCTTGTTTGTGTGCTATTGATTTGTGTTTCATGCCAAACGAAAAAGGAGTGTAAGTTTGAAATTGGAGAAACAATACCGGCGTTTAAACTTATTGATAATTATGGAAATGAAGTTAAATCGACCGATTTTAAAGGTAAAGTATTGCTGATTGATTTTTGGGCTTCCTATTGCGGACCATGCAAGGAGTTAAGCGAGAATTTATTAAAGCCGCTTTATGAGAATATTGATGAATCTAAATTTGAAATACTTGGTGTTTCAGGTGATAAAGATCTTGAGAAGTGGAAAAATGCCATCCGAAAAGAGGATTTGAAGTGGAGGCAGGTTTGCTTATCGTTAAATGAGAATAAAGTATTGGAAAACTACCAGGTTTCTGGTTACCCGGCAACAATACTGGTTGATGCCAATGGAAAACTGCTGGGAAAGAATTTAACAAAAGATGAACTTATCGCTTCGCTAGTCAGGGAGCTCAATACTGCTTCAACTATTTTTAATCCAAAAGATCTGGAGAAAGCCACAAAAGAGTTTACCGATTGGCGGGACTATGTAAGCAATATGATTTTTGAAGTTCAGGAGTATATATATGAAAATACGATTTACCCGGATCTTGCAAAAGCGAATAATGTAAACGACAGTATACCCTTTATGTTAACTATTGGTAAAGATTATAAACTTGAGTTTACCTGTTTTTTAAAAAGCCACATGGGGACAAAAGGTAAAATGAAAGTAAATAAGCTTGGTTATGGTTGCGAAGAGGAAGCCATACGAATTCTTAAAGCTTTGAATTCCTGGAAATCTTTTGATTATTTCGAGGAGAATAAATACTCATTTTCTTTAAATTATTATTTCCCTCCACAGAAACCGGTTCGCAAAAAGATTGAATAGTATGGTTTATTATTTTATACCTTAAGATTTTAAAAACCTTAAGGTATAAAATAAACCATTTAAAAAATTATAAATTTAAATTCACCTTAATACCGGCCTTCATCCAAATTCCCGGTTGAATAACCGTTCCTAAATCGCGGTATTTTGTGTTAAACAGGTTGGAAGCTTCTACATAAGCCAGGTAGCTGTTCTTTTTCCAGTAGAGTCTGGCATCCATTAGAGCAAAAGGTTTGTACTCCTGCTCTACATTGTTTTCATCGGTATAAGTGCCATTACGGTCCTGGAAAGAGAAATTCCAACTGAAACCAATTGCTTTGTATAAAGTATGTCCGGCCGAAATACTGTATTTATGCTTCAGGTAATCCATGGCATAGGCCGAAATCATATTGTCGTCGTTTGCTTTAACAACATCAATAAAACAGTAGCTATAGCTTATATAATCGATTAATCTTGAATACGCATGTTTCTTTTTTGTATTGATTGTTCCGGAATATTCAAAGCCTCGGGTCTGAATGCTTGTATGGTTAATGGTGGTGTACTTTTCGTCGGCGGGTTCTTTTACCCAGTCGATGGCATTGTATGTATTTCGTAAAAAGCCCGAAAAATGCCAGTTTACCATTTTGTATTTTCCTTTCAGTCCTACTTCATAATTTATGGCTTGCTCGGGTTTTAGATCCGGATTACCAATGTTCGACGGACCACTGTAATACAAGTCGGTAAAGGTTGGCATACGCATGGCCTGGTTAATGGTGGTAAACATCTTCAGTTTTGACCCGAAGCGATAACTTAGTTCACCGCCCGAACTAGTATAGAAGCCATAGTCATTATTATAATGGCCTAAAATTCCTGCAGTAATATTAAATCTGTTTATATTGTACTGATGCTCTAAATATGCGTTGAAATGCTTGCGAGCTGCCTCTTTGGTGAATTGACCGCGGACTTCTTCGGGAGCATCAATTGGAGTATCCATTTCAAGGCCTAGAACATTACTGTAGATATGTTCGTAGCGAAAATCCAGTCCGATGGATGTTTTTCCAAGCTTCGTACGAATGGAGGTTTTTGTGTTTGCTCCAAGAATATCTGTTTGATGGTAATTGTGGTTTGGGTAGTAGTTCCAGTCCGCATAAACGTTTGGTACGTATGTGGCTGTATCCTGATTTTCGGTAATAAAATAGCCATTGTCGAATTGGTACCGGTCTTCGCGGAAAAGCTCAAAACGGTCGTGGTTTCGACGCCAGTATACACCGGTTTTGGTATTTACTTTTCCAAAATCGTTGGAATAATGCAGACTTGCGAATTTATTTCTCACCTGCTCGTATTGTTCAGGGTATTTGGCCGTGTAGAAACTATTTGCTCCAAAAGCTTTATTCATATAACCGGCCTGCAATTCTAGGCGTCCGATATTTGATATATAGTTTCCATGATAAAAGGCATTGTAGGTTTTGAAATCGGTATTGTCGGCATATCCTTGTGAACCTTTTGTTGAAAAAGCGATAAAGTGATTGGTCTTGCCTATGCTGTACTGCATAGTTGCTGAGCCATTGTAGAAGTAGTGCTGACCACCGCTTAAAGCTATGTTTATTTTTTTTGCTGATTCGCTGTTGGTAATAATATTGATGGCACCACTAAAGGCATTTGGACCGAAGATTCGGGAGGCAGGTCCGGATAGGATTTCAATGCGATCGATACTTTCCAGGTCTACCGGAAGGTTTAAATTATGGTGACCGGTTTGTGGATCGTTAATGGGAATTCCGTTTAGCAGGAAGAGTGTTTGGTCGAAGGAACCACCGCGAATACTAACATCGGCTTGTACTCCGTTAACGCCACGTTGGCGAACATCGACGTTTAGGGCATATTCAAGTATCTCTTGTAAACTCTGTACCGCCCCCGATTGAATATGGGTTTTCGGAATAATAGTTATGACCCGGGCCACTTCGCTGTGTAGTTTTGGCGAACGGCTGGCACTTACCACAACTTCATCCAGATCAACCTTGGTGGTAATGGCGCTGGTGTCATTTATCTCCTGGGCCTGTATGCTTTGTGAAATAAAACCGTAACTAAATACCAGGAAACCGATTTTAATAATTTTGTTTAGAGAAGCAAAGCTAGCAAAGGTTTTTCTGCTCCACTTTTTAAACAGTAAGCTGTTTGTTATATTCAAGTTCTGTTTGTCCATTTGTTTAAATTTTGCTGCAATATTAATACTTTATCGTATTTTATTCGTCAATAAAAAATAATCATTGATCAAAACGCTATTTTATTTAGAATGTTTGTAAGCTTCTGACAAATAGTTTCTCTTAAATTGCTAAGCCGATAATTTATAAATACTTGAATTAAACTTATAAAAAATAACTTGTCGATAGCGTGAAAAAATAACTAAAAAAGAGACCTATGTATAAGAATTTATCGATTTTTGCAGGCACAATAATATTATTACTGATGAGTGCCTGCAATGAAACAAAAGTACAGCCTCCGGTGGCTGAGAAGATACCCCATGAACATGAAAAGCATGGAGTGAACAGAGTTGATGATTATTACTGGATGAACCAGCGTGATGATCAGAAGGTGTTGGACTATTTAAATGCAGAAAATGCATACTCCGATGCCATGATGGATGGGACGGAAGAAGTTCAGGATAAACTTTTTAATGAGATAAAAGGCCGCATAAAAGAGGATGACCAGTCGGTTCCTTATTTAAAAAACGGTTATTATTACTACAGTCGATACGAATTGGGGAAGCAGTATCCGATTTATTGTCGTAAAAAAGGTTCATTGGAAGCTGAAGAAGAGATTATGCTGAATGTTAATGAAATGGCTGAAGGTTTCAGTTATTATCAGCTTGGTGGTTTTAGCCTGAGTACCGATAATAATATTCTTGCTTATGGTGTCGATACTGTTTCGCGCCGTCAGTATACAATTTTCTTTAAAAACCTTAGTACCGGAGAAATTCTGGATACAAAGATTCCAAATACAACCGGAAGTGTTGCCTGGGCAAATGATAACGAAACTGTTTTTTATACGGTAAAAGATGAGACTTTACGTCCCTACAAAATATTCCGTCACTCTTTAAAGGATGTAGATGCCACGAAAGATGCAGAAATTTACCACGAAAGTGATGAGACTTTCAGAACCTTTGTGTACAAAACCAAGTCGGAAGAGTATCTGATTATTGGTTCAGAAAGTACCATGGCTACAGAGTATCGTTTTATGGATGCAAACAAGCCTAAGGCCGAATTTAAGATGATCCAACCTCGTAAAAGAGGAATTGAATATAAGATATCACATTTTGGAGACAAATTTTATATTGTTACCAATTACGAGGCGAAGAACTTCCGCCTGATGGAAGCGCCGGTTTCTAATCCGGGGATTAAGAACTGGAAGGAGTTGATACCGAATCGTGATAAAGTATTTCTTGAAGGAATTGATATTTTCAACGATTACCTGGTTGTTGAAGAGCGCAATGAAGGCTTGATTCAGTTAAATATCAAGTCGTGGGATGGAAAAGTTAATTACTTTGTGGAATTCGACGAAGAGGTGTATACAGCTTATACAACCACAAATGTTGATTTCAATACAAAATGGTTACGTTACGGTTATAATTCGATGACCACACCGGCTTCAACCTTTGAATTCAATATGGAAACCAAAGAGCGCAAACTCTTAAAGCAAAAAGAGGTGCTTGATCCGAATTTTGATCCGGCCAATTACGAAACCAAACGTCTATGGGCAAAGGCAGAGGATGGAACCCTGGTGCCAATGTCGATTGTATATAAAAAAGGATTAGAGCTAAATGGCAGCAACCCAACTTTATTATATGCTTACGGTAGTTATGGAGCAACGATGGATCCATATTTTAGTGTTGCCCGTTTATCACTGTTAGATCGCGGATTTGTATTTGCATTGGCGCATATTCGTGGTGGTCAGTATTTAGGACGTAGCTGGTACGAAGACGGAAAATTATTGAAGAAGAAAAATACTTTTACCGATTTTATTGATTGTGGTAAATATTTAATTGAGCAAGAATATACGAATTCCGAAAATCTTGTCGGAATGGGCGGTAGTGCCGGAGGTCTGTTAATGGGTGCGGTAGCCAATATGTCGCCGGAATTGTTTAAAGGGATTGTTGCACAAGTGCCATTTGTTGATGTTGTTACAACGATGCTGGATGAAAGTATTCCGTTAACTACTGGAGAATATGACGAATGGGGAAATCCAAATGATAAGGCGTATTTTGATTATATGTTATCTTATTCACCATATGATCAGGTAAGTGCTCAGAGTTACCCTAATATGCTAATCACAACAGGTTATCACGATTCGCAGGTGCAGTATTGGGAGCCTGCAAAGTGGGTTGCTAAATTACGCGATTTGAAAACCGACGATAATTTGCTTATCTTTAAAACTGAAATGGAATTTGGTCACGGAGGGGCTTCTGGTCGCTTCGACGCATATAAAGAAATTGCGTATGAATACGCATTTATGTTCAAAATCCTGAATGTTCAGGATTAATTTTTATGACTGTAAGTTTAAGCCATCCTTTTAGGGTGGCTTTTTTTATTTTAAAAAAAGGGTAAAAGTCATTGTGTTTGGTTCAGTAGTGTTTTAATTTTACTTTTTTAACTGAATCCTTATTAACATGAATAAAACCTTAATAATCTTTGTTATTAGTCTGGTTGTTTTTGGCTGTACAAGCGAAAAAAGTAAATACCGGCGCGACTCATTTTCGAATTTATTGAATATAAAGAATACGCCAGAATCGGCGAAAGACTGGGATGCCTTTTGTTTTAGCGATCAAGGGTCCTGGCATGGTTATGCACTTTCTTCTGAAGATAGTAATATCGTAAACGGTTTTGCAGGCCCTTTTCTGATGACACATGGTCGTTGGCTGGCAAAGTCATTAAGTAGTATTGAAATAACAAATAAAGCTACCGGAAACATTATAACTCCTGAGAATGTACAAGGAAGTTATCTGCCAGGAAAGCTTAAACAACTTATAAGTTATTCAGAGAATGCTATCGAACAGGAACTTATTTTTATTACCGAGCAAACATCTTTAATCAGATATGATTTTGCGAACTTCAATATTGAAGAAAAAGAGATTTATCTTTCAGGAGAACTGTTATTGGATAATGTTAAACTAAATGTTACTGAAACAGGACTTTCTTTTGATATTCCGGGAGATTCATTACAATATGTGCTTTATATGCCGGCAGAACAGGTTGATAATGTAACAGTAGATGAGAAAAGCTACAGGATTAAACTGAATACAGAAGCCATAAAGGCAAACACACTTTCAATTATTCAGGGGTATATAACAAACCCTAAAAGTAAAGAGGCTTTAAACCACGATATTTACCTATCTAAAACCCGGAAATATTTTCAGAAAAATGAGAACAGGTGGAATAAATATATTCAGAGCGTTTTACTTTCTGAAACTGATTTTCAAAAGGATGTTGCGAACCAGCGAGCTACAGTTAAGTGTCTGCAAACCCTGGTAAGTAACTGGAAAGCTCCGTATAAAGAAATTAAAAAGCAAGGTCTTTTTCCATCGATCGGAGTTTGGTATTTCAATGGATTCTGGGCATGGGATTCGTGGAAGCACTCTGCAGCAGTAGTTAATTTTAATTTTGAGCTTGCTGAAAATCAAATTCAGGCCATGTTCGATTATCAGGATGAAGAGGGAATGGTTGCCGATTGTATATTTGCCAACAGTGCTGATAATAACTGGCGCGATACCAAACCTCCATTGGCAGCATGGGCAGTTTGGGAAGTCTATAAAAAGGGTGACAACCGCTTTTTTCTTTCTGAAATGTATCCTAAACTAAAGAAATATCATTATTGGTGGTATTCACATCGCGATCATGATAAGGATGGTTTATGCGAGTATGGTTCTACCGATGGTACCCGCATTGCAGCAGCCTGGGAGAGTGGAATGGATAATGCCGTTCGTTTTGATGATGCAATCATGTTAAAAAATAGTGAGAATGCCTGGTCGCTGAATCAGGAATCAGTTGATTTAAATGCTTACTTGTATGCTGAAAAGTTGTATTTAAGCAAGATTGCTGAAGAACTCTCCTTTTTTATGGATTCTAAAATATACCAGGAGGAGGCTGAAAAGCTAAAGGTGGTGATTAATGAAAAAATGTTTGATGCTGAAAGCGGGTATTATTACGATATCGCTTATGATACTGAAAAGTTTGTTAAAGTGCAGGGGCCGGAAGGTTGGATACCATTATGGGCAGGTGTAGCGGAGCAAAGTCATGCCGATGCCGTGGTGAAGGTGATGATGGATACCGCGAAGTTTAATACACATGTACCACTGCTAACTTTGCAGGCCGATCATCCAAAGCTTGATCCATACGATGGTTATTGGCGTGGACCGGTTTGGCTGGATCAGGTTTATTTTGGTATTAAAGGCATGCGTGCTTATGGTTATAATGATGAGGCCAGACTTCTAACAGAAAAGGTATTCAATAATCTGGAAGGCTTTAAAAATAATGATATGCCTATACGGGAGAATTATCATCCTAAAACAGGTGAAGGATTAAATGCCGAACATTTTAGCTGGTCGGCAGGACATCTGTTAATGCTTTATATGGAGTATTAACGGATTAAAAAAACGGGGCTGTTGAAATTACAACAGCCCCGTTTTTTATGGTATAAACTTTTAAATTTAATCTTCCGGAACATAAGGAATATAATGATACTCATACAAGGTATCGTCTATTTCCTGGGTTAAAATCATTTTTTCAAGTGATAGAGAGTCTATTTTATAACGCTCTCTGGCACCTCTGAATACGATGCTGTCTTCTGTTTTATTGAAGATCCAAACATCAGGTATATAAGTAGGCTCTTCGACTAAATATGTATAATACGAGTTGCTTTTATAAAAATTGTATAAGATACCTTTGTCAAGTTCGTTGCTTTCCTGGATATCTTTTATTGATTTTTCAAATATCCATGTATTTTCACATAAATTATTGGCTCTTTCAGTGTCAGAGTGTTGCCAGGCCAGACTTAGGTCATATTTTTCAGTGTAGGACCAGTCTTCAGCACCCGTTACGATAAATGTTTTTTGAGGCATTGTAGTAACTTGCTGGATGCCATGAATTGCGTAAGGATCTACATTGCGTGCTGATATGATTGGCAATATTGTATCGAATTTTATATCAATATGGTAGTAAAAACTATCAGGTCTGAACCCTTCAATAAACACAGTGTCATTTATTACAATTTCTGCAAGTTTGGCATTTACACCCGGATCATTTTTCACAAAGGCAATGGTGTAATCCTTATATACTGATGTGTTTTGTGCTGTAACTCTAATATAGGCTTTTCCCGGTATTTCCTCAATTTCACTAATGCTAATTGTAGCATTTGGACTTTTTGAAATAGCACTTACCATAGGCATTTCATTAAGCGAATGCGGCAGGTTAACAATATATGCTGCTTGTTCAGGATTAAATCCTTGTAAAGTATCATTATTAACCAAAATGCATTTTAAGCTGGTATCAGTACTTAATTCAGTACTTTGTCCATCATCCTGACAGGAATTAAATAATAGAATTAACGTGCATATGGTAATAAAAGAAATATAAATCTTCATCATAATTTAATAGTTTAACGAAACGATTATTTTATAAATTATTTATCAAAAATAATAAAAAAATGAAACGATCAAAAAGTCTTTTGTTATATACTGCTATAAATAAAACAAAACCACCCTGTTATAGAGTGGTTTTGAAGTATGATTAAACGACCTGTTTAGTATTATTCATAATCTTTAGTGTCTCTTTCCGAACTATGGAATTCCTTTAAAGAGTTTTTGTTTTGATGTTCTTTTGATTCAAAGTCTTCAATGCTAACATTCTCTTTGGCATATGTATCGGTATATGGTAATGTGTTTTTGGTTTTGTTGAAATTTGTAGACTGCCATCTTGATTTCTGCTTTTCAGTTTGAAAGAAACTTATAATATCCTTCAGGTATTCGGCCTGGTTGGCTAGTTCTTCGGCACTCGATGCGAGCTCTTCTGATGAAGCTGCTGTTTGTTGCGAAACTGAATTCAGTTGTTGTACGGCATTATTTATCTGTCGTGCTCCGGAGTTTTGTTCCAGGCTGGCAGTATTAATTTCATCTACAAGTTGAGCTGTTTTTTCGATTTTAGGAACGAGTTCGTCAATCAGCTTACCTGATTCTTTCGTTACTTTTACACTGGAATGTGAGAGTTCAACAATATCATCTGCTGCAATTTTACTACGCTCGGCAAGTTTTCTTACTTCAGCAGCAACAACCGCAAATCCTTTACCATATTCACCTGCACGTGCTGCTTCAACAGCTGCATTTAAGGCAAGAATATTTGTTTGGAAAGCAATATCATTAATAATGGAAATCTTCTCGGAAATACTACTGATTGAATTTAGACTGTCTTTTCCGGTAATTCCCATCTGATTCATTTGGGTTGCTGCGTCTGTGGCTATTTTTGCTGTTACATCTGAGCTTTGGGTGTTTTGTTGAATATTGCTTACCATCTCTTCAATAGATGCAAGATCTTCTTCTACTGAAGAAGCCTGTTCTGTTGAACCCTGGGATAACTGTTGAGAACTGGAACTTACCTGCTGACTGGCAGAGGCAATTTGATCGGCACTGTCGTGAACACTATAAACAATTTTTCGTAACTGTTCTACCATTGTATTTATAGCAATAGCCAATTGACCTACTTCATCTTTTTGTTGTAAGTCAACCTTTGCGGACAAATCGCCTTTGGCTACTTTTTCAGCAAGTACGACTACTTGTTTTAAGGCAGAACTCAGTTTTCTGCTGAAAGCAGTTGTTAATCCGACAAAGATTAGTATTGCCAGAACTGCAACCAAAATTACTGTATTTCTTGTTTTGTTCAGTTTGTTGCTTAAGTATGCGTACAGGTCATCTTCATATAAGGTAGTAGCGATATATGCTTTTATAGGGGCGTAGTATTGGAAATACTGAAGTTTCATTGCGCCTTGCCATTCATAGCGCGATTTTCCAATATCTTCTTTGCTGTTTTTAATTTGCTTAAAAAATGTTTCGTGACTAAAGTCTTTTCCCTCTTGTGTAGGGTGGATGATAAATATTCCTTCTTCTGAAACCATGTATGGATAACCTTTGTCGAAAAAGCTTTTTGATTCGAAGATACCTTTGAGTTGAGCAAGTTGCTTTTCCTTTACTCCAACATATAGAATGCCCTCAGTTTTGCCATTAATCACAAGTGGTTGGTAAGCTGTTAAATACCAGTCGTCAACAACAAAGGCACGGCCTCTGAATGTTTCGCCACGTTCGATGGCTTGAATAACAGGAGAATTATTCGGAATAAAGGTTCCTACAGCGCGGTTGCCATCCTTTTTCATTACATTGGTTGAAATACGCAGATAGCCTTTGTCAATTTTTTGAAAAATAGTTACGGTTGAGTTAGTAAGCTCTCTGATATTGTCAACGAATTGATAATTAAAATGTACAGGATGGTTATTAAGCATCCATTTATTAACACGAACAGTTCTTTTCTCTTTGGTAATCTGGTTGATTGCATCTACTTCAAGGTATTCTTCATTTGAAGTTTGGATACCTCCTTTTTCCCTATATAGGTAATCAGCTACATTAAGTCCAAAGTTTACTTTAGTCTGATTTTCTTTAATTTGAACGTCAACGATATTAACAAGGTCTTGTAACTGCGAAAACAGTTGTTTATCTGCATTCTGAAGAATGTATTGCTTTTGTGTTGAGTACATCCATATGCCTAATCCTGAAATAATAATTACAATGGCTAAACTGAAAATAGCTGTTAGCCTGGTCCCAATTTTTCGATCTCTCCACGAATTCATAACTGTATTTTTTTAGATGGTTGTTATTTGTTGTTATTGTTCAGTTGGTTATCTCAATTAAAGTTATGAAAATGATAAGTTAAACAGACGTTAGGTTTTGTAAAAAATGTTAAAAAGCTATGAGCAGTAGAATTGTAGTGTTGTTATTTTTTAGAAAGGATTTTCTGTCTTCCAAGTGAGGAAAGAGTTTTATACTTTTTTTTGATAATATAAAAGACTCTTTTTTTTAGTGTGTTTTTCTTTTTTTCAGGTGCGAAGTATGTTATTTATCATAGAAATGTCGAATTAGCTGTGAATGTATTCACAGATAACTGTTGTTAATTTATTTTATGCTGAATAATTATTCATAAAAAACGTCTTGTAATTCACAAAGAGGTTTTTATTAGTTTATCGGTTTATTTTCGCTGTATAAATTTAAACTTTCCAGTCAAATCGTTCTGTTTTTCCAGGCGAATTTGTTTAATCTTTTCGAAATCGGATAAAGATTGGTTGTGTTGCTTAATCTATTTTTGGGAATCGTATTAATACTGCTGCAAATTTTTCATTTTCAGCAATCACTATCGCTTGCTCTAGAATAAAAGAGTCTTTAATTGCATTTTTAATGGTTTGTGGAGCAATGTATTTGCCAATGTCACCAGTATGGAATCAGCCTTCTTTGTCGGTTACTTGCTGTGCTAATTCAGGTAGTTGATTGATTAACGGTATCTTGTGTTTTGAAAATAAAATAATTACATTTATGAAATGACTTAAAAAAATAGCTATGCGATATTTTATACTTTCCTTGTTTTTACTGCTTTCTCTGTGTATTCAATCTCAAAATCCGATTGCTTATAGAATTTATAAAAATGGAGGTCAGGAAACTGATTTTCATGAACTAATGCGTGAAGCAGGTAGTTGTGATGTTGTTTTCTTTGGTGAATTACATAATAATGCTGTTGCTCATTGGCTTCAGTTGAAACTTACAAAGGCCTTGTTTGAACTTAAAGACAGTAACCTGGTTTTAGCTGCAGAAATGTTTGAAAGCGATAATCAACTAATTATTAATGAATATCTGCAAGAACTTATTTCACAAAAGCGTTTTGAAAAGGAAGCCAGACTTTGGGATAATTATAAAACAGATTACAAACCTATATTAGAGTTTTCAAAAACACATGGATTAAAATTGATTGCATCTAATATTCCAAGACGTTATGCGTCCATTGTTGCAAAAGGTGGTTTTGAAAAACTAGAGAAGTTAAGCAGTTCTGCTAAAGAGTTTATTGCACCATTGCCCATTGAGTTTGATGATGAACTCCCCGGTTATCAGAAAATGTTATCAATGGGTAGTATGGGGCATAAAATTGAAAACATGAATATGCCCAAAGCTCAGGCTGTAAAAGATGCAACTATGGCTTACTTTATCAACAAGAACTATCGGTCAGGTAATCTTGTTCTACATTTGAATGGGCGATATCATTCCGATAATTATGAAGGAATTGTATGGTACTTAAATAAGTATAATGAGGCATTGAAGGTATTAACCATTACAACTATTGAGCAGGATGGAGATGATTTGAAGAATGAATCTGGAGTGGCCGATTATACGATAGTAGTTGATAAGGATTTTACAAAAACTTACTAATACATTATGTTATGGTAACAAAAGAAAAATTATACGATACTTTTGGTGAGCTAATCTATGTATTGGCTATGGCTGATGGGGTTATTCAACACGAAGAGGTTGAGGTTTTGGAAGAAATTGTAAGATCACATCCAAATGCAGAAGATATTCAGTGGTCTTTTAATTATGAAAAAGATCATCATAACGATCCGGAGCAACTTTATACCAATGTTATTGATATTTGCTACGAAAATGGTCCGGATCCTGAATACCAGTTTTTAATAGATATTCTTGAAAAAGTTGCAGCTGCGAGTCAGGGCATTACTGCAAGGGAAGAAGAGGTAATTCATAATTTTTCACACGATTTGATTGTGAGGTTCAGGGCCGATCTTGAAAAGCTTGAAAATCAATAAAAAATGTAAATAAAAGCCCCGGAATTTAAATTCCGGGGCTTTGTGTAGGGGAGTATGTATTATAATTTTTTTCTGATCTCTTCTTTTACAAAGTTGATAGCAGAAATAATGCCTTCAGGATCTTTACCACCTGCTGTTGCAAAGAATGGCTGACCGCCTCCGCCACCTTTCATTAGCTTGGCAGCTTCACGAACCATATTTCCGGCATGCAATCCTTTTTCTTTCACCAGATTATCCGAAATCATAATGCTAAGGCTTGGCTTCTCATTAATTTCAGCTCCAATTACCATAAACAGATTATCGATTTCACCTCTTAACTGGAAAGCAAGGTCTTTAACAGTGTCAGTAGAGTCGATGTCATTTACCTTTTGTGCAATAACATTAACACCGTTAATTTCTTCTACACTACTCTTAAGATCGTTTTTAATAATCTTACTTTGCTCTTTTATAAATAGTTCAACTTTTTTATTCAGTTGTGAATTTTCACTGATAAAAGATTCTACAGTAGTTTTTAAATTCGCAGGATTATCGAACATGGTTTTTAATTCCTGCATCAAATCAATAATTTCAAAAATGCGTTTTTCCGCTTGTTCTCCTGTTACCGCTTCAATACGGCGAATACCAGCTGAAATAGAACCTTCAGAAATAATTTTAAAGAAACCGATTTCACCTGTAGCCTGAACGTGAGTACCTCCACAAAGTTCCACCGAGTTTGCGTACTGAATAACACGAACAATATCGTCGTATTTTTCACCAAATAACATCATGGCACCCATTTTATTAGCTTCCTCAATCGGAATAGCCCTCTTTTCATTAAGTGCAATGTTTTTACGAATTTCTTCATTCACCATTTTCTCAATTTGGCGAATTTCTTCTTCGCTTACTTTCTGGAAGTGTGCAAAGTCAAAACGTAAATAGTCCGGATTAACTAATGAACCTTTCTGCTCTACGTGCGTACCAAGTACTTCTCTAAGTGCATGGTGTAGCAAGTGTGTTGCAGTGTGGTTATTAGAAATGCTGTTTCTGTTTCGCTGACTTACAACTGCTTTGAATTTTGCTGTTGTATCCTTCGGGAGTTTGTTGGCAATGTGAATAATCAGTTGGTTCTCCTTCTTGGTATCGATGATTGAAAGCTTTTCACCGTTTGCCTCAATATATCCTGTATCACCAACCTGTCCACCCGATTCAGCATAGAAAGGAGTATAGTTAAATACCAACTGATATAACTCTTTGTTTTTACTTTTTACTTTGCGATACCTGGTAATGTGAATGTCAGCTTCCAGGTAGTCATAACCAATAAATTCTTCTTTATCATCATCGCGTAAAACAATCCAGTCTTCAGTTTCAACTGCAGCTGCAGAGCGCGATCTGTTTTTCTGTTTATCCATTTCCTGGTTGAACTCTCTTCTGTTCACAACCAAATCGTGGTCTTTAAGAATCAGTTCAGTCAAGTCTAATGGGAAGCCATAGGTATCATAAAGCTCAAAAGCCTCTTTACCCGGAATGGTATTGTAATTATTCTTTTTAGTTGTTTCGATAATCTGATCAAGCAGACGAATACCGGTTTCCAAAGTTTTAAGGAATGAATTCTCTTCCTCAAGAATAACTTTGGTAATTAATTCCTGCTGTGCTTTTAATTCTGGGAAAGCATCGCCCATATTGCTTACTAATACAGGAAGTAGTTTGTTGATAAATGGTTCTTTCTGATTCAGGAAGGTATAGGCATAACGTACAGCGCGGCGCAAAATACGACGGATTACGTAACCAGCCTTATTGTTTGAAGGTAATTGTCCGTCGGCAATTGAGAATGAGATGGCACGTAAATGGTCGGCAATAACGCGCATGGCGATATCTTTCTCCTCATTTTCTCCGTATTTTACATTAGATATTTTCGAAATTTCTTTAATAATTGGCTGGAAAACATCGGTGTCGTAATTCGATTTTACGTTTTGCAGAACCATACATA
>Ga0070729_10004600_pt1 | contig 14893 bp, 10 predicted proteins | sample tdDd472_FD_66725 | JGI IMG/M metagenome (GOLD analysis project Ga0070729, IMG submission 66725) | Marine sediment microbial communities from the Atlantic coast under amendment with organic carbon and nitrate - tdDd47.2 | ecosystem: Environmental > Aquatic > Marine > Coastal > Sediment | place...
CGCGCCTGCTCCGGCGCCCAGTAGCCGGGGGTCCCCTGGAACACGCCGCTGCTCGTGATCCGGCTCAGCGACGAGTCGTCGTCCCGCGCGAGGCCAAAGTCGGTGAGCCTGGCTTGCCCCTGCGCCCAGAGCACGTTGCCCGGCTTGAGGTCGCGGTGCAGCACGCCGCAGCTGTGGACGTAGCTCAGCGCCTGCGCCAGCTGCTGGGCGATCCGGATCGCCTCCGGGATCGAGAGCGGACCGCTCAGGAGCCGCTGCTCGAGGCTCTCCCCCTCGACGAGCTCCAGCGCCAGCCACGGCTGCCGCTGGTGCTCTCCCGCGGCGAGGATCGAGACCACGTGCGGGTGCCGCAGCCGCGCCAACGCAGCCACCTCGGTCTGAAACCGTCGCCGCGCCGAGGCGTTCACCTGCTGCAGCAGCTTGAGCGCGACCGCTTGCCCGTCGGGGCCCCGCGCGCGATAGACCACGCCCATGCCGCCGCGGGCGATCTCGCCGAGCACGCTGTAGGGGCCGATCTGCACCCCTGCAGCGTAGTCGCGCCGCGCTCCGCGGACCAAGCCGCCGACCCGCTCGAGCCTAGAAGCTGATCTCGAGCCCCAGGTGCTCCTTGAACAGCCCGGCCAGGGTCGAGAACAGCTCCTCGGGCCCCTTGGTGCAGCGCCACACGTCGCCCTCGCGCTCGAAGTGCCAGGCCCTTTGCTCGGCGGCGAGCCACATTTGCTGGGCCGCGCGCTGGGTCGAGACGACCCAGGTCCGCCGCGGGCTGTTCTCGAACTCGAACTTGATCACGCCGGCCGAGGGCACGGCCTCGACCACGTCGGGGTCGACGTCTTCGAAGGCCTGGTCGATTCGCTGCAGGGTCGCGTAGGCCAGCTTGTCGTAGGTGGCGTCGTCGAGCTCCGTCATGGGCACCTCGCCGCGGATTGTAGGCCCCCGCGCGCGGGGAGGGAGCGCCCGTGTCGCGATCCGTGAAGGTCTGCGCCGCTGCTGCGTCAGCGATCGCGTGGCGAGTGCGCGTCGCGTCCCGCATAATCCGTCGCCAGCCGAAGGGAGCCTCCCCATGATCCACCGCACCGCACCGCTCTGGGCTTTGGCCGCCGTCGTCGCGATCTGCGCCCCCGCCGCCGCCGAAGAGCAGGGGGTGATCCGCGCGCGCCTCGACCTGAACCGGGTCGAGACCACGCTCAAGCGCATGAAGCAGTTCAGCCAAGCCAGCGCCCAGAAGCAGCTCGACATGATCGAGCGCGCTCGGGGCTACCTCGCCGGCTGCTCGAAGCAGGACGACCCGGCCTGGACGGCCCAGAGCGAGCGCGCGGCGGCCCTCGAGGCCGCGGTGCGAGGCAAGACCGCCCAGCCCGCGGGCGGCGCCGAACCCCAGGACGGCCCCAAGCCCAGCGGCGGCGCCAAGCCCGCCGGCGGAGCGACCCAGGACCCCGCGCCGGTCCAGCCCGCCGGGCGGGCCGACGCGCGCACCCGCCGCGCCAAGAGCCTCGTCGACCAGGCCGAGGCGAAGCTCGCCGAGCTGAAGCCCGGCGACGTTCGCGGCGCCACCCGGCTGATCGACCTGCTCAAGCAGGCCAACGACCACCTGAAGCAGGTCCGCGACCCGAAGCAGCAGGCGCACCCCGACTACAACGGCACGATCCGCCGCCTCGCCCCCCTCGACGCCAAGATTCGCGCCCGGGCGAACGAAAAGCCGGCCGCCCCCGCCGAGCCCAAGCAGCCCGGCGGAGAGAGCGCGGCGCCGCCCACGGGACCCGGCGTCGAGCGCCCGCTGAACGCGGCCGACCAGAAGCTCCTGACCCAGGCCGCGCAGTCGATCGACGAAGCCGACCAGTCGCTGGCCAAGCTCCAGGGGACGGTGTTCTCCACCCCCGACCTCAGCAAGCCCACGCCCTACGCCCAGCGCTACGCCAACGCGCGCGTCTACCTTGGGCGGGTCAGCGACCGCGAGAACGCCAAGCTGGTCGCGGCCTACGCCCAGCTCGAGGCCTCCCAGGCGCGCTACGCCGCGCGCGAGGCCGAGTCGCGCGAGCAGCTCGCCGCGCTCCACGCCCAGGACGACTACGAGGCCAAGATCCAGGCCACCGTCGCCGACCTGAAGCAGAACGGGAACGCGCGCGCGCCGAAGTTCCCTCGCGATTGGTCGCCGGCCCAGATCCGCACGTGGGTCACGACCCGCTTCAAGCCCGGGATCGAGACCACCCAACAGCAGCTCGACTTCATTCGGCGGGTGCGGCTCTGGGACCCGCGGCTGCGCGTCCGCGGGCGCTACCACGTCGAGCTGAAGAACGGCTCCATGGCCGCCGAGCGCACCGCGCTGCAGGTCGTCGCCAGGGCCAAGGCCATGACCGCCGGGATCGAGGAGGAGGCCCAGAAGGCGCTGAAGGACTCGGCCGACTTCGAGACCAAGCTCACGGTCAAGGAGCTGCGCGACATGGCCCGCAGCATGAACTTCGCCGACTTCGGCACGCGGCAGATCGTGGGGGCGGTGGACAGCCTGCGCAAGGCGCTCGCCTTCCACGAGGCCATGGGCGAGGTGCCCGAGGCGCTCCAGCAGCTCAACGCCCAGGTCCGCGCCCGCCGCGACGCGATCGTAGCCCGGGTCGAGGCCCAGATCGCCAGCGAGCGCTTGCCCGCGCCCAAGGCCGGCCAGGAGAAGCTGCAGCAGATCGCCCGCGGCTTCTTCAAGGGGGCGCTGGCCGTGGCCGTCAGCAGCGAGCTCAAGACCGTCGAGGGCACCTGGACCAGCAAGGACCTGGTGAGCGAGGTCCCCGCTGGCGGCGACTGGGTCCGCCGCACCTACCGGGTCACTAACGAGCCCTACAAATACGACCGCTTCTGGGTCTACGTCGCCCGCCCCCTCGAGGGCCGCGAGGGCTACGTGCAGGTGTGGGAGTACGGCGTGCGCAAGTTCGCCTTCGGGGCCAAGCCGCTCAACGAGTGGTACCCCTACGTCGACCAGCGCAAGTTCGTGATGCTCGCCGAGAACCTGCCCAAGTAGCAGCAGGCCCCGTACATGGAGACGCCCGCTCCCAGAGGCTGGGAGCGGGCGGCTCGAGCGCGGCTCGGGATCGCGCTGCGTTGACTCTTAGTTGTTGCCGGCGGTGGCGACGGCCGCGGGGGCGTTGGCGGCCTTGGCGCGGTCGGCGGCCAGCTTGGCCTTATCGGCGTCGCTGCGCGGGATCCCGCGCAGGGCGTCGTCCTCGGGAATGTCGGCGACCGGGACGCGCCCGCCGAAGTCCTCGTAGTACCAGATCTCACCCTTCTCGTCGCGGAAGGCCTGAATGAAGGGACCGCCCTGGTTCTCGGCCCACTCCAGCGAGCCGTTCTTGCGGCCGCCCCACTGGGCGTAGCTCGCCGAAGGCCAGCTGAACGAGCCGTCGTAGAGGTGCTCGGTGCCGTCGGCCATGGTCACGGCGCAGACGCCGTGGAAGTTCCAGGGGCCGCCGCCGCCCTGCGCATACCAGTAGTTGCGCATGGGGCGTCCGGTCTGCTTGCCGCGGCCGGTGCGCTCGAGGTAGTGGATCCGGGCTTCGACCCCCAGGGTGCCGAGGATCGAGGCCACGAGGGCCGCCTGCTGGTTGCAGCGCCCGCCGACGTGGGTCGGGTTCTCGATCAGATACCAGCCGAAGTTGTTCCGGTAGTGGGTGTACTTCTCGTAGTCCTCGTCGGGCTCGAGCGGCGGGTAGAACAGGCTGCCCACCGAGCGCTCGCCGGTGCTCGAGGAGATCGAGCCGCCGAGGTCGTCGTAGTTGATCGGCTTCTCGGCGCCCGCGGCGTAGTCGGGGACGGCGATCTCGACACCCTGCTGGTCGCTGGGGTGCACGAGGTGCCGCATGAGGTTGTCCACGGCGTGGGCGATCGACTCGGCGCCCTGGCCAATGTTCTTGCTCGCGCCGTTGGCCCAGCGGCAAGCGTTCTCGAAGTGGATCGCCGAGGCCGGGTTCATTCGGTCGTTGCGAATGTTCTTCCGCGGCTTGAGGTGGGTGGTGTAGACCCGCAGCGGGCTGACCCCGGCGCTCTGGCCGGCGACCGACCAGTTGAGCTCGAGGGCGTTGATCGCGACGGCCTCGTTGAGCGGCTCGGCGGAGGTCAGCTTGACCGACACGCCGCGCTCGAGGTCCTCCAGCGAGGCCTCACCCGTGAGGCGCAGGCCGCTGGAGCTGGTGGCCACGATCGCCACGGTGGCGGCTTCGCTCAGCGACGCCTCGGCCTGGAAGGTGACCTCCAGCTCCAGGGGCTGACCCTGCTGGATCACGGCGGGCTGCTTGAAGGCCGGGGCCTCGTCGCTGCCCAGGGCGCGCTCGAACTGCGGCTCGTCGCCGAGGTCGACGTAGGGGGTCACCTCGACCTTGGTCACCGCGCACTCGACCGCGTTGAGCTCGATCACCTGACCGACCTCGTCGGCCAGCTTCGGCGTGAGCTTGATCGCGCCTGGGCCCTCGATCACGAGGCCGGCGTCGGTCTGCTTGGCCGGGCCCTCGATCTGGAGCGTCGCGTTGCTCGGGGTCAGCTCGAGGGCGACGGTCGAACCCGCCAGCACCACGTGACCGTTGAGCGGCGCGTCGACGCGCACGTCGCCAGAGATCGGCGGCGGGTCGTTGCCGTCGTCGTCGTCGTCGTCGGTGTCCGTGTCGTCGTCCGCGTCGTCGTCGGCCGGGTCCTCGGGGACGGGCGTGTCGCTGATCCGGACCCCGCGCTCGTTGGAGCGCTGGTTGTCGCCGTCGATATAGAGGCCGTAGATCCGGTCGCCGCGCACCAGGTAGGCGGCCTTGCCGGGCTTGACCGCGCCGCCGGTGAGGGCGTTGGCCACGCCTTCCTGGGCCTCGAAGAACACCAGGAGGATCCCGCTGTCCAAGACCCGCGCGTCTCCGCGCTCGGTGAAGGGGTCAGCGCTTCCATCCTGGACCTGACGGACGATCCGGTGTTCGCCTTGATCGTTCTCGGTGATCCAGAGGGAGACGCTCTCACCCCCGTTTTGCAGGTCGTAAGTGCCTGCGTTGCCTGAGGGTTCCGCCATGAGGGGGAGGCTCAACGCCAACACCCCAATCAAGGCTCCCACACTAATGCCTAAACGTTTCATATGTGCTCCGACCCGCTGGTCTCAGAGCACTAACGCGCAACCATCGCACCAATCCTAACCCTCACAATTCCGCCAATACGACCCATAACAGACCGGGATTGAAACGTTTTCCCGATCCGCGCAGTAAGTGTGCGCTGGTTGTCCAAGCCCGGACGGGTTAGTTTTGGGACCGAGTCATGGCGCAGCACCGCGAGACACTCCTCCGAATCGTGACCGGCCTCACCGGGCACGACGTCCAGACCCTCGAGGGCCTCTGGAGCGCCCCCCTCGCCGACGCCGGGCTCGACTCGATCCGCGCCCAGGAACTCCTCGCCGAGCTCGAGGACGAATACGACGTCGAGATCACCCCCGAAGACGCCGTCCACCTCGAGACCCTCGCCGCCGTCGAGCGCTTCGTGAAGGGGCTGGGCTAGTGACGAACCAGACGCACCACGCCAAACCCACCGTCGCCGAGCGCGCGCTGTTTCGAGACACGAGCGCCTCGAGCGGGATCTGCTTCTACCCCGGCCGCGGCGAGGGGACGCACCTCCGCTACGCGGAGCTCTTGCCGCTGATCCGCGGCGCCGCCGAGGGCCTCCGCGCGCAAGGCCTCGGCCCCGGCGACCGCTTCCTGTGGGTGGCCACCGGAGACCTCGACGGAGTGCGCGCGTTCCTCGGCGGGCTGATCCTGGGCGCGATCCCGATCCCGGTCGCGCCCCCGCGCACGATCTCGGGACCCGGCGCCTGGCAAGCCCACGTGGACGCCGTGCGCCTGGCGCTGCACCCCAAGGCCCTCGTCGGGCTGGAGACCTGGCTCGAGCTCGCCGTGGACAGCCAGCTGCCCTTGATCCCGGCCGAGACCCTCCCCCAGGACGGCCCCCCGGTCGACTCGGACCCCTCCACCTGGGAGCACGTGCAGCTCACCAGCGGGAGCACCGCCGCGCCCAAGGGGGTGCGCGTCCCGTTCTCCAACGTGCGCGCCAACAGCTACCAGATCGGCTGGGGCTCCGAGGTCCGCCCCGGCGACGTGGTCGTCAGCTGGCTGCCGCTGTATCACGACATGGGCCTCGTGGGCACGCTCCTGTTCGCGATCTACTGGAACCTGGACCTGGTGCTCATGAGCCCGTTGACCTTCCTCCGCCGCCCGCGGCGCTGGCTGGAAGCGATCAGCACCTACAAGGGCTCGCTCTCCCCCGCGCCCGCCTTCGCCTACGGCTACGTCGCCCGCCGCGTGCCGGCCAAGAGGCTCGAGGGCCTCGACCTCTCGTCGTGGCGCGTGGCCTACTGCGGCGCCGAGCCCGTGCACCCGCCCGCCCTCCGCGGCTTCGCCGAGCACCTGGCCCCCGCCGGCTTCCGCGCCACGAGCCTGCTCCCCTGCTACGGCCTCGCCGAGGCGACCCTCGCGGTGACCTTCACCCCCCACCAACGCGGCCTGCGCTCGCGCACCCTCTCCCGCGCCGAGCTCGCCGCCGGCAGCGTGCGCCCGCCGGATCCCGCTGACGAACACGACGCCCTCGAGGTCGCGCTCCTCGGGCCGGCCCTCCCCACGACCCGGGTCGAGCTCCGCGACCCGATCCACGGCCAGGACCCGACCCCCGCCGGCGAGGTCGGCGAGATCTGGCTCCACGGCCCTCAGCTCACGCCCGGCTACCTCGACGACGCCGCCGCCAACGCCATGTCCCACCGCGACGGCTGGCTGCGCACCGGCGACCTCGGCTCGTGGATCGACGGCGAGCTCGCCGTGCTCGGCCGCTCCAAGGAGCTGATCATCGTCCGCGGGCGCAACCACGCTCCGATCGACCTCGAGTGGGCCGCCGGCGAGGTCGAGGGCCTCGACGCCGCCAGCTGCTGCGCCTTCGCTGCCCCCGGCCCCGACGGCAACGAAGCCGCGGTGATCGCCTGCGAGGTCCCCAAGGACCACCCCGACCCGGCCGCCCTCCCCGACCCGGTGCGCAAGGCCGTGCGCCGCAAGACGGGGATCGACCTGCTCGAGGTCGTGCTCCTCCCTCCCCGCGCGATCCCCCGCACCACCAGCGGGAAGCTCCAGCGCGGCAGGGTTCGCGAGCGCTACCTCGAGGGAACGCTGAGGCCCGCATGACCGACGCCGACCGGCCCGCGCTCCGGATCAAGCGCCTCGAGCACGCCAAGGGCGACCTCCCCGGCTATCAGACGGAGGGGTCCGCCGGCCTCGACCTCCGCGCCGGGATCTCCGACCCGGTTCGGATCGAGTCCGGCGCCCGCGAGCTGATCCCCACCGGGCTCGAGATCGCGGTCCCCCCCGGCTACGAAGCCCAGGTCCGCCCGCGCTCGGGGTTGGCGATCAAGAACGGCGTGACCGTGCTCAACAGCCCGGGGACCATCGACTCCGACTACCGCGGCGAAGTCGGCGTGATCCTGATCAACCACGGCGCGCCCAGCTTCGAGGTCACCCCCGGCATGCGGATCGCCCAGCTGGTCGTCGCGCCGGTGACCCAGGTCACCGTGAGCGAGGTCGGCGAGCTCGACGCCACCGAGCGCGGCGCCGGCGGCTTCGGCCACACCGGGGTCTAGTCGAGGTCTACTCCTCGCCGAGCTTCCCCACGACCTCGGCCCGCCGACGCTGGGTCAAACGACTCCGCGGCTCGAGGCGCAGGCTCGCGTCGTAGTCGTTCAGGGCCTCCTGGTAGCGGCCGAGCTTGGCCTTCACGTCGCCGCGCATTTGCCACACCGGCGCCTCCCGGGGAGCGAGCTCGAGGGCGCGATCGAGGTCCGCGAGGGCCTCGGCGTAGCGCCCCAGCTTGCCCTGGGTCATCCCGCGGTTGGCCCAGGCCACCGAGCGACCGGGGTCGAGCTCCAGGGCCTGGTCGAAGTCGGTGATCGCGTCCGCATGCTGGCCGAGCTGGGTCTTGGCGGTGCCGCGGTTGACCCAGGCGTTGGCGTAGCTGGGCTGGAGCGCGATCGCTCGGTCGTAGTCCGCGATCGCCTCCTTCAGGCGCCCGAGCCGGGACTTGGCCAGCCCGCGCTCGGTGTAGGCGCGCGGCGCCCACCGGGAGCGGGGGGCGAGCTCCAGCGACCGGTTCAGGTCGCGCAGCGCGGGCTCCAGGTGCCGCATGGCGTTCAGCATGGCGCCGCGCTCGCCGAGGGCATGCGAGTCGTCGGGGTCGATTTGCAGCGCGCGGTTGAGGTCCTCCAACCCCTTGTCTCGCCGGCCGAGCTTGGCCTGCAGGATTCCGCGGGTGGTCCAGGCCTTGGCGTGGGTGGGGTCCAGGACCAGGGCGCGAGTGAGGTCGGCGATCGCCACCTCGCTTTGGCCGAGGCGGCCCTTGACGACCCCGCGCTCCCGCAAGCTGCGCGCGTGTTGGGGGTCGCGGGCGAGGGCCGCGTCGAAGTCGACGAGGGCCTCCTGCAGGCGGCCCAGCGAGGCCTTGGCGAGGCCGCGGTCGCTCCAGGCCTCCACCGACTCGGGGTCGAGCTCCAGCGCGCGGTCGTAGTCCAGCAGCGCCTCCTCGAAGCGCCCCTGCTGGGTCTTGATCCCCGCCCGGCTGAGAAACGACCGACTCCGCGTCGGGTCGACGGCGATCGCCAGGTCGTGGTCCGCCATGGCGTCGTCCAGGTGCCCGAGGTGCAGCAGCGCGACCCCGCGGTTCACCAGGACCGCGGGATCCTCCGGGTCGAGCCGCAGCGCCTCGTCGTAGTCGACCCGCGCGCCCGGGTAGTCCCCCAGGCGGGCCTTGGCCAGACCTCGCTTGGCCCACGCCCGCGCCAGGTCGGGCGCGAGCTCGATCGCCCGGTCGTAGTCGGCGATCGCGTCCGTGTAGTCCCCTTCGTCGTGCTTCAAGAACCCGGCGTTGACGTAGGAGTCGGCGAGGGCCCGAGGCTTGCGATCCTCGTCGACGGGCTCGACCGGGGCGTCGACGGGCTCGACCGGGGCGCGCCCTGCTGCGGCAGGATCGCTGCCCCGAGTCGCGGCCCAGGCGCCGAACACCCCCGCGCAGCCGAGGGCGGCGACGGCGACCGCGAGCGCCGCGGCGGCGCGCCCCGGGTCGCTTGGGCCCTTCGTCGCGCTGGCCGTCTGCAGCGCGTCGGCCATGGCCTGCGCGTCCGGGTAGCGTTTGCCCGGCTCCACCCGCAGCGCGCCCAGCACCGCGGCCTCGACCGCAGGCGGCACGTCGCCCCCCAGGGGAGCCGGCGACTCCAGGAGGTTGCTCATCAGCTCATGCACCGTCGCGCCGGTGAACGCGGGCCGCTCGGAGAGCAGCTCGTAGGCCAGCACCCCCAGGGACCACACGTCAGACGTCGGCGCGGGGGGGGCGCCGTCGAACTGCTCGGGGGCCATGTACTGCGGGGTCCCGACGCCGCGCCCGGTCTGGGTCAGGCGCTCCTGGTCGAGCCCGATCGAGACGCCGAAGTCGATCAGGCGCAGGCGACCGGTGGCGTCGATCAGCACGTTGCTCGGCTTGAGGTCGCGGTGCACGACGCCGGCGGCGTGCAGCACCGCCACCGCGCGCACCAGCTCCAGCACCAGCGCCAGGCGTTCGCCCAGGGGCCGCCCGCGCGCCGCGTGGTCCAGCGTCGTCCCGTCGATCAGCTCGCAGATCAGGTAGCCGAAGCCCGGCTCGGTGCCCCAGGCGTAGACGCGCACGACCTCCGGCGCCCTGAAGCGCGCGAGCAGCTCGGCCTCCCGCGCGAAGCGCTTCAGCGCCTCGGGGGTCGAGCGCACGCAGACCTTGACCGCTACGTCACGCCCCTCCGCGTCGCGCCCGCGGTAGACGTCGCCCATGGCCCCGTGCCCCAGCGGCCGCAGCTCGCTGACGCCGGGGATCTGCGGAGCGCCGTGGATCGGATCGAAGTCCCAGCTGTATGGATTCATGGAGTTCGACCGCCACTCTAGCGCCTGCGACCACGAAGGCAGCGGTGGAGCCTGCCTCGGGGCGCCTGTCCCCGACGCGTCGCGGAATCGCCCGCCTTGCCTTAGCGTGAGCGCGAGGAAGGGCAGCGCGTGAACGAACTGGTCAGCTCGGGGCTGCACCTCTGCGGCGCGGTGGCCGTGATCCTGGCCACACCGCACCTGGTGCGCACCCTCGGCTACAGCCGCGAGCTCCGGATCGGCGCGCAGCTGCAGTCCGCCTGCATTGCGTTCCTGCTCGTGGCCAGCTGCGCCTACCACTTCGGCTGCCACTACCTGGGCGAGGACGACGAGCTGACCCTGGTCTTGGTGCGGATCGACCGGGCCGGGGTGTGGGTGATCTTCGCCGGCTTCTTCATTCTCCCGCACCTGATCCTCGAGCGCGGCGCCTGGCGCTGGGCGCCCCTGGCGCTCTCCTGGACGATCGCGACGGTGGGGGCCGCGATCATGCTCGCGGAGTACGTCCCCATGTCGGCGGCGCAGCTCGCCCTGCCCTACGCGCTGGCGAGCGTGATCGGCATGGTCTCCACCGCGCGCTTCGTGCTTCGCCGCGGCGCGCGACAGTCCGCGGGGCTGCTCCTGTTCTGGGTGGCCTTCGTCGCCGCGGCCCTCTGCTTCGTGTTCAAGGTCCCCAACGTGATCGACGGCTGGGTCGGCCCCCACGAGGTGTGGCACCTGGGGATCCTGCTGGGGATCGGCGCCCACTGGCACTTCATGCTGGACCTCCGCGAGGAGGCGGCGCTGGCGTTCCCCGAGGTCGGCGCGCTCGCGCCGGTGCGGATCGAGGCGGAGGCCTGAGCTTCAATTGATCCTCCGCAGGGCGCGCCGCTCGAGCCGCGGTGGACAGGCCGAGCGCCCTAGCGCGGCAGGTGCTGGAGCTCGGCGAGCTCGCTCAGCGGGAGGCGCTCGCCGTCGGCGAGGAGCAGCACGCCGTCCTCGATCGTGAGCAGCTCCGCGTCCCGCGGGGCGCGGTCGTCCTTGAACGTCAGGCGCACCCGCTGGGTCGCGGGAGCGGCTGGAGGCGGGCCCCGACCGGGCGGCGCGGCTGTCCGGGCCCGGGCCCGGCGGCTACGCTGGGCCCGTGCAGATCGGCCCCTACAGCGTGCTCGAGGAGCTGGCCCGCGGCGGGCAGGGCGTGGTCTACCGCGCCGAGGACGCCCGGGGCCAGCCCGTCGCGCTCAAGCTGCTCCTCGCGCACCGCGCCCAGAGCGCGCGCGCCCGCCAGCGCTTCCAGGCGGAGGTGGCGGCCCTGGCGCGGCTGCGCCACCCGCACGTGGTCTCGATCCTGGGCACCGGCGAGCACCAGGGCGCCCCCTGGCTGGCGCTGGAGTTCGTCGAGGGCGAGAGCCTCGGCGCGCGCTTGCGCAGGGGGCCGCTCCCGATCCACCAGGCGATCCGGGTCGCGCAACAGCTCGCCCAGGCGCTGAGCTACGTCCACGGCTGCGGGGTGCTGCACCGCGACCTCAAGCCCGACAACGTGCTCCTCCGCGGCGACGAGGCGCTGCTCACCGACTTCGGCCTCGTGCTCGACCAGCAGAGCTCGCGCAGCCGACTCACGGCGACCGGGATCTTCCAGGGCAGCCCCGGCTACTGGGCCCCCGAGCAGGCGCGGGGCCAGGTCCAGGCTCACGGGCCAACCACCGACGTCTACGGGCTGGGCGCCGTGCTCTACGCCTGCCTCACCGCCCGCGCGCCGGTCGAGGCGGCCTCGCTGCAAGAACACCTGCAGACGGTCCGCTTCCGCAGGACCCAGGCGCCCCGCGAGCTGAGGCCGGACGTGCCCGCCTGGCTGAGCGAGCTCTGCATGCGCTGCCTGGCCCCCGAGCCGCAGTCGCGACCCGCCTCCGCCGACGAGGTCGCGCGCGGGCTGGTGCTGGCGGGGGGCGCGGTCGACATGACCGCGAGCGGGCGCAGCCTGGGGGCGTGGCCCTGGGTGGTCGCCGCGCTGGGGCTCGCGCTGACCACGGCGTTGCTCGGGTGGGCGATCCTCGGCGGGGGGAACCCAGAGCCCCAGCCGCGCGAGCCGACCCCCCCGCCCCCGGTCGACGACGCCGAGGTCGAGCCGCCCGCGGCCGGCGAGCCCCCGCCCGCGGCCCCCGAGCCGAGCGAGGGGGGGCGCGACCCCGAGGCCGCGCGCGCTGCCTTCCAGCTGGGCGTGGAGCACGCCACCCAGGGGCGGTTCGCCGAGGCGGTCGAGGCCTTCGGCCGCGCCGTCCAGCTCGACCCCGGCTACGTGCTCGCCCACGCCGGTCGGGGGCGCGCCAAGGCCGAGCAGCAGCTCTGGGCCGAGGCGCTCGCCGACTTCGACCGCGCGATCGAGCTCCGCCCCGACGACGCGCGCCTCTACGCCAACCGGGCGCAGTGCCAGGCTGGGCTGAGGCGGTTTGCCGAGGCGATCGCGGACAACGACCGCGCGATCCAGCTCGACCCCGACTTCGCGGTGGCCTACCGCGGCCGCGCGGAATGCGAGCTGCAGCTGGGGCGGCCCGCCGAGGCGCTCCCGGACTTCGACCGCGCCGTCCAGCTCGACCCCAACGACGCGCTCACCTACAGGAGCCGGGCCAGCGCCAGGACGCGCCTGGGCCGCTACGCCATGGCGCTCGCGGACCTCGACCGCGCGCTCGAACTCGACCCCAGCGACGCGCTCGCCTTCAGCAACCGCGGGGGCTGCAAGGCCACGCTCCAGCGCTTCGAGGAGGCGATCGCAGACTTCGACCGCGCGCTGCAGCTGGCCCCCGAGCGCGCCGTCGACTACGCCCTGCGCGGTGATTGCAATTCGGCCTTGGGGGAGCTCACGCGGGCGATCGAGGACTACGATCGCGCGCTGGAGCTCGACCCCAACTCCGTGCTCGCCTACCGCGGGCGGGCGACCTGCAGGACGCGGCAGGGACGCTTCGAAGAGGCGATCGTGGATCTCGACCGCGCGCTCGCGCTCGATCCCAACAACGGATCCGCGATCCGCAACCGGGGGCAGTGCAAGCTTCAGCTCGGTCGCCTGCCCGAGGCGATCGAAGACTTCGACCGCGCGCTCGGGCTCGACCCCGACGACCCCCTCGCCCACCGCAGCCGGGGCTACTGCAAGGCCCGGCTCGGGCGCTACGCCGAGGCGCTCGCCGACTACGACCGCGCGATCGAGCTCCGCCCCGACGACGCGAACGCCCTGCGCAACCGGGGCTTCAGCAGGGCCCAGCTCGGGCGCTACGCGGAGGCGATCGAGGACTACGACCGCGCGCTGGAGCTCGACCCCAGCTCGGCGGCCCAGGTGCGCCAGCTGCGTGAGCAGGCCGCGCGTCAGCTCGCCGGGGAGTAGGCGTCGACCCGTCCCAGGTTGGGACACGTTCCCGCCGGCACACCCGGGCCCTGCCTGCCGGCCGTCACCAGCGCACTGACGCGCCGGGTCATTCGTTCATAGCGTCGTGAACGGATTGCGCACCCGGCGGCCTCTCCGTCCCGCTAAGCCGTGCGTGTGGCGCACACCGATCCTGGATAGGGATTTGCCCTGGGTAGACAGGGTTAATCGAGCGCATGACCGGGGGGTCTGCTGTGCGCGACTCGATTTGCATGGTTCTGATCCTGGCGAGCGGCGCGCTCGTCGCCGGCTGCGGCGGCGGCGGGTCGAGCGGCGGATCGCCTCCGCCGACGACGGCCAGCGGCGCCAGCCCGGCGGGCGTGGGCACGCACACCTTCACCGATCCGGCGAGCTGCCAGAGTTGCCACCCGCTCCAGTATCGCGAGTGGGAGGGCTCGGTCATGCACTACGGCGCGGCGAGCCCGGTGTTCAACGCCTTCGAGCTCACGATCAACAAGCTCAGCGTGGGCGCGGTCGCCGACAACGGCGTCAACGCGAACTTCTGTATCGAGTGCCACTCGCCGCCGGCCCCGATCCAGGGCGAGACCCAGCCCTTCTTCGACGCGGCCTCCGCGCGCCCCTCCTTCGAGTCGCTGTCGGAGGTCAGCAAGCAGGGGGTCAGCTGCGACGTGTGCCACAGCGCCACGGCCCCCGACTACCCGGGCAGCCTGCTCAACGACGGGATCGCCAACCGCTCGCTGCTGCTCGACCCCGAGGCCCCGGCCCAGGGACCCCTGGCCAACGCGGCCAGCAACGCCTTCCACGACTCGGCCGAGAACCCCTTCCTCAGCTCGTCGGAGTTCTGCGGGAGCTGCCACGACGTGCGCCTGCCCAGGCCCGACCCGGTCACCGGCGAGCCCTTCCAGCGGCTGGAGAACCTGTTCAGCGAGTGGCAGAGCGGGCCCTACAACTCGCCGAACAACCCCCACGGGCGCGTGGTCTCCTGCCAGGACTGCCACATGTCGCTCTACCCCCAGTCGCCTCCCGGGACCTACCCCCAGTCACCGGTGGCGATCGACCCCGACACCGGCGCCAGCCTGCCCCCGCGCCGCCACGCGCTGCACGCGTTCACCGCGGTCTCGACGCCGCTGGTCGACGACCCGCGCTTCCCCAACGTCAGCACCCGCGCCGACGACGGCTTCGGCTTCCCCCTGGGTCAGCAGCAGCGCCGCCGTCAGCTGCTCGAGGCCACCTGCGAGCTCTCCCTGGGCGGGACCCCCGACTTCCTCCCCGCCACCGCGAGCGTGATCCCGCTGCGGGTGACCGTCACCAACACCGGCGCAGGCCACAAGGTGCCCAGCGGCTTCTCCCAGGAGCGCCAGGTGTGGTTGGAGGTGATCGTCGAAGACGACGCCGGCGTGATCTACGAGTCCGGGGTGCTCCACGACAGCCCCCACCCCGAGACCGGCGAGACCGCCCCCGACGGGCGGCTCGACGACGAGGACCTCGAGGACCTGCACTTCGACGTCGACCTCGACACCTTCGACACCCACGTCAGCGACGGCCCCGACGTCGACCAGCGGCCCCGCGGCGTGAACCTCGGCCTGGCCAACTTCCAGAACCGCTTCGTGAGGATCCTCCCCGACGGCAGCTG
>Ga0070729_10004602_pt1 | contig 14891 bp, 10 predicted proteins | sample tdDd472_FD_66725 | JGI IMG/M metagenome (GOLD analysis project Ga0070729, IMG submission 66725) | Marine sediment microbial communities from the Atlantic coast under amendment with organic carbon and nitrate - tdDd47.2 | ecosystem: Environmental > Aquatic > Marine > Coastal > Sediment | place...
GGGAAAATTCAGAGTAGCCAAAGGCGGCGCTTGGAACGATCCCTTAGAAAATATCCGCGTCAGTAATAGAATTCCATTGACTGCCGATCATCGATTTAATACAATTGGCTTTCGCTTGGTACGTTCAGTGGAGGAGTAAAGATTAAAGGGCTTTTACAAGTCCTCCAAATATAGGGTTAATCTCTTTTAGCCCATGAGGACAGGCAAAAGAGATTAAGCCGCAATATCCTGCTGTTTCCTAAATCTTTGACCGAGTAATAGCAAGCCAATTACTCCGATCACTGTCATCCAGATCCATTTTCTATTCTGCTCCCCAAAGTCCAAAGCTACAGGATCGCCCATATGGATAAAAGCGGCCCAATAGAAGGGATGTCGCTTGACTTTATCAGCTGCTGCTAGGTATTCCAGTTTAGCATTACGGATGGCCTTATCCTTGCTTTGTCCTTTTTTCAAGTACTTATAGAAATTGATCATAATTTCTGAGGTGGAATAATCATCCACGGACCATAGACTGACCAATGCACTTGGACAACCTGCATGTATGAAGCCTTTGGAAAGACTCATTACCCCATCACCCTTCACCAACTGTCCACTTCCGGTATTACAAGCACTAAGCACGGCCATATCTGCCGAAAGATTTAGGTTGAATAGTTCCTGATTAATAATGGGCTGATCTGCAAAAAAGACTTTGCTTTGCATGGGGTTTTCCTCATCCATACAGGCATGGGTAGCCAAATGAATGATCTTATAGTGACCGGCCTGATCTAGGAAAAAGTCACTTTTAGCTTGCTTTCCTAACATCACCTCTCCACCTAATAATTCTTGTACGCTGATAATTTCATTTGCACTGTGGGTGAGATTGGCCAGTACTTCTCCCGAACAATCCCTATTTTCTGCGATCTGCGTTGAAAAAGAGGGTGCAAATCCCAAGTAGAGGTGTTCGGCTTGTTGCTGTTTTTTAGTCTGTCCCTTTTGAAATAGGGTAGCGGAATAGGCATAACCAATGTTGTAGTCTTGTATCAAATATTGTGTTCCTTGCTCCTTTGCTGAGAGTATTTCGAAAGGAACCAAATTCAATACATCATCTGGAACGATCAAAAGCCGATCTATGTTTTTTGGCAGAGTCTCTACTCCTTTAGCCACGTAATCCTGATAGACCTGATACATTAATTCCTGCAATCGATTTGCTTCTGAAGCGATGACTTGTTTTTTCCTAGCGAACTGCAACAGCTCTTGCATGTCTTCCTGAAAATGCTCCGACTTTTCGAAGCTAAATACCTGAAAACCCTTTTTAGTAATTTGAAAAAGAAAAACCTTCTCCAATCCCACGAAATATTCGAGAAAAGCTGTTCTTCTATTTAACAGATTCTTCCTCACCGCTGCCAATCCGGCCAACTGTGTATCATACTTCAACTTAAAATATTTCGGATATTGGGTCTCAAATTGATCAATCAACTGCTGGTATTCTCTTCGTAAAGTATACAGCTGATCCTCCCATTTTTTGATCTTGTCAGCATCTGGTTCGGTTTTCTTGTTGTGCTCCTCATTGACGCTTCTCTCATAATACGCAATATCGACTCTATATTGTTTTTCTTTTTCTAAAAGAGAGTCAGGAATGCCACTGGCGGATTGCGCCATCCGCTCATTCATTGATTCTAACAAGATAATTGCCTTATTGGCTTCGGCAAAAAAGAAGGCTTTCTCTAGGTAAGTCTGATCACCTGTAGCTTCATGTAGCGCCAAGGCCGTTTCAATTGCTCCTTCATACACTTCCAATACATCACCTGCCAACTGCTGTTTGGAGCCCATGGTTGAAAAATCTTGCTTCAAGCGCCCAATAAATTCGTGGGTCATTTCGTAGGTGGCTAAACTGGCCTTTAGGTCTCGGATATCTTGGGATTGAAGGTAGTGAAGGTAGAGAGCTTTGGCTTTGCCTTTTAGGGAGCGGATGACTTTAAACTCTGTGAAGCACTGTTCGGCCTTAGGTATACTATGGATGTTTTTATCCTCGAAGCCGTTCGCCAAGTAGAGGAATGCTTCGTGAAAGTAGTATAGGGCTGAATCTATTTGGTTGTTTTTTTGGTAGATTTCGCCTAGGTGAGTGTATTGGCGGGCTATTACTGGGTGTTTTCCAATCTTGCTATATCTAATAGTTGCTAATTTGATTGCATTATTTGCAGTACTTATAGCTACATTGAGGTTCCCAGTAACTTTAAGTAAAGCAGCTTTTGTTTCAAAGGTTTGATATTTCCACTGACTATTGTATTCATCTTGTATAATTATCGCCTCCTGAAGATAATGACTTGCACTATCATATTTATTTAATTTTAGGTAACAATTTGCAATCTTCTGTAAGGCTTGATCAAATCTCCCTTGCTTAAGATTGATATTTTCCTTCAAAGCATTATAAAGATTATGACTTTGTTTAAAGCTTTTAACAGCTAAATCATACCTTTTCTGACTTGAGTAGATTATTCCTAAGTTATATTGAGATTTTGCTATTTCTCGGTGGTTCGGATTAGATGTGTTTTGTTGATAATCAATCGCCTTAGTAATGTTTGATATAGCATCTGAAAAATCACCTATAACTTCCTGAGTAAGAGCGAGATTATTTAGCAGGCCAGAAATAGCTCCTTTGTCATAATTGGCTTCTTCTAAAATATTAATAGCTTCTTTATCTAGATCAAGAGACTTAGCTATATTTCTTTTATCATAATAAATGGTGCTGAGGTTTATCAGACAAATTCCATACAAATGCGAAGATTTGCCTATTTTGCCTTCAATTGTATTCTTCGCTAAGAAATAATAATCTAGCGCTCTATCTATTTCCTCTTTATCTTGATACATATACCCAAGTTCAATATAGGCTTCACAGAGTTTTGCAAAGTTCTTTTCTTTAACCAAAAAAGGAATGGCGTCTTCATAGTGTTTTATTGCAGATTGGAAATCATTCTGCTCTATTCTTTCTTTTGCCTTTTGAAAGTATAATAATCCGTTACTCGTATTTTGAGCAAAAAGAAATGATGAACAAGAGTAAAAGAAAAAGAAAATTCCTGCCAGCCTAATGAGTAGGTTGTAACCAGTCATAAATTTATTCAATTGAAAGAATCAAAATTAGTACATGTTTAAAAAGAACATTTTAGGATTGCGCCTAAGGATCGAAATTATCAAAAAGGAATTAATGTATAACACTCATTTTTTTAACTATTTCTTGTTCAAAAGTTATAACTTTTATGAAATAAATTCCTGTTGGTAGTTGTGCCGTATTAAAGTATATTTTATCATTATTATCACTTGACTTCAAGAATCTAGTAATCATGACTCCGCCATCTACAGAAAGAATCTGTAAATGAATATCGTGTTGTGTATTCGTATCGATTAGGAGGTTTACTTTTTGATTAACAGGATTAGGATAGATCTTAACTTCAACATCTCCAGCGGATAGAGATTCTTCTGGATAAATATATTGGTATCGCTCATTGGAGTTATGGTAAGGGGAACTATTGGTCACTTTTGCACGAGGACCGATAGGACCGAGAGTATTTGGTTTCTTATCGCCAGGTGAACTTAAGGGGGAGCAGTCACAGATATAGATGATATCTTCCAATTCTATAGTCTCTGGGTCTAAATCTGGGTGATCAAACCACGGGCATGTTAAATCAACCTCTTGCTCATCAGAGAAAATCTTGTAAATAAATTCTTTAGAGGCAGCATAATCCTGCCCACAACGATCTGTATTACAAAGTCCTACTCGAGGGTCTTCCATTCCATCAAAAACAACTAACTCTACAGTAATATTGATTAAGCCATTTTCATCTATCGGACTAAAATCGGACAAACTAAACTCTTCAGATTCTCCTAACACTATATCTGGGCCTTTATCACTATTTTGTTTGGCCATTGCTTTTATTTTCCAAGGGAAAGCACAGGTTGTAGTATTAAGGTCTCCTCTTATGGTGAGTGTAATAGGTATCCCTAGCCCAACATAAGGAAGAATTGTTTTACAACAGCCTTCATGCCCGCCTTCAGTCTTCTTCTTTTGTAGAATTCCAGCTGCATTCATGGTTGTAAAATTGAGAAGTAGGAAATAAAGGCAGAACCAAATATATTTTTTACTCTTACTCATAACCAAAAATATTATTCATAATGTTTAAAAAAAACGCTGTCAACCATTAATTGCAAAAAGAAAAAAAAGGTAACCACTTGAAGGGAAGAAAAAAATAAAATTTGGCAATTTTATTTTTAATCAATTGGTTATCAGTATGGTGTAGTAGGTTTTTTTTGCGATTGACAGGGAGGCGGGGAGAAGAATGGGAGGAGGCTTTCCTTTGCAAGAGCGCTTGATGTGTCATTGGTGTTTAGTGTTTGTAGAAAAATAAAACTTTCCAGTAAAGTATAAAGATAGTGTTATATGTTAAAAAATAAAATTTAAGATAAGGGATTTAGAGCAAATGCATCAAAATGTAAAGGTGTAATAGGGAAGAAGTGAAGAAGTGAAAATGTGAGGTGGTGAAGCCTATAAAATTCATTCGACATGTAAAATATAAAATCGCGCTAGTGCTCAATCAAAATGCCACCACTTCACTACTTCGCCATTTCACAAATGTGGAGAATTGTATTGATGCATTTGCCTGAGATGGAATCAGAATGGTGAGGGGAGAAGATGCTAGACGCTCTGATATTACCAAAAACCCAATCGCCAAGGTTTCCACCAGCTAGAGACGACGCTGAAATGCTCTTTTTCTTGGTTTTCCTTCCGGAAGAATAAGATGCCAAAGTCATAGAAATCGACACTGAGACTGACCGATGGGTGGGCCTGTAATTCTTTCCAGGCTTTCAACATCTCATCTGACCAATAAATGTCAGCTACCACAAAAGCACTCTGATCATGGAGATGAGGAAGACATTGCTCAAAATAGGAGAGGGTAGGGGCATAGCTGTGATCGCCATCTAAATAGACATAATCGAGCCTTGGGAAATCAGAAAGGACCTGAGGGAGTTGGGACTCGAAGCTGCCATTGAGAACTTTGATATTTTGATACCCTAGTCCTCCGATGTGTTGCTGGGCCACCTGAGCGATAGCCGGGGAGCCTTCTATGCTTATCATTTGACCACTAAGAGCGGCAGCGGCTTGGTAGAGGGTCGAAAGGCCCAATGAGGTGCCTAACTCCAATAGATGCTTGGGTTTTAGAAAATTGACCAACCTGAATAATAGCTGCCCGTTTTTTTCATCCACCGCTACTTTGCGCCCCAATTCGGCGATACTTATTTCCTTTTTTGTGATAATTTGAGATCCTGCCCCAAATTGACTTTGAGGTACTAAATTGTAATTGTACTTGATGTGTTCTCTTAGGCCAGCTAAATCCGAAAATACATAGAATCTACGTCGATCCTCCAGCATGGCTTTCACCAATTGGAAGACAAAGGGAGAGTGAATATCATAAATGGTCACTGCCTGGCGATAGAAGATAAGCCATCGACGGAAGAGCTGGACTTGTACGTTTAGTCTTTTGATTAAATTATCGATGATCAATTGATTCTACTGCGCTAAAGTATTGGTCGAACAGCAGTAAAGGTATTATTTTCCTATCTCTTTCCAAATTTACAGCGGGCCTTCTCAGGGGCTATTCTTTACTATTAATGAGGACAACTATCAGCAGTAGGAAATGGAAAGGTTGAGTCGGCTATATATTATGATATTTATCATTTGGTCATTGACAGTTCTATGAAAAATGCCTACCTTTGGCACCAGATGAAATTGATAGCGATCATAATTGCAGCAACTATTGCACTCCTTGCATTCAAACCTGGAGTGGATTTGCTGTTGTCGTCACCTGGCAGCGAGCAAGGCTGTTGCGTGGAGAGCTGTGAGGCTGTTCCTTTGTCTGATGATTCAGGAAGTGATTCAGAGCAGAGCGGAAATTGTGGGGGTGATTCTTGTAACCCCTTTCAAGCTTGTTGCACCGGTTTTATTTTGTCTTTTGTTGTACCTAGTACAAATGGAAAAAAACTGGAAATTTCAACCGAAGGAAACTTCTCCTATCAATCTATTTTATCTTCTTCTTTCACCTCTGATTTTTGGCATCCGCCTAAAATGGTATAGTACTTCTCTGACCCTCTTAGGTTTGAAGTTTCAATGAAAAATGGATGATAACATCCTTTTCGTTGTTATATCCCTATTCTTTAAGTGCTCAGAGAAGGATATCAATTGATTTTCCGAAAGATTTATTTATTGTACTATTCCATTATTCAACAACTTAGCTTGTCCTTAATGTGACGCATTGGTTTGTGGTGAGTGATTGGTAATTGGTTATTAATCAGTAGATAAGAGGTATTGATGTGTCTCCTTAGTGAGAAGTATAGTGTTAAAATTTCAAACATGAAGACTTTCAAAATATTAGTATTGACTTTTGTGGCTATGACGTTTACTGCCAACATGGCGTTTTCACAAGCTACTGCTCAAGTACAAGAGGCCGATAATAGTAAAACCATTACTGTAAAGGTAAAAGGGGTAGGTTGTGGAGAAGATATAAAATCCATTGCAGCGAATGTAGAAAAACTCGATGGAGTGAGTAGCTGTAAGACCTTGAAGAAAGGCGCGATTACAAAATTTGAAATCATAATGAGCCCTTCTTTGGTCACAGAAAAAGAGATACAAGCCGCAATTGAGGATACCGCCGGTTGCCAAAATCCTGCCGATCGACCTTACAAGGTGAAACTGTAAATAATAATTTAGGAAGCTGTTTTGAAATAAAACCCAGAGGTTTTTATTCCTTGAGCGGTGCGACAGTTCAGCACCCAATGGGTTTCTATTTCAGAGCAGCTTCTCTGTTCTCTACATAGGCGCTAAAAGTGTCAGAGAACCAAAAGAGTAATGAATAATGATGAAATACATAGTCATTATTGGTTTACTATTTCCGTTTGGTATTGCTGCTCAAACGATCTCGGGGAAGGTAACCAATAATATAAAAGAACCCCTCGTCGGTGCCAATGTGTATTGGCAAGGTACTTCGGTAGGTGTCACAACAGGGGTAGATGGTGAATTTGAAATTCCATTAGAAAATATTTCCGAGAAACAATTAATAGCGAGTTATATCGGCTATACCTCTGATACCATTGCGGTAACTGATCAAGTGAAGATTGATTTCAAGCTTATTGCCGAAAATTCACTACAGGAAGTAGTTGTTAAGGGGCAAAGAGACGGGATAATTACCTCTAGCATCGATGCAATTAAAACGCAGCAGATTACCCAGACAGAATTGAAAAAGGCGGCCTGCTGTGATCTCGCAGGGTGTTTTTCTACTCAATCTTCCGTTCACCCGCAGACGACTAATGTAATTACCAATTCAAAAGAATTGCGTATTCTCGGCCTGTCAGGTGTCTATAATCAGGTGCTGATTAATGGCCTTCCGATGATTCAAGGTCTTTCCTTTACCTATGGAATAAGCAGTATTCCCGGTACTTTGGTCGATGATATTTTTATAGCTAAAGGTGCCAATAGTGTACTGCAAGGCTACGAAAGTATTAGCGGACAAATTAATGTGACTACTAAAGACCCGGAAGAGGCGGATAAGCTTTTATTGAATGTTTACTTGAATAGCTTTTTGGAAAAGCACTTCAATGCGAATTATACCTTCAAGAAAGGAAAGTGGAGTAATCTGACGGCTTTACATGCGGTATTACCTGCCGATAGGAGAGACCGAGACAAAGATAATTTCCTGGATTTACCCTTGCTCAGTAGATATGCTCTAGCAAATACCTGGAAGTATGGAAACGAAGGGGAATGGGGCTGGTCCAGCAAAGTCGGTATTCGGTTTTTGCATGAAAAACGAATAGGTGGGCAAGCTGACTTTGATCCTGAAACGGACAAGGGCAGTACTGAAGTATATGGCCAAACGGTCAACTTGAATCAGCCTGAATTCTGGACCAAATCAGCCTATCGATTTGATGATATTCATAGCATTGTTTTTCAGGCTTCTACTTTTCATCAGAACCAACAATCGTACTTTGGAACGGTGAATTACCGGGCTCAGCAGACCAATTTTTACGGGAACGTGCAGTACGAATTCAATTATGCCAAGCATGGGTTAAAAACAGGGCTGAGTTTTAGGTACCTTAATTTGAATGAGGATATTGCATTTATCGACAACAGCTTGAATAGAACCTACGATGGTAATTATTTTCGAAAAGAGTGGGTTCCAGGAGTGTTTGCTGAGAATACCATGAATTTTTTAGCGAATAAGTTAACTTGGATGCTGGGGCTTAGAGGTGATCATCATAATACCTTTGGGACGATCCTTACACCCAGAACACTGCTGAAATATAACCTTGGATTGCAATCCACCATACGGGCCAACATCGGTACTGGCTGGCGAACTGCGAACCTGTTTAGTGAAAATATCAACTTATTGGTAAGTTCTCGAGATATTATTTTTGAAGAAGAATTGCAAGCAGAGGAAGCTTTCAATTACGGGTTTAATTTTACGCAAAAATTTGAGGCTAAGCACCTTTCTGGATCGCTAAGTACGGATTATTATCGAACGGAATTCCAAAACCAGATTTTCCCAGACTATGACACTGATCCCACCAAAGCTATTATCAAGAATTATACAGGAACCAGTGTCGGCAATGGCTTTCAACTAGAATTGTATGCTAGGCTATATGAACAATTTGAATTTAAAGCAGGCTATAACTACCTCGATGTTTATCGCAAAACTAGTGAAGGAAAAGAGGTTTTGCCGTTCAATTCAAAACACAAAATACTTACGACCTTTAGCTACAAGCCTTTATCAAAAAAGTTTCACTTTGATGTGAACGCACATTGGTCTGGAAGACAGCGTTTACCGGATACGAAATCGAATCCAATCGCATTTCAGCGCCCTGACTTTTCCCAACCTTTTATCGTGGTAAATAGCCAATTTACCTATAACTTTAAGACGATGGAGGTGTACATCGGGTGTGAGAATATTTTTGATTTTAGACAGACCCGTCCTATTCTCAGTTGGGAAAATCCGTTTGGTTCCTACTTTGATACGAGTTCGGTTTGGGGCCCCATTCGGGGGAGAGAGTTTTATCTTGGTGTAAGATATTACTTGAGAGATAAGGTATAAAATTTGATTCCATGCCCCTGGTGGAGATGGCGAGGTGGTGAAATGGTGAAGTTGTGAAAAGGTGAGGTGGCGTTTAGCCGAAATACAAAGCCATTCGATAGCTAAAATATAAAATCGTGACAGCTCTCAATCAAAATGCGACCACTTCGCTCCTTCTCCATTTCACCAATTATAGAATAGCTTTGATACGTTTGCTTAAAGCGAAGCAACTCAATGCCGCTCATATCCGTAAAAAAGCCTATATTTCGTTTCGAAAATAAAAGGTACGCATGTCCTTATTCAAACTTAGAGGAAAACTAACCCAAACCCAGAGCCTAACTTTAGGCTTTATCGGTCTCATCATTTTTATTGGAATCTGGTGGATATTGTCAGAGGCATTATCCCGACAAATTCCTGTCATTGATGACTATGAGACCCGCTTGCCATCTTCCATTCTGCAGGATTCAACCCTTCAATCCATTGACCGGGATTCTCTGGCAAGGGCTGATTCGCTGAAATTTGCCAATGCTACGGAATTCAGAAAGGTTTACCCTTTGCTCCCTCCTCCCAACCAAGTGGTGGGGGCATTTCCTGGTTTGTTCAAAGATGATAGCTTGGTGCATAATACTTGGTTGTCGATTTGGCGAAATCTGCAGGGGTATTTTTGGGCAGTAGTACTGTCCTTATTCCTAGGCTTCCTGATCGGCTTAATTCCGCTGTTTCGGGGACTGTTTAGTAAACAGGTAGATGCCTTGCGTTATCTTCCCCTGACTGCTTTAACGGGGCTCTTTATCATCTGGTTTGGGATTGAGGATGAGATGAAGATAGCCTTCCTGGCTTTTGGTATTCTCGTGTATATGCTGCCCGTAGTTGTCCAACGGATCGATGAAGTGCATGATGTGTACCTGAAAACGGTGTTTACCCTGGGGGCTACGGATTGGCAAACGATCAAATCGGTTTATTTTCCGTCCGTCTTCTCCAAATTAATGGATGATATTCGAGTACTGACGGCTATATCTTGGACCTATATCATTATCGCTGAATTACTGAATCGACAAGGCGGTATCGGTGCCCTCATTTATGTGAAGGCTCGCCAGGGACAACTGGAGAAGGTATTTGCCATTTTGATAGTAATCGTTCTCATTGGGTTCCTACAAGACCGAATTTTCGTTTATATGGATAAGCGATTACTACCTCATAAGTACTACAAAAAACACATTGCGGGTATTAAAGAAGTGGAATACGGAATCTTTGCCATTTTGTTGGCCATTACTTTGGCGATCGTCATTCCGGCTATCATCCCTTCTACTGCCGGTATGATGGGGAATTTAGCAGTTATCCTGGCCATTACAGGACTCTTGATTAGTTTATATGGAGAGTATAAACTGAGACAAGCAAGTGTAGAATGATTAGCAAGTGTGGAATAAGAAAAGAGGGCATTCTACCCTTGTTTTATGGCAAACTTTAAAGTAAATAAAATGAGTTTATTTCCAGATACAGAACATGCAAACATCATTGAGCTTCGTGGCATTGATCAAAGCTACGATGGCGGGGAGTCGTTTATCATCAAGGGCCTAGATTTTATGGTCGAAGATAAGCCAGCACAGGGGCAGTTCGTCGTTATTTTAGGTATGTCTGGAAGTGGTAAATCAACATTGTTGAGGTACATTGCAGGACTACAAAAACCCACAGCAGGCGAAGTCCTAATTCACGGCAAACCCATTGACGACAGTAAGCGGGTAGGCATGGTTTTTCAACAGTACTCCTCTCTTCCTTGGATGACAGTATTGGAAAATGTCTCCCTAGCGCTCAAGTTTCAGGGCATCGATGAAAAGGAAAGAAAGGAAAAGGCCATGGAGATGATTGAAATGGTAGGCTTGTTGGGCCATGAAGACAAATTCGCGCAGTATCCTACCTTGTCGGGTGGACAATTGCAGCGGGTTGCCATTGCAAGGAGCTTATTAGCTAACCCTGATGTGTTATTAATGGACGAGCCTTTTGGTGCGCTAGATATCAATACACGCTTGCAAATGCAGGATATGTTGGCGAAGATTTGGCTCAAGTTTCACCCCACCGTAATTTTTGTAACGCATGATATAGGGGAGGCGGTATACTTGGGAGATGATATTTATATCCTCAAATCTCAACCGTCTAGAGTAGTAGAACATATCCACGTTGATCTTCCTTTTCATCGAACGAAAGAAACCAAACGAGATCCGCATTTCGTCGAATTAGTACAGCAGGTGGAAGATAAGATGATTGAAGTGGCACAATTGGGATAAGGCCAGACGGATCACAAAAATGGCCCAAGAAGGTAAAATAAAAAACCTCCTGCATAAGTATGCAGGAGGTTTTTTATTGGCATTATATGTTCCAAGTTTTATCCTAATCCGTTCGACAACCACGCTTTCCCCTACGCAATCTATTTCTACTTCCTACCAAGCCATTGTCGAAGAAATTATAGGAAATAGTCATACCCAGGATGAAATAAGTATCCGAAATTTTTCCATCCCCACGTTGGGTACCCGTAGGTACGATTACCGGGTCAGAACCCAACAACTCTCCCTGGCGATTAGCCAAAGTGGCGCTTAGTTCTCCCTTAGTAGTGAGTAGCTCGTTATAGGACACATAAGTGGTGCTGACATCATCAAGATAATCCGTAAAAGTTTTACGAATACCCAATTCGATACCAACATTCCATTGATCATTTAGCGCATATTTCAAGCCGAAGCCAAAAGGAATAGCAAATTGTTGGGTTTGATAAGGGTCTGGTCGATCAGGCAAGCCTTGCCCCTCCGTGTCCAATGGTTGAAGGGCAATCAATTGGCCTTGGTATTCGGCTTTCGGGTTGAAGGTGAAAAAAGCAATTCCACCAAATAAATAAGGAGAAAAAGGTGAGGAAAGGTTATAAGGCTGATAACGCAAGATATTGAATTCGCCGATCAGGGAGGCCTCATAGATATCCGTGCGGAAGTTCAAATTGCGATCCCTGAATGCGCCTACAGGTGCGTTCGCATCGGCGCCAGAGAGCGAGGTATAATTGAGCCCTAATCGTAAACTGATAAAATCGCCAATATTATATCGCCCGAAAACCCCACCAGCGAAGTGAGTTTGACCCAGATAAACTGTAGAGGAATTATTGGATAAATCGCCCTGGTAATTGGCACCACCACCAAGTATGCCTACTTCAATGTATTGGGCATCAAGGCTAGTATGTAAGGCGAAAATTATAAATAATGGGAGAAGATGCTTCATAATTGTTTCGTTGAGACCGTAAAGAAGTTGAATTTACTTAGGAAGGATAAAAATCCCCAAAATATTTAGATAATCGTAATTTTAGCCCCTAAAAATGTAGAATCTCATCTAAACTTTACCTTTAGTTACTTTTCGCTACAACTTCTCACTTAAAAATCCGTTTTCATTATTGCTCGCTACTTTCTTTCTCTGACCATTTTTGTGGGCAGGGGAAAGTAATAGGCTAAAGCGACCACCGGAAGCTGTGTCTTTTGCTTTCCCTTGCCTCAAGAGCACAAAATTGACAGAGAACCGCTATTTTAAGGTGTAAAGTGCCCAAGATTGGTATTTTCGCAGCACTTTTTCACCAACATACCTTTTGCCAAAACCCTCAAGCGGATTAAAAAGCAAGATATTTTGCCTAGTCAAGGGTAGAGATATTCTACTTTTGTCGTAATTAATTTTTAAAGTAAAAAACTAATAATGAAGATTCAGCAGGTAATCACTTTTATATTATGTACTGCTTTTTTTGTCGGACTGCAAGCCCAGGACGAATTGCCTACAAACTGGCCACATCTCGATGCCAATAAGGATGGTTATCCAGGAATGAGTACCATGAAAACTTATAAGGAATTGCTTAAAGGTCGTAAATCTCAGACGGTGATCGTAGCGGTCATTGATTCAGGTGTGGATAAAGATCATGAAGATTTGAAATCCGTCATGTGGGTCAATGAAGATGAAGTACCAGACAATGGAGTAGATGATGATCAGAATGGTTATATTGATGATATTCATGGCTGGAACTTTCTGGGCGGGAAAAACGGGAAAAACTTAGCACATGAGAATTTGGAGATGACCCGTCTTTATAAGGCCTACAAAAAGAAATTTAACGGAAAGACAAAGGCCGAATTGTCAAAGCAAGAGAAAGCAATGTATGAGAAATATGAGGAGTACGGTAAGATCATAGATAAGAAAAAAGAAGAGTTGGGACCACAAGTAATGCTGTATGGCGCAACGCTTGAAGCTTTCACAGCCCTTGCAGATGCCATTGGAAAGAAACCAGATGATATTTCACTTTCCGATGTGAAAAACTTCAAATCTAAAGATCAAATGTTGAGTCGCGTGTCCGAAGCAGTTGTTGGTTTTATCGAGCAAGGACAGGATTTTGGAACTATTTATGCAGAGGTGGAAGAGATCTACGATTATTATTATGGGCAAGTCAATTACTACTATAATCCTGATTTTAGCCCAAGAGAAGTCGTCGGTGATGATGTGAACAACCCGCGAGAGCAGTTTTATGGCAATAATGATGTGAAAGGACCGAATGCAGAGCACGGAACGCACGTAGCGGGTATTATTGGGGCAGCAAGAGGCAATGGCATCGGGATGGATGGTGTAGCTGATAATATTCGAATCATGTCTATTCGCACTGTTCCTGCTGGAGATGAAAGAGACAAAGATGTAGCTAATGCTATTCGCTATGCCGTTGACAATGGCGCGCAGGTGATCAATATGAGTTTTGGAAAAGGGGAATCTCCCAACAAAGAGGTCGTAGATGAAGCGGTAAAATATGCACTGAAAAATGATGTTCTATTGGTACATGGATCAGGAAACGATGCAGCAGAAGTAACTTACACCAATAACTTCCCGAATGATCGCTTTAGCAAAAAGGGCTTGTTTGCACCTCGTTACGCTAAAAATTGGCTGGAAGTAGGAGCTAGTACCTTTTCGGATGACGAAAACTTAGTAGCTTCTTTTTCAAATTACAGCCCGGATAAAGTGGATGTCTTCGCTCCCGGATTAGAAATCTATTCAACAGTTCCTGGTGATAAATACAAGAATTTACAAGGAACAAGTATGGCGTCTCCCTATGTAGCGGGTTTGGCGGCCCTATTGCGTTCGTATTTCCCAACTCTGACCGCTGTACAGGTAAAATCCATTATCATGGAATCCTCTAGTCCGCAAAAGGGGAGAGTGATTAATCCAGAAAATGGCGAATTGGTACCCTTTAAAGATATGTGCTTAACGGGTGGTATTGTGAATACCTATCAGGCGGTCAAAGTAGCAATGTCAACCAAAGGAAAGCGTAAGTTTGTTGGTTTTGGAAACCAGAAGAAGAAAGCCAAGAAAGACAGAGCCTAAGGCTTAAACCATAGGTTGAAAAAAGAGGAAGCGAATCATTCGCTTCCTCTTTTTTATTTTAAAACAGCATCTTCAGTAACAATTTTAGCTGCATCAAAACTTAGGGCATAAAACAGATTCATCTTCATACTGACCTAGATAAGCGATGGATATTTCAAAGGCACCCTGGCCCCGTCTAGAGCGATTGATATCATCCAGGTTGGCATCATAACTCAATCCCAATAAGAAGTTGTTCAACTCTAATCCTACCATGCCTACAATCGCATCTACAAAGAACTGATCTAGTTCATTCTTAACTGGCCGAGCCCAAGAGCCCAAATGAATGGCGACACCCTTTATGTCATCCACCAAAAAACGGAAGTTGGTGCCTGCGTTGATCGCTAGGTGAGGACCTTGGCTATACATCATAACCCGGGGAAGCATTTG
>Ga0070729_10004603_pt1 | contig 14887 bp, 10 predicted proteins | sample tdDd472_FD_66725 | JGI IMG/M metagenome (GOLD analysis project Ga0070729, IMG submission 66725) | Marine sediment microbial communities from the Atlantic coast under amendment with organic carbon and nitrate - tdDd47.2 | ecosystem: Environmental > Aquatic > Marine > Coastal > Sediment | place...
AGGGCGAAATCATCGTATTGGGCTTACGCTAATATGTAATATATTCTGGTCGGGCAAGTTGATACGAAAATTCCGAAGGCTGACACGCCACGAGTGACAAATACTTGAATTTTCAATTTTGTTGATGTACCTTATTCTACGAAATTAGTAGAGAAATCTATTGGTTTGAACTTTGGGTATGAATTCATTCTAACTCATGTGTAAAGTCATATACTATAGAGATAATAAATACTTATGCGGATTCCTGATAAGGTATTTGCAATTTAGGGTTCTTAGATGTCCTCATTTATTCGTAATCATCGTCTCTTATTCATTTGCATCTTCATTGCAATTGTAGCGCGTCTACTTATGTGGGGATGGGTAACCAGTTTTAACATGTTACCAACGGGAGATGAAGAAGGATATTATCGTCGGGCAGAATCCTTTGCACGTATCCTAAGTGATATTTCTTCTGGCTATACACCCTATCCAGATGTCATGAATTCTGCTTACGGAAGTGGACGTTGGCCCCCGTTGCATCCTCTGATTTTTGGCGCGGCGATTCAATTGACGGGTGCAGAAGTTTCGACGGAAATACTTGCAATTGGACGATTGGTTATTTCCATATTTTCGGTTGCCACTGTAGTTGTCTTTTATAGCTTTGCGCGCTATTTATTCAACGACATCATCGCATTTATTGCATCGCTGATTTATACCTTTCATCCCGAGTCGATTATCAACGGTTGTCGCGTGATGTCCGAAACACCGTTTATCTTTTTCTTCCTGATCTCATTTTACGCGTTGATTAGAATTATTGATTCAATCTCCGTTAGGAATGGTTTGATCTGGACAATAGTATGTGGCGTAGGATTGGGGTTATGTCTTCTAACACGGAGTACAGCCTTACCTTTTTTCGTCATATTTCCGATCTGGATATGGCTTGCAACACGCAATCGTAAAGGTATTCTGTTTGGTGTGATGATTATTTTACTGTCGCTGATTGTTACATCTCCGTGGACATTTTGGCTCTATGAAAAAGAGCAAAGACTTGTACCAATCTCCACAAGTGGAACGCTCAATTTATATCTTAATAACAACGATTTCTTTGACATCAATTATGATTATGAACCCAATCCATCCAACGCACGTGACGATGCTTACGATTATTTACGAGCTTATGCCAAGGACGAAAACATAACCGTATATAGTGCAGGATCAAAATTAGGCATTGAGCAAATTCGCAATAATCCCATTTTATTTGTTAGACGGGTGATTGATCGAGCTTTTCATTTTTGGGCTACCGACAATACCACAGTACAATTGATGATTCGTCTTCGTTTTCCACCAATGTCACCCGCCGCCGTTGTTATCGTTATGGGTGTTTTGCAAATTATTCATACCCTAACCTTTTTCTTTATTTTCCGTGGTTTGGTATTGTCATGGTCAAGTGCAAATCATAAATGGATAATTCTCCTATCTTCTATCGCAATGATGGGCTTATCACTTGTCAGTGTGAGTGCGCCACGTTATCACTTTATTGCGCTATTACTATTATTGCCATTCGCAGGTTATGGTATCTACCATCGTGAAATCTTGCCTCCATATAAACGAATAATTGTATACGGTGGAACGTTTTTAATACTTATTGGTAGTCTGTTTAGCGTACTCCCCTACCTACATTCTCAAAAATCATCTGCTTATTATCATGAACTTTTGGCAACGGTGGACAACTGGTTGGGCGTGCCAACCGAATTAGGCGATCAATTTCAAATGATTACGTGGGCACCAGAGCAGACAGCCCCCATCACCCTGACAATCGAATCAGACGGTTATGAATTCAACAAGGGGAAGAAAAGTATTGAGTGGATTCCTGCAGATGATCGGAAACTTCAGTTTACAACTTATGCGTATGCACCAGTGGAAGACTTACAGATCAGACTTGATACGACCGTTGATGGGGAAGTTGTGAGCGTTATTCTCAATCCATTCATCACTCAAGCATGGCAATCATGGTCGCCAACAGGTATTCCAGCGGTGGATTTTCAATGGGATGCAGATGCTTAATTTGAGTAAAAGGTGATAATGCTGGATGTTAATAATTGTTCAGCTATCTACAAGAATTTAGAGTCTGTTTTACAAAATTAAATGCTAAATTATTGTATGACATAGCGGAGCTACATTCATCATTTTTCTTGCAAAAGAGCCACCAATTGTTCCAGTGTCAGGGATTTACCAGCAACCCACGCACTTTCAAACTCACTATCCGAAAGTTTCACTTCAAGTTCTAAAATATGACGTTCTGCTCGATCTTGTAATTTTTCGGAAATATCAGACGCATACGCCAAGAACGTAAATAATTTCAAGCCATCGGTTAGCTTACCCTGTTGAATACAAACCGACCCAATGGTAAATAATGGATCGTATACAATATCATCCGCATCAGATTTTATTGCAAATTCTAGCGATAATTTTGCAAATTTTAACGACGACTCACTATCTGCTTGTATGAGTTTAAGTTTCGCAAGGTGATTATAAACTTCTGCTAAGTCATCATTGCCCTTTAGATTCTGCCGAATCGCAAGGCTACGGTTGAAATATTCTTCCGCCGCATCGTACTTACCCGAAGCTTCTGCTGCCGCGCCTAAATTCACCAATACGTTAGCAATACCAGCATGATTACTTTCTTGCTCCTGTTCACGCAACGATTGCTCCAGAAAATCACGCACTTGTTCAAATTCCGACGTATCAATCAAAGATACCGTAGAGTCATATTGCAATGCACCCGTCATCGTCCACTGATCACCCGAATCGCGTGATAAAGTTAAACTCTGTTGGAAGTATTCATTAGCGGCATCTTCGTCATTTAGTTCATATGCAACATTCCCCAACCGATTCAATACTTCGACAACACCAGATTTATTACTGATCTCCTGATACAGTAACAGCGAATCTTGATAATGTGTTTTCGCTTGTAGCAAGTTTTCCTGTGCAACACATATATCACCGAGCATCATACGTGTGTATGCCGAAATTACTTGATTATTTGTCGATAAGTTATTGAGAATTTCCTCATAAATCTCACGAGCAATATCATATTCGCCCCGACCCAAATGCGCCTGAGCGATATTTAATTCAAGTTCAACATACCGAGAATCCGAATCATCTATAATGTCAAGAGCACGTCTAAAGCGTTTAATAGCCGACTCATATAATCCAATCCGTAACTCTTCAGTACCTGCTATGATAACATAATGCGCTTCACGTTCAGTATTCCCCGCGTGTCCCCAATGTTCAGCTAAGAGGTTAATATGGGTTGTACTAGAGCCATAAAGTTGCTCCATTGAACTAGCAATTCGTATATGTACCAGACGGAGTTCGTCCTCTGTTAATTGTTGCAGTACACCCAAGCGTAATTTATCATGGGCAAATGACCAACTCCCGTCACTTACTTCCAACACAGCAGCATCTAAACAATCCGTCAACCAACGGTTCATATCGACATTGGGTTCAATAGCTTGTAACAGTGTGATATTTAGAATCCGCCCCATTACCGACGCAATTTGCAGTAACTCACGACCGACGGGGTCAATCTGCTGTAATCGTCGATTAATGACACTTTCGATACCACCAGAAAAAACACGTTCAGGGAGTGTAACGCGCCCTATTTGGTCAAGTTGTCCAACTTCCTCTGCCAACGCACGTACCACCTCTATCAAAAAGTACACATTGCCTTCGGTCTCGCGTTCTAGAAGACGCACAACATGTTCTCGGCTTCCAACTTCACCCAGCATTGCACGACTCAGTTCGGCAATTTTATCGGTATTCAAGCGTTGTAATTTTAAGAGCGGTACATCAGGTAACGCTTCGATTAAGCTAACGCGTTCATCATCACGGAAACTTGCTAATATCATGATTGACGGAATCGAATTAATAATTGCAGGTAGTTCATATAAGATTTGTAGACTCTCCTCCCCTGCCCAATGAAGGTCTTCAAGGATAATCAAGATAGGGCGTTTGAGGTGTTGAGATAACCTACGAATCAAATCAAGAATATAGGATCGAATTACTTCTGGTTTATAGTCTTTTGATAAATTACGCGGAAAATCAATTTCAATGAGTGTATCTAAATCAGTAATAAATCGAGACAAAAATTCAATATCATCATCTGTTAGGTCATCGAGCAAAATGGCGATCCATCTTAGAATAGGCAACCATAATTCATAAGGACGGCTTCCAACACGGTCGGCTAACCCTCGCATAACTTGCATACCTTTGACTAAGGCACGAGTCCGCAATTCTTCTAGCAAACGAGACTTCCCGACACCACTTTCCCCTGCAATCAACCATATACTACTGTTTTGATTAATCGTTTTCTCTAATGCTTCATCCAACTGATGTAATTCATTTTCACGCCCCACCAATTTTGCCGCTTGTAGGAAGCTCTCGCGGATAGCAAGGCGATTCAACGAATGTGTACTATGAATTTGTCCTTCTAATTCTTCAATGACATCTTGTGCACTTGCATAGCGGAGTGTGGGGTCTTTATGTATTAACCGCATAAAAATATTTGCTATTTCAAGACTTACATCTAATTGATTAATGTCAGGATATTCTGTGAGAATTTGGTTGATTAATAAGGTCGGGTTCGAGAGATCGAAGGGGTGTTTGCCAGCAATCATCTCGTATCCCATAATTCCAATCGCATACAAATCACTGGTCACTGAAGGGGTTTCGCCCATCAACATTTCAGGCGCAATATAAGCCAATGTACCTGCCGCGATATCCGATTCTTCCTCACTGGTTTTGGAGTGATCTTGCATAACAGACAACCCAAAGTCAAGCACCTTAACTTGTCCATTTTCAATCAACACATTCGCAGGTTTTAAATCACGGTGAACGATGCCACGACGATGTAAGTAGAAAATAGCGTTGAGCAATTGAACAATTAATTCTAGACGGACTGCAATCGGATGAAGCAAAGCATACTCTAAAATACTTAGGGGCTGATCAAGAACTTCCATCGTATAATATGGAATGTTATCGAGGTCAAACCCATACTCTAATACTTCAACAATGTTGGGGTGTCGTAAAGATGCAGAAAGCTTAAATTCTCTAGCCAATGACAAACGATAATCCTCGATACCATAACTCGAAGAAAAATCGCTATCAGAAGCTTCTGTTAAAACTTGTTTTAACGCAATATCTTTATTGAATAACCGATCCGTAGCATGATAGACGATCCCCATACCGCCCTGTCCAAGAATCGTATTAATGACATAGCGCCGATCAATCACTTGCAACGGTGTACGGTCTCCCATGCTTTTTTGCTCCTAGAAAATAACGTTATTCATCCCCAGAAATACCGAGAATATCTTCGATCTTGCCAAGTAGACGTGGGAATTTAACAGGTTTGCTTTCATATTCATCGCATCCTGCTGCCAAACATCGTTCCCGATCGCCTGCAATAGCGTGTGCCGTTAATGCAATAATTGGAATTTGCTGGGTTGCTTCATCTGATTTTAGGCGACGAGTTGCCTCCCAACCATCCACAACAGGCAAGCTCATATCCATGAGAATCAAATCTGGTTGCTCTACAAGTGCCAGTTCAATTCCTTTAGCCCCATCCATCGCAATGATGAGCTCATACCCTCGCCGCTCCAGACGACGCGACAACATATCCAGATTCATTTCATTATCTTCAACAAGGAGAATTTTAGACATCCGTTGTTTATCCTTTATATCCAATTGGTATTCGCTAATCTTACTGGCTAGGATTCCATGCGCGAAAGAATCAGTTTATGGATTTCTTGAACCAATTCTTCACGAGTATGAGCCTGTTTTTCGAGCACACTCTGTACCTGTTGATGCAGGAATTGTTGTTCTTCTTTTGTTAAATCTTTTGCGGTAACAACAATTATTGGTATGGACTGCCAAGCTTCAACCCGTTTAATCTCTGTTAAAAATTGAAAGCCATCCATTTCCGGCATCATCAAATCTAATATAATTAGGTCTGGTACATCTTCCGCAATAAAGTCTAAAGCAATGCGACCATTCTCAGCTGTTTGAATTTCCCATCCTAAACGAGATATCGTCCGTTCCATTACATCACGCACCGCTTTATCATCTTCAACGATGAGTACCTTATCCGGTGCAAGCCGACCCATTTCCCCCTTATTAGGACGATATTTTTGCATAAGTGTTGTTAATTTACCACGATCTACGGGTTTTGTCAGATAATCCGATGCTCCCAAGGCAAAGCCATGATTCTTATCATCCACCATAGTCAGCATAATAACAGGTATATTCAACAATTCAGGTGACGATTTTATCTCATTAAGAACCTGCCAACCATCCATCCCGTCCATCATCACATCCAATGTAATTATGTCAGGAAGGATGAGACGCGCCATTTCCAAACCCTGTTGCCCATGTTCAGCAACTTCAACAGTGAAGCCATCACGTTGTAATGATCTGGCGATGAGATCACGTACATTTGCATCATCATCAATCACTAGAACAAGTGCATTGGACTTTTGTGTACCGCTTTGTTTAGCGTGATTTTTATATTTTACTTCTTTAAATTCATCATCTGTATCCGTTAGCGACACAGGTAAGACAACTGTAAATGTTGTGCCAACCCCCACTGCGCTTTCTACATTTATATCCCCACCCATCAACTGACAGAAGCGACGACTGATGGTTAGCCCCAGTCCCGTCCCACCATATTTTCGGGTAGTAGATACATCAGCTTGAGAAAATTCCTTGAACACTTCTTGCAATTGATCAGTTGTCATACCAATTCCTGTATCAGAAACTGAAAATCGTAACCAATCTTTGCCATCCGATACTTCACGATAGGCTGAAAGTACTACACTCCCCTGTTCTGTAAATTTCGCAGCATTACTAATCAGATTAATGATCGTCTGTCGTACTTTGGTCATATCACCATTCATAATGCCAACATCATCTGCAATTTGAACATCCAGGGTATTATTGTTCTTTTCAACAAGCATTTGAACCGCATCTTGAACATCTTGAATCAGACTTTCGACTGAGAATGGCTCAACATATAACTCCATACGTCCAGCTTCAATCTTAGATAAATCCAGAATATTGTTAATCAAATCCAATAGATGGCTACCAGCAGACTGTATTTTCCGTAGATCGGGTGCAATTTCATCATAACCAAAGTCCACAACATCTTCTTGCAGCATCTCACTATACCCAATTATGGCATTAAGTGGTGTTCGTAATTCATGACTCATATTCGCTAGAAATGCACTTTTAGCATGATTCGCCGCTTCGGCAGCTTCTTTTGCCTTCGTTAACTGGTCTTCAGATTGCTTCCGTACTGTAATATCCCTCGCAATACATGCAACACCCGCGACCCCTGATGAATCAATTATTGGACTAAACGATACTTCAAAATAAATTTCGAAGTCATCCAATACTTCATGAATTTCTACTGAAAAATGTTCACCTGATAAAGCGCGCTCATAATATTGTCGCCATTCATCACGGTCATATTCGGGTATGCCGATGAGTACATTTTTCCCACGTTCAAGATCATCCTCTTCATACAGAAATTGACGTATCTGGCGGAAAGTCTCATTCATAATTACAACATCAAAATTGACATCAATCGACCAAATAGAATCTTGAGTATTTTCAACCAGTGCCGTGAGATTTGTTTGATCAATTTGCAGGGTTTGTTCAGCTAGAAGTCGTTCAGCTAATTCGTTTTGCGAGGTCGCCACTAGTCGTATGTTATCAATAGCGATACTAGTTAGTTCGGCAAATAATTCAAGGGCTTCAATATCCAATGCAGTAAATTGTAGTTGATCGGATTCAATGTGAGCTAGCCCAATGACACCAACAACATCACTGTTATTCCAGATCGGAACAGCGATTACAGATTTTAAAGGCGCATATTCGTGTTGAGCAGATCGTTTATGCCACTTGTGATAATCTTCTAAAAATAAAGCCTCTTGCGTACGAATTACAACCTCAACAATATCCTGAGTTGTCAAAAGTTGATGTTGTCCCATGTCTACAAAAAACCCTGTAGCAACCCTGAGCTTTAGAAAATTATCGTCAACCAAATAAATAAACCCATGTTTTGCCGACTCCAATTTAGAAGCCCGATTAATAATTTTAAATAGCACATCATCAATATTTGGTCGTTGCATAATCGTTGCCATTACCCCGCAATTACATAAAATGAGACCTTGCAAAATAAAAACTCACCACTAGGTCATTCCTAAATGACTAGCTGATAAGTTTTATGAGAGCTTCTGTTGAATCTAGTAATTTCTGTATCTGAGTCTGTTGAACATCATTGAGGTTTTGGCAATCAGCATTCAAACTCTGTAGGTCTTGCTGTATCGAGAGTGCCAGCGTTTGTAACTGAGGAGTAATAACAGTATTCTTATTTGATACAGATCGCAAGCGGTTCTTCTCTAAACTGGCTCCAACACGCGCTTTTAACAAAACTGGATTAAAGGGCTTAAACAAATAATCTTCCGCGCCCAATTCTATACACCGCACCACACTCTCTAGATCATCAACTGCTGAAATCATAATGACGGGTAAGTATTGTGTCGCCTCGTTCGCTTTAATACGCTCTAAGGTGTCATATCCATTTAACTTTGGCATCATGATATCAAGTAATACCAAGTCGAATGGATTATTCTGTATAGATTCCAATGCCATTTCACCATCATTCGCTAGCATTGTCTTATATCCCATCCGATTAAGGCGACGAGATAACATATCTCGATTCATTTCATTATCGTCAACAACTAAAATTAAAGAAGCATCATCAGTCATTATCATCCCCATCTTCGTGATCAAGTAGTCGCCATAATCTTATTATAGTCTGCGACTGCAATATAGAGAAATTAAGACTCTATAAAAATACATTTCACTAAAACATACTATAATAACTATAGCTAACCATAACAATAATGGAGATTCCATGCTTGCTACCGTCAAAACCTGTGCTGTTATCGGATTAGATGGGCAAATCGTTGAAGTCCAAACTGATTTTAATCCTAGAGCCGCACTACCTAGCTTCTCGCTTGTTGGTTTACCCGATTCCGCTGTACGGGAAAGTAAAGAACGCGCCCGTGCAGCTATCAAAAATAGTGGACTACGGTTTCCTAATAAAGCATATATTGTCAATTTATCCCCCGCCGATATCCCAAAGCACGGTCCATCTTATGATCTTGCCATCGCAATCGGTATCCTTGGAGCAACCGACCAAATTCCACTACACGCCATTGAAAATGCTGTATTTATCGGTGAGTTGTCTTTAGACGGCAGTATCCGACATGTTAAAGGGGTGATGCCAATGGTCTTCACCGCACAACGTGAAGGATTCCATACCGTCTATGTACCAACCGAAGATGCGGCAGAAGCATCTCTAGTTGCAAATATCGACATCATCCCTGTCGACTCCATTGGACAATTGGTCGAACACCTCTATCAACTGAATCCTATATCGCCATTTACAATTGACATCAAAATTGATCCATCTGATCGTCCGCTACCCAATGGAATTACAGATTTTGCAGACATCAAAGGACAGGAACACGTCAAACGGGCGTTAGAAGTTGCGGCGGCTGGCAATCATAACATCTTAATGACTGGTCCTCCCGGTTCTGGGAAAAGTTTACAAGCCAGAGCAGTCCCCGGTATATTGCCGTCACTCACAATGGACGAAGCCTTAGAAGTGACACGCATATACTCGATTGTAGATATGCTTTCACACGATAAACCCCTGATTGATGAACGTCCGTTCCGCTCCCCCCACCATACCATCTCACAGGTCGGCTTAGTTGGTGGTGGCGCGATTCCAAAGCCCGGTGAAATAAGCCTCGCCCATCGAGGTGTTTTGTTCTTAGACGAGATTAATGAACAGCCCACTAAAGTTCTTGAAGTATTGAGACAACCGATAGAGGATAAGATCGTCACGATTAGTCGAGCAAAAGGTAGTGTAACCTTTCCTGCAAATTTCCTACTTATTGGCGCACGAAATCCTTGTCCATGCGGTTTTTATGGAGACCCAAGTCATGCGTGTAGCTGTACGCCAAACCAAATTAATCGCTATCAATCAAAGTTATCAGGTCCTTTGTTAGATCGGATTGATATACATGTCAATGTGCCACGAGTCGATTATGATAAATTGATGGACGACAGGCGCGGAGAAAGTTCGATTGATGTGCGTAAACGTGTTGAAAAAGCACGATTACGGCAGACGAACCGATTCAAAGACTATGAAGGTTTATTTGCTAATGCGGATATGACTGTCGGCGAAATTGATGAATTCTGTAAATTACGCGACGATGCGAAACAAGTTCTTGTTTTGTCCGTTAGAAAACTCCAATTGAGTGCTAGAAGTTATCATCGTGTTCTCAAACTCAGTCGCACGATTGCCGATTTGGATGACTCCGATGATATTCAAGTGCAACATGTCGCAGAAGCCTTACAATATCGTCCAAAGGAATAGTTCACAAAAAATAGCAACAAAGCCCTATCTGTTAGATTAGAATACTGATGCCAAGTACCATAATCAAGCAAGCTGTTGCTACCTCTAGGAACTTCCCAAAACGATAATTACCTGTCCAATTTTGAGTGCGGGTTGCGGCAAATGCTATCCCAGAGTGCCATCCAAATATCATGATAACTTTAAGTGTGCCTAGCAAAATTATCGAGGTAGTGATTGCTTGTGGTTCAACTGTCTCAGGAATTATCAAATTATAGTATACCAATGCTTGTGGGATATAAGTCGCCATCACCATCATACCTTGTACAAAACTCAATCGCGTACTGGTATCAATGTTGTTCAAGGTAGCTATATTATCCATTTTCCACAAACTTTTATATCCAGCAGAAATACCCATCAAAATAATGCCAATTGCACCAATCTGTTCGATAATAATCATACCGTCAGAATCAAAAATCATAGAGAATCCAGCAATATGGATAAGTAATCCAAAAACGACCATTAATGTAGCCGTTAATGCTGCTCCAGCAGAGACCGAAATTCCTGCCATAAGTCCGTTTTTACGAGATTCATGAAGCGTCACAACTGCAACAGGTCCCGGTGAAAGTGCCCAAATTATTATGAATGTTATCAGCATACCCATAGCGCCATCTCCTACGATGTCCTATTCATATATAATTGCGATGAATTTTGACAATCGATCAATACAATATGTGGGAAAGTCGTGCGAATAGATTATTGCTATTTAATTACCAGCGAATTTGATAGACCTGTAACGAATGATTTTAGTCCAATAATCGATTGTCCAATGTTTGCAGGTGTCAGATCAAGGTTTTTTTCTGTACACATTTGTTCAACATTGAAAACAACAACTTGATTTTTATGCAGTTGTGAGATCACAATCGGGTACAAACTTACGTCCAAGTCAATCTGTTCCCCAGCATCGATAAAAATATCATTGCTGTTATGAACAACCCAAGCACAGCCTTCAACAATCTCTATCTTCAACGGTCCTTTACCAAGATTTACCGCACCATTTTCCAGACATATGTTTCGCACCTTGGAATCACCTGACAACATCATGATTATCTCCTTATGATTAAAAAACGATATAAACAGTTAAACAAGATGTCTTGCACTAGCGGGTTAGATCAACTTCGTAAAAGCATACATTTCCCTTATTTTTAAAATCCTGAGCCAATGTATTGCCCCACAAACGTTGCAGCCAATTACGACTTTCCATAGCAGTCATGACACAGATTTCCTTCTGACTATCCATGACAGATGTTAATGCACCCAATTTATTTGTCCCGTCATACAAACGCACCTGTACCGCATCGTATTGTGCCTTCAGTTTGTTTTTTACACCCTTCAGGTAAAGATTTGCTTGTTCCTGTGATTGTTCATGATACATATGGACAACAATTAATTCTGCTTGATGCTCACGAGCAACATTAAGTGCATGAGACAAAACACGTTCTGATTTTCTATCGCCATTCAGCAAAACAATAATTTGCTGAAAACCGATTCTCTTTGATGCAACACGAGCTGGAGCTTTTGAAAATGTGTGATCTACCAGTCCGATTGATTGTAGGTTTTTAACAGTCATTTTATGTTCTCCTGTAATTCTGTTTCAAAAGATATGATGTCTAAAGCATACAAACATCAAGAATTTACATCACCCCCCCTAGAGGTAGTCTTGCAAAAGATCGCCGATTTTCGGAAGTTTTGTATACTTAAAGAGAGGGGTGGTCATAAAAATACGGGGCAAAATTAACGCATGGAAGACAAGCTAACACAACCATTAGATGATTTCAAAGAACGTGAAATCGAAATTATCAATTTGATGGCAGATGGTTTGTCGAATCAAGATATAGCAGATCATCTTTTCATCACCAAAGAAACTGTTCGCTGGTACAACAAACAAATCTATAGCAAACTCGGCACCAGTCGTCGTACAGAAGCAATTTCTCTTGCACGCGAGATGGGCATAATCAACGATTCCACAACCACTCCCGATCTAGTACAAACCATCCACCATAAACTCCAAATCACAACAGGTCCTTTTATTGGACGCGACTCTGAATTAACCGAACTATCGGAACTATTGCAGAATCCCGACATTCGTTTGTTATCTCTTGTGGCAACGGGTGGTATGGGTAAATCACGATTATCACTTGAACTAGGGCATCTCATCAAAGGTAATTATGAACATGGTGTCGCATTCATTGACCTCTCCCCGATTCGTAACCCCGAAGACATCGCGAAACTCGCAGTTATTAACTTAGGCTTGACCATAATCGATGAGCAAGCCCCTCATGAAGCCTTATTCAATTACTGCCGTGAAAAAGAATTATTATTAATTTTCGATAACTTTGAGCATGTATTATCCGGTGCCAATCTCTTATCGAATATTTTAGAAGTTGCCCCCAAAGTAACCATCATCGCATCAAGTCGAGAACGCCTGAATCTTCGTATCGAAACAACATTTTATCTGCAATCCATAACCGAACATGCCGATAGGCTATTCATTGAAGTTGCAAGTATGATGCACCCAAAGTTTGCCCTTGAAGAAGATGAGCAAGCAAATTTGGACTCAATTGTAGCGCTTGTTGGAGGATCCCCGCTTGCTTTGATATTAGCTGCAACATGGGTCGATACGCTCTCTGTTGCAGAAATTGCTAATGAAATTCAAGCTAATCTTGATTTTCTAAGTGCTGAAATGGGAGATGTACCAGAACGTCAGCGCAGTATCCATGCCGTCATTGACCCAACATGGAAACGCCTCAGCGTCAAAGAGCAAAAAGCATTCATGTGGTCATCAGTCTTCCAAGGTGGATTTACACGTGAAATCTTCCAGCAAACCACGGGCGCATCTGTACGAACACTTCAAACATTATTGAGTCGCTCCCTAATCGGTCATGGACATGGACGACGCTATGACATGCACCCTCTTTTGCGGCAATATGCCCGTGAAAAATTAGAAGCACATCACCTACTGCAAGAAGCCAAACAAGCCCATCTAACTACATTCATAGCATATGCACAACACCATGCTGAACAGATGTATGACGGACAATATTTAGAATCACTTGATGCACTTGATACTGAGCAGGATAATTTTCGTGTTGCAATCGATTGGTCACTTGAAGGAAATTATGTAGAAGATGGCATAACCCTCATATTGAGTTTATGTGATTTTTGGCTAATTCGGTCTCAAGCAATAGAAGCAGTTTATTATCTTGAACAAGCTCTTATACACAAGCAAGGTGCAGCTTTATATTATTGGTCAGGTAATTTTAAAGACCGATTAGGTACACTCGATAGCGCGTTTAACGATACACAAAAATCCATTGACCTAGCATTAGAGACAAAAACATATGATATTCTCGCACGTAGCTATCGCCAACTCGGATATTTGATCGAGACTACCAAACCAGATGAAGCAAAACAACTCATGGAACAAGCCTTAACAATCGCTCAAGATTTAGATGATCCAGGCATTATAGCTGCCTGTCATAATTCACTTGGTAATGTGCTTGATACGATGAATGGTGAAGCGGATATTATTTTTGATCATCATCAGAAAGCGATGAACTTCTATGAACAATTAGGTGATTTACGTGGAATTTCACTCATAACATACAATATGGCGATTCAATATGAGCATGTTGGAGATATGCAACGCGCTAGGGCGTACTGTGAGCGTAGCCTTTCTATTAAAGAACAAATTGGAGATAAAGCAGGAGTCGCAAGGCGTTTATCAGTCCTTGCAAACTGGGACATTAAGGAAGAAGAATTTGAACAAGCTATGACCTATCTTACCGAGAGTCGGGCAATTTGTGAAGAAATAGGTGAACAACCGCGATTAGCCTATACACTAGCCATAGAAGGTCTTTTAAGTTTGATTATGACTGAGTATAGTCAAGCTAAAGTGGTTCTTGAAAAAGGATTGAAAATTGCCCTCACTATTTCGGATTATTCTTATGTCGAGGTATTTTGTACTAATCTAGCATTGTTATATTTAATGCAACAGCAACCTGAATATGCAAAACCTTATGTGATGCAAGCACTCCAGGCACACAAACAAACAATTGCTTCTGGTTGGTTATGCATCGTGGCATATGTCAATTATCTCTGGCATGTGGGTCAAATCGATTCTTGTATTTCTATGGCAGCTATCACGATTCATCATGTAGAAGACAACGATTTACACAATAAATATTTTCTACAACCTTTATATTACAGAATCCAGAAACAAATCGGAGAAGAAGCATGGCAAGACGCTGTTGATACTGCTGAAGAAATCTCAATTGAGCAACTCTATCAAGATATAAGGGATAAACTCCAGATTTAATCGCCCAAAGTTAGTTTATTCAATTATTTGCAGGCGGTTTTCCA
>Ga0070729_10004612_pt1 | contig 14860 bp, 12 predicted proteins | sample tdDd472_FD_66725 | JGI IMG/M metagenome (GOLD analysis project Ga0070729, IMG submission 66725) | Marine sediment microbial communities from the Atlantic coast under amendment with organic carbon and nitrate - tdDd47.2 | ecosystem: Environmental > Aquatic > Marine > Coastal > Sediment | place...
GCCTCGGTGATCGAGCGCAGCAACAACAGCCTGGTACGCACCGCCGCCACCACCAGTACCGCGCCCGCAAGGCCCAGCATCGCCACCCGCATCGCGTTGGGCGCCGAGGCCAGAAACAGCCCCGCGACGCCCGAACGCGGCACGAACCCCTCGCCCGCCGGCAGGCTTATCAGGTAGGCAAGCCCCCCCACGGTGAGCAGTGCGATGAACGCCTGGATCCCGGGATTGAACCGCAGCACGCCGAAAGCCAGCACCACCGGCCCCAGCCAGACCGCGGTGAAGACAAAGGCATGGCTGCCGGGAAGTCCGGTGTTCACCATGCTGATCCACACCCCGCACAGGAAGAACAGGCAGTCGGCAGCGGCCGCCGGCCAGATCATCCAGATCCGCAGCCAGCCGCGCCGGTAGCCCCACCAGGCCAAAGCGCCGAGGACGAAATACCCCGCCATCATCGCTGTGGCATAGAACCACTGTTTCTCGAGCACGTCAGACTGGGCTGGAGGTTCCATATCGGCGGCGACCAACGTGAAAGACAGCACAAGGATCAGCACCGAAAGCATCCGCAAGAGCCCCACGAGCCCCTCGGCCCGAAGCTCGGCCTCGCGGAACAGCCGGATGGTTTCAGGGGGCGGCCGTACCGGCCAGAGCTTACTCGGCACCATCGGTCACGGCGGCGAACCCGCGCCCGCGCCCCTCGACCAGAGCGGGCGTCTCGATCTCCGATCCTTGGGTAACCACGCCCATGGCCTCGAACTTGCGGGCCGAGGGCAGCACCCGGCTTTCCATCGAGGCGACCGCCTTGTTGTAGTGATCGACCGAGCGGTTCAGCCCCTTGCCCACCGCGTCCAGATGACCGCCAAAGGTGTTGAGCCGGTCATACAGCTCTTTCGCGACCTTCTGCACCTCGACCGCGTTCTCGGCCATCTTCTCCTGCTGCCAGCCATAGGCGATGGCCTTGACCAGCGCCATCAGCGTGGTCGGCGTGGCGATCAGCACCTTGCGCTCGAAGGCGTATTCGATCAGCTCGGCGTCCGCCTCCACCGCGGCCGAGACAAAGGTCTCGCCGGGGATGAACATCACCACGAAATCCGGCGTTGTCGCGATCTGGTCCTGATAGGCCTTGGAGGACAGCAGTTTCACATGCTGGCGCACCTGCGCGGCGTGGCGGGCAAGGTGGTGTTGCTGCTGCTCGGGCGTTTCGCATTCCAGCGCGTCGAGATAGGCTTCCAGCGGGGTCTTGGCGTCGATCACGATGCTCTTGCCGCCGGGAATCTTGACGATGGCGTCGGGGCGGCGGGCGCCGTCGTCGGTGTCCATGTGGTGTTCCAGCGTGTAATCGACGTTCTCGGCCATGCCGGCCATGTCGAACACCTGCCGCAACTGCATCTCGCCCCAGCGGCCCCGGGTCTTGGGCGCGCGCAGGGCCTGCACCAGCTTGCGCGTCTCGGTGCCCAGGCTGGCCTGCCCCTCGGCCAGTTGGCGCACCTGTTCGCGAATCGCGCCATAGGCATCGTTGCGGGCCTTTTCGATCTCCTTGATGCGGGTGTCGAAGACGGTCAGCTTCTCGTTCAGCGGCTTGACCAGGTTCTCGATCGCGGTCTTGCGTTTCTCCAGATCCTCGCTGGCGGTGACCTCGTGCGACTTGAACCGTTCCGAGGCCAGTTTGAGGAAAGATTCGGAGTTGCGCTGCAACACGCCGGAGGCCAGCGCGGCAAAGCGATCCTCCATCTCCTTCTTCATGCCGCGCAGCTCCTCCAGCCGGGCGGCATGTTCGGATTTCAGGGTCTTCAACTCGGTCTCGGCACTGATGCGCAATTGCTGTTCGTCGCCATGCAGGCGGCGCAGATCCTCGACCACCTGCAGCAATTCGGGGATCCGCCCGGCCTGGGCGCGCTGTTCGGCCAGTTCCAGCCGCAGGGCCTGCGCCTCGTCCTCATAGGGGCGCAACTCCCGGATCAGCGCGCGCAACGCGATCTGGCGCAGCAGCAGCGCCAGGACCAGCAGCGACAGGGCCACCGTCGCCCAGATCAGGATCTGTTGCGGCGGGAGGGCCTGTATCGCGTTCAGAACATCATCCATCGTCCTCTCGGCCCCCGTTCCTGTTTGGTTCTTTCCCTCTCCAGTTGAACCAAGCAATCGGAAAAGGCAAGGCCGCCCTCAGCTGCGCCCGAACAGACGTTCGATATCGGTCAGCTTCAGCTCCACATAGGTGGGTCGTCCGTGGTTGCACTGGCCCGAATGCGGCGTCGCCTCCATCTCGCGCAACAGCGCGTTCATCTCCTCTGCCCGCATCCGGCGCCCCGAGCGGATCGAGCCGTGACAGGCCACCCGGCTCAGGATCGCCTCGATCCGGGCCTGAACCAGCTGGCTGTCGCCCTCGTCATCCAACTCGTCAAGAATATCGCGGATCATCGCCTCGGCGTTCACCTCGCCCAGGATCGCGGGGGTTTCACGCACGGCGACGGCATTTCCGCCGAAGGCCTCGATGCCAAGGCCCATTTTCTCCAGATCGCCCGCCACCTCCAGCAGCCGGGCACAGTCGCCACCGGAAAGCTCCACGATCTCCGGGATCAACAGCGCCTGCGCCGCGACGCCATTTTCCGCCATCTGTTTCTTGAGTTTTTCATAGACCAGCCGCTCATGCGCAGCGTGCTGATCGACGATCACCATGCCGGTCTCGGTCTGGGCGATGATGTAATTCTCGTGCACCTGCCCACGCGCCGCGCCCAGCGGCAGGGATTCGGCGGCGCGGTCCGGCGCGCTTTCCGTGTCCTCGACCACCCGACCGCTATAGGCGGCTGAAAGCTCGGCAAAGCCCGGCTCGGGCCGCGCACCATAGGCCGGGGCCGGCTCCATCGGGGCCTGCGCCTGGTAGGCAGCGGCGCGGGCGCCGGGCGAGGGGCGATCCATCTGGTAGACGCGCGGCGGCGCGCCGGGGGTCTCGGGGCGCATCGCCCCCAGCGTTGCCGCCCCCACGGTGGAGGAGGCGCGATGCCCCGCCTCGGCCAGCGCGTGCCGCAGGGTCGAGACGATCAGCCCGCGCGGCACGCCCGGCTCGCGGAACCGCACCTCGGACTTGGCCGGATGCACGTTGACGTCGACCAGCTTGGGATCGCAATCGAGGAACAGCGCGGCGGCCGGGTGGCGATCGCGGCTGAGGAAATCGAAATAGGCCGCGCGCAGCGCCCCGGTCAGCATCCGGTCGCGCACCGGGCGGCCATTGACGAAAAGGTACTGCATCACCGCCGCGCCGCGCGAATAGGTCGGCAAGGCGGCATAGCCGAACAGCCGGATCCCCTCGCGCGTGGCGTCGATCGGCATGGCATTCTCGGCAAAGTCACGACCCAGGATGCGCGAAAGCCGCGCCTGCAGCGCGCCGAAAAGATCGCCGTTCTCCGCCTCGGCGCGGAAGGTGACCCGCCCCTCGCCGCCGCCTGAGACGTCGCGCAAGGTAAAGCCGATGGCAGGCTCCGCCATCGCCAGCCGCTTGACCACATCGGTGACCGCCTGGCTTTCGGCGCGGTCCGAGCGCATGAATTTCAGCCGGGCAGGCGTGGCAAAGAACAGGTCGCGCAGCTCCACCACGGTTCCGGCGCGCAGGGCGGCGGGGCGCGTGGGCTCCATCCGCCCGCCTGCGACGCGCAGCGTGGCAGCCTCCTCGCCCGGGGCGCGGCTGGTCAGGGTCAGACGCCCCACCGCGCCGAGCGAGGGCAGCGCCTCGCCCCGGAAGCCGAAGGTATGGATGTTCAGCAGGTCGGAGCCGTCGATCTTTGACGTGGCATGACGCGACAACGCCAGCGGCAGATCGCCCGGCGCGATGCCGCAGCCGTCGTCAGTGACACGGATCAGCGTCTTGCCGCCGTCGGCAATCTCGATGGTGATCCGGTTGGCACCGGCATCGATGGCGTTCTCGACCAGTTCCTTGACCGCCGAGGCCGGGCGTTCGACCACCTCGCCCGCCGCGATGCGGTTGATCGCGGTATCGTCGAGCTGGCGGATGACGGGGCGGTCTTCGCCGATATTGCGGTTTTGGTAACCCATACCGCTATACCTAGCACGGCCTTGCGCGATTCTGCCAGAAGGTTCCGGGGCGGATGCGGCGCTCAGAGCACCTCTTCCCGGCCGACCCCGACGCGGGACCGGTGCGGGCCGAACAGGCAGGCCAGCCCGAGGATCACACCGGAGACGGCGGCGATCATCCCCGCCGCGCTGACCGCGTTCTGACTGCCGAACCACAGCGGGCCATAGCCGGCAAAGACATAGCCGAGCACCGCCGAGAGCACGGCGAAGACCACGCTCCACATTACCTGATGCTCCAGCCGGTTGGTAACCAGCCGCGCCGCCGCCGGCGGGCAGATGAACATGGCGATCACGATGATCGAGCCGACCGCGTCGAAGGCGGCGACGGCGGCCACGGCGGCAGTTGCCACCAGCCCCAGCCCGATCGCCGTCACCGGCAGACCCAGCGCCTGGGCGAAGCCCTCGTCGAAGGTCGAGATCTTGAGCCAGCGCCAGAACACGATCGTGAGCACCACCACCAGCGCGCAGACCACCGCGATCCGGCCCAACTCGTCCGGCAGCGCGGCCAGCGCCACCGGGTCGAACAGCGAGCCCCAGCCCTTGGCCCGGAACCAGATCAGCGATTCGAGGTTGCCCATAAGCGCATGTTCCACATCGAGATGCACCGAGGAGGTATCGGTCTGTTCCAGGATCAGCACGCCGGCGGCGAACAGGGTGGTAAAGGTCACGCCCATTGCCGCGCCCGGTTCGATCCGGCCCAGCCGCTTGATCGCCTCGATCAGCACCACCGCGACCAGCGCCGCCCCGGCCGCGCCCAGCAGCATCGGGATGGCGGCGACGGTGCCGGTGACCAGAAAGGCGACGACGATGCCGGGCAGCACAACGTGGCTGATGGCATCGCCGATCAGCGCCTGCCGCCGCAGGATCAGGAAATTGCCGGGCAGCGCGCAGGCCACGGCGGCAAGGATGCCGATCAGCATCGGCGTGAGCGAGAACTGGACGAATTCATTGCCCATCAGGCAAGCCCTCCCACCGGTCGGGGGCCGCCGAGACGGCTGTCGAAGGCGTCGATTTCGTCAGCGGTAAACACCTCTTCGATCGGGGTCAGCCCGTCATAACGCCCGGTCAGCCCGGCGTCCTGGTGGACCTGGCGGGCAATGTCCCAGCGGCATTCGTCGCGGGCGACCTTGGCGGCCTGGGCGCGCCCGGCCTCGGTGGCGACACCATCGGGCCGCACCAGCCCCTCGGCCCGCAGCACGCGGAGGGTATAGCGTTCGAGGATCGGCTCGGACCGGGCCAGTGCCAGCAGGCCCTGCCGCCGGTGCACCCGGCGCTGGAACCGGCGATGGCGCAGCAGCGCCGCCGCGACACCGCGTGCCGGGGCCAGGACCAGCGACAGCAGGAACAGCCCGGCGGCGACCAGCACGATGATCGGCCCCGTCGGCAACGCCGGCGCCGAGGCCGAGATCGCGGCACCGAGATAGCCCGCGACCCCGCCCAGCGCCCCGGCGATCCAGACCACGCGCCCGGCGCGCTCGGTCCAGAACCGCGCGGTCACCGGCGGCACGATCAGCATCGCCACGATCAGGATCAGCCCGACCAGCTTGAGCCCGATCACCGTCACCGCCATCACCAGCCCCATCATCGCGAGATCGATGCGTCGCACGTCATAGCCCGAGGCGGCGGCATACTCGGGATCGAAGGCCACCAGCGTCATCGGCCGGCGCAACAGGTAGGTCGCCAGCACCGCCAGCGTGCCGCCGACCGCGATCACCACCGCGTCCTGGAACAGCATCCCGGCGGTGGAGCCGAGCAGGAAGCTTTCGAGCCCGGCCTGCCGCCCTGCGCTCATGGTCTGGATCACCGTCAAGAGCACGATGCCGACGCCGAAGAACACCGAAAGCACCGCACCGATGGCCGCATCCTCTGACAGGCGGGTGCGTCGCGCGATCCATTCCACCAGCAACAGGCCCAGCGCGGCGGTTACCGCCGATCCGGCCAGCAGCCCCAGCAGGCTGCGCCCGTCGCCGCCCAGCGCCACCATGAGGATGAACGCCAGCCCGACCCCGGGCAGCGTCGCATGTGCCACCGCGTCGGAGACCAGCGCCCGCTTGCGCAGGAACAGGAACGTGCCCGATGCCCCGGCGGCAAACCCGAGCAGCGCCGACCCGGTGGCGACCAGCGCCGCGTTATAGCCCGCCTGCAGCAGGAGCGCCGAAAGGAAATTTCCCATGCTCAGCCCTGCGCCAGATCCAGTTGATCGAGATGGGTGGTCGCCAGCCGGCCGCCATAGGTGGCGTGCAGGTTCTCGGCGGTAAAGGTTTCCGCCACAGGTCCCTGGGCGATGCGGCGCACGTTGATCAGGAACACCTCGTCGAAATAGCTGGCCACGGTGGCAAGGTCGTGATGCACGCAAACCACTGCCTTTTTCTGCGCCTTGAGCGCCTTCAGCACGTCGATGATGGCGCGCTCGGTCGCGGCGTCGACCCCGGCAAAGGGTTCGTCCAGCAGGTAAAGGTCGGCATCCTGCGCCAGCGCCCGCGCGAGAAAGACCCGCTGTTGCTGACCGCCCGACAACTGGCCGATCTGGCGGGCGGCAAAATCGCCCATGCCGACCCGGTCGAGGCAGTCGCGCGCCCGTGAAAGATGCGCGCCGGTCAACCGGCCCAGCAGCCCGACGCGGCGATACAGGCCCATCAGCACCACGTCGATCACGGTGGTGGGGAAATCCCAGTCGACACTGGCCCGCTGCGGCACATAGGCGATGCGGTCGCGCGCCACGTCGATGGGCTGGCCGAACACCGCCACCTCGCCCGAGAGCCGGGGGATCACCCCCAGCGCGGCCTTGAGCATGGTCGATTTGCCGGCCCCGTTCGGCCCGATGATCGCGGTCATCGCCTCGGGCGCAAAGGTGGCATCGACCGAGAACACCGCCGGTTTCTCACCATAGGACACGGTCAGCCCGCGCAGCGCCAGCGGCGCATCTGCGGGGATCGCGGCGCGCGGGGTGACGCGCCCCTCGGTCGCGGCAAGGGTGATCGGTGTTTCGGTGGGACGTGTCATTCTCGGCTCCATCAGTTCAGCAGGCCCTGCATGCCCTTTTCGGGGACGTCACCGCCCAGCGCGCCGGCGATCACGGTGGCGTTGTGGTCGATCATGCCCAGGTAGGTGCCCTCGTAGGTGCCCGGCTCGCCCATCGCGTCCGAGAACAGCTCGCCGCCGATCACCACCTTATGGCCCTGCGCGGCGGCGCCCTCGATCAGCGCGCGGATATTGCGATCGGAAACCGAGGATTCGACGAAGACGGCACCGATCTTGCGGTCAACCAGCATGTCGACCAGTTCGGAAATCCGCCGCAGCCCGGCCTCGGATTCGGTCGAGATGCCCTGGATGCCGACCACCTCGAACCCGTAAGCCTGCCCAAAATAGTTGAAGGCATCATGCGCGGTGACCAGCACGCGGCGGTCGTCGGGAACCGAGGACAGAACGCGGGCAGTATAATCCGAAAGTTCTGTCAGTTCGGCCAGATGCGCCTCGGCATTGGCGCGAAAGACGGCCTCGTCCCCGGGGCGGGCGTCGATCAGCGCATCGCGCACGACCCCCACCACCCGGCGCCACAGGTTCGGGTCCATCCAGACATGCGGGTCGAACTTGTCCTCATAGTGGTCGTGGCCGATCAGCACATCGCGCGGAAGCCCCTCGGCGACGGCGACGACGGTGCCGCCCTCGCCAAGCTCGCGCATGAAGTCCTCCATCTGCGCCTCCAGATAGAGGCCGTGCCGCAACACCAGACCGGCATTGGCCAGCGCGACGATGTCCGAGCGGGTCTGACGATAGGCATGCGGATCGACCCCGGGGCCCATCAGCGCCCGCACCTTTACCGCATCGCCGCCGATCTGCTGCGCCGCATCCGCGATCATCCCGGTGGTCGTGACCACCTCCAGCGGGACCTCGGCCAAGGCCACGGACATCCCCAGGGGAAGCGCGGCCAGAGCGCAGATCAGTTTCAATGCGGCGCGTCGAATCATGTCGGGTTGTTCCTTTGACCTGGATGTTGACGGGAATATGCGAACGATTCTCAAAACTGTCAATGAAAATGAGAATTAGTCGCAACTAAAACCAGATCCTGCGCTTGCCATGCCTCCGGACCCGTGCCAGCCTGCCTGAAAAACAGCCATCGGACCCGCTGCATGGACACGACGAGACCCGCCCCCATCGCGCAACTGCCGCAGGTGACCGAGCCGCGCAATCCCGGCATGGCGCTCGACCTCGACTGGCTGCGCGCGGTGCAGGCCAATACCTCAGCCATCGAGCGGCGCGCGGCCACCCTGCCCGGTCGCCGCAGCGTCAAGAAGGATTATCAGGCGGCCTGGCTTTTGAAGGCGGTGAGCTGCATCGACCTGACCACGTTGTCGGGCGACGACACGGCAAACCGGGTGCGGCGGCTCTGCGCCAAGGCGCGCCAGCCGGTGCGCGCCGATCTGCTGGCGGCGCTGGGGGTCGAAGGGCTGACCGTGGGCGCGGTCTGCGTCTATCATGACATGATCGCCCCCGCCGTCGCCGCGCTGGAGGGATCCGGCCTCCCGGTCGCCGCCGTCTCCACCGGCTTTCCCGCCGGGCTGTCGCCGTTCCCCCTGCGCGTGGCCGAGATCGGCGAAAGCGTGAAGGCCGGCGCGGGGGAGATCGACATCGTGATCTCGCGCCGCCATGTGCTGGAGGGCAACTGGCAGGCGCTCTACGACGAGATGAGGACCTTTCGCGAAGCCTGCGGCGCGGCCCACGTCAAGGCGATCCTCGCCACCGGCGAACTGGGCACGCTGCGCAATGTCGCCCGCGCCAGCCTGGTCTGCATGATGGCCGGCGCCGATTTCATAAAGACCTCGACCGGCAAGGAGGCGGTGAACGCCACCCTGCCGGTGTCGCTGGTGATGATCCGGGCGATCCGCGATTACCATGAGCGCACCGGCTTTCGCATCGGCTACAAACCCGCCGGCGGCATCTCCAAGGCCAAGGATTCGCTGACCTACCTGGCGCTGATCAAGGAGGAGTTGGGGGATCGCTGGCTGAGCCCCGACCTGTTCCGCTTCGGCGCCTCGTCGCTGCTGGGCGATATCGAGCGGCAGCTGGAGCATCATGTGACCGGCGCCTATTCGGCATCCTACAGACACGCAATCGGCTGAAAGGTGCATCTATGACCCAACGCGAGAGGGAAAGATTGTTGTTCGAGAAGTCGGTCAAGGTTCTCGACAGTATTAACACCGAAACCGCAAGGCTTCGATCCGATGTTCATCGATTGGCAAATCGCATCGAGCCCTTTGAAGGGACCAACGATTTCACATATAAAAAACCGTACTCTGCCGAACCCAAAAACTTCCGTGAAGTATTGCAGGTCTTCGAGACGGTTCGGCAACAGTTGATTGATGCACAACACGAAATTCAAAAAATGAGCGCTCGTATTGATCAGATCCACAATGCCTCGTGGTCACGCGATGAACTCAAGCCGTGGATAAAGAAATGACCGTCAAGGAAATCTTCGATACGATGGATTACGGCCCCGCCCCCGAAAGCGCGGCCGAGGCGCTGACCTGGCTGGTGGACCAAGGCGACCGGTTCGGCCATTTCATCGACGGTGCCTTTACCGCGCCGGGATCGGGCTTCGACAGCCGCAACCCCGCCACCGGCGAGGTGCTGGCCACCCTGACCCAGGCCAGCGAAACCGAGGTCAACGCCGCCGTCGCCGCCGCCCGCCGCGCACAGCACAAGTGGGAGCGTCTGGGCGGGCCGGGGCGCGCGCGCCACCTCTATGCCATCGCGCGGCTGTTGCAGAAACACGCACGGCTTTTCGCAGTGCTGGAGACGCTCGACAACGGCAAGCCGATCCGCGAGAGCCGTGATATCGACGTGCCGCTGGCGCAGCGGCATTTCTATTACCACGCCGGCATGGCGCAGCTGATGGAGGCCGAACTGCCCGACCGGCAAGCCATCGGTGTCTGCGGCCAGATCATCCCGTGGAACTTCCCGCTGTTGATGCTGGCGTGGAAGATCGCTCCGGCGCTGGCGATGGGCAACACGGTTGTGCTGAAACCGGCCGAGTATACCTCGCTGACCGCGCTGCTCTTTGCCGACATCTGCCGCCAGGCCGGGCTGCCCAAGGGGGTGGTCAACATCGTCACCGGCGACGGCGCGGTGGGCGAGATGATCGTGGGGCACGAGGGGATCGACAAGATCGCCTTTACCGGCTCGACCGAGGTGGGGCGCAGGATCCGCGCGGCGACCGCCGGGTCCGGCAAGGCGCTGACGCTGGAGCTGGGCGGCAAGTCGCCCTACATCGTGTTTGACGACGCCGACCTGGACTCGGCGGTCGAGGGGCTGGTCGACGCGATCTGGTTCAACGCCGGCCAGGTCTGTTGCGCCGGGTCGCGCCTTTTGGTGCATGAGCCGGTCGCGGAGCGGTTCCACGCCAAGCTGCGCGCCCGGATGGACAAGCTGCGCCTCGGCGATCCGCTCGACAAATGCGTCGACGTCGGCGCGGTGGTGGACCCGGTCCAGCACGCCGCGATCACCGACATGGTGGCGGGGAACACCGAGGGTGACGTGCATCACGCCGATGTCACCCTGCCCGAGCGCGGCTGTTTCTATCCCCCCACGCTGATCACCGGGCTGTCGCCCTCGGACCGGCTGATGCAGGAGGAGATCTTTGGCCCGGTGCTGGTCTCGACCACCTTCCGCACCCCCGGCGAGGCGGTGCAACTGGCCAACAACACCCGCTACGGGCTGGCCGCGACGGTCTGGACCGAGAACCTGAACCTCGCCCTCGACGTGGCGCCGAAACTGGTGGCGGGCGTTGTCTGGGTCAACGCCACCAACCTGTTTGACGCCGCCGCCGGGTTCGGCGGGGTGCGCGAGAGCGGTTTCGGCCGCGAGGGTGGATGGGAGGGGCTGACGGCCTATACAAGGCCAAGGTCAAAACCCAGGGCGCTGGGGCCGGTCCACGCGATGCCGCAGGGCGATGGCGCGCCCGCCGATCCGCTGGACCGGACGCCCAAGCTTTACATCGGCGGCAAGCAGGCGCGGCCCGACGGCGGCTATTCCCAGGCGATCTGGTCGAAGGGCGGCGCATTGCTGGGCCATGCGCCTGTCGCCAACCGCAAGGACGTGCGCAACGCGGTCGAGGCGGCGCAGGCGGCTGCGGGCTGGGCCAGGACGACCGGACACCTGCGGGCGCAGATCCTCTATTACCTGGCCGAGAACCTTTCTGCCCGCGCCGTTGAATTCGCCCACCGGATCGACGCCATGACCGGCAAACGCGGCGGCGCGGCCGAGGTCGAGGCTTCGATCCAGCGCCTGTTCACCGCCGCCGCCTGGGCCGACAAGTACGACGGGCAAGTGCATGGCGTGCCGATCCGCGGCATCGCGCTGGCGATGAAGGAGCCGGCGGGCATTATCGGCGCGCTTTGCGCCGACGAGGCGCCCTTGCTGGGGCTGGTCGGCGTGATGGCCCCCGCCATCGCCATGGGCAACCGGGTGGTTTTGGCCGCGTCCGAGCCGTACCCGCTGGCCGCCACCGATTTCTACCAGCTGCTGGACACCTCGGACGTGCCGGCGGGCGTGGTCAACATCCTGACCGGGGCGCATGGCGATCTGGCCGGCCCGCTGGCATCGCATCTGGGCGTCGACGCGATCTGGAGCTTTTCCTCGACCGATCTCTCCGGCGCGATCGAACGCGCCGCGGCCGGCAACCTCAAGCGGACCTGGGTCAACAACGGCCACGCGACCGACTGGACCGCCCCCGACCTGCGCCCGTTCCTGGAGGCATCGACCGAGGTGAAGACCATCTGGGTGCCCTACGGGGAATAGGGGATGGCGCGCGCCCCCGAGCAGAAACGTACCGTTCTGATCTTTCACGGGATCGGCACGCCCGGACGGGCGCTGGAACCGGGCGAAGAGAGGTTCTGGATCTCGCGTGCGGCGTTTTGCGACATCCTTGACCGGATCGCCGCGATGGGGGCGGATGCGCCCGAGATCACCTTTGACGACGGCAATGCCTCGGACGCGCAGATCGCCCTGCCGGAACTGGAAAAACGCGGGCTGCGGGCAGTATTCTTTCTGCTGAGCGGGCGGATCGGTAAGGCCGGGTCGCTGTCGCAGGCCGATGTGCGAAGCCTCGCCGAGGCAGGCCACACCATCGGACTGCACGGGACGGCGCACCGCGACTGGCGCGGGCTGGACGCCGCCGGGCGGCAAGCGGAACTGCGCGACGCCCGGCACAGTCTGGCCGAGCTTGCCGGCGCGCCAGTCACGCTGGCCGCCGCGCCCTTCGGGCTTTACGACCGCGGGGTGAGCGCGGCGCTGGCCGAAGAGGGGTTCGCGGCGCTCTACACCTCGGACCGGGGGCAGGCCCGCAACACGCGCTTTCTGCGCCCGCGCAACTGCATCGAGGCGGGGATGAGCGAACCTGTCCTGACCAACGCCCTGACCGGCCATGTGCCGCTGGCGCGCCGTCCAAGGCGGCTATTGGGGCTGACGCGCAAACGCCTGCTTCCGGCGCGGAGGGCGGCATGATCACCATCATCATCCCGGCCTACGAGGAAGAGGGGATCATCGGCGAAAGCCTGACCCATCTGTTGCGATCCGAGGAGCCGGAAGGCGCGGACCACGACCACCCCGTCGAGGTGATCGTGGTGCCCAACGGCTGCACCGATGGGACGGCCAAGGAGGCGCGGGCGATGGCCCCGGGTTTCGCGGCGCGCGGCTGGCGGTTCCAGGTCATCGAGCGGGAGCGGGGCAGCAAGACCGCCGCGCTGAACGCAGGCATCGCCGCCGCGAGTAATCCCCGACTGATGTTCATGGACGCCGATGTGCATGTCTCGCCCGGGCTGGTCGCGGCGCTGGCGCGCGCAGTGGACCGGCCCGCGCCCACCTATGCCGGCGGGCAATTCCGCATCCGGCCCGCGCGCTCCCTCGCCTCGCGCCTTTATGCCCGGTTCTGGCCGCGCCTGCCGTTCATGGCGCAGGGCGTGCCGGGCTGTGGCGTGGCCGCCGTCAACGCCGCCGGGCGTGCCCGCTGGGTGCGGATCCCCGAGCTGACCTCGGACGACATCTTCATCCGCAACCACTTCGCCCCGGAGGAACGGGTCGGGGTACCCGATACCTACTCCTGGCCCATCGCCGAGGGGTTCGGCGCGCTGGTCCGGGTACGGCGGCGGCAGAACCGGGGGCTGGCCGAACTTGGGGAAAAACGGCCCGATCTTGTACGAAACGCGGGCCGAACCGCGCCCGGCGCGGGCGCGACGCTGCTATTGTTCCTGCGCGACCCGGCCGGGTTCCTGGCCTACGCCGCCGTCGCCCTTGCGGTCAGGACGCCGCTCTACCGTCTGCGCGGACGATGGGACCGCGACCGCGGCGCGCGCTGAGGTCAGTTGGTGGTGGTCTCCAGCCCCTCGGGCTGGCCGACGACGACGAAGTGCAGATGCTCGGGATCAAGCAGTTCGGCGGCGACGCGGTTGGCATCCTCCAGCGTGACCGCGTTCACCTTGTCGTTGCGCGTCTCGATGTAATCGAGCGGCAGATCGTCCATCTGCATGCCGACGAGGATGCCGGCGATCCGTTCGTTTCCGTCAAAGCGCAGCGGATAGGCGCCGGTGAGATAGGTCTTGGCCTTGTCCAACTCCTCGGCGGTCACGCCATCGCGCGCCAGCCGCGCCCATTCGGTGCGGATCACCTCCACCGCTGCGCCGATGCGGTCGTTGGCCGAGGCGACGCTGCCCATGTAGACCGAGGCCAGATCGCGCGGCACGAGGTAGGAATAGACGCCATAGGTCAGCCCGCGCTTTTCACGCACCTCACTCATCAGGCGGCTTTCGAAGCTGCCACCGCCGAGGATGGTGTTGAGCACATAGGCGGCAAAGAAGTCCGGGTCGTGGCGGTCGATCCCGCGCTGGCCGAACAGGGCAACCGACTGCGGCGTGGCATAGGGCACCACGGTGACGCCGCCGGAGATGGTGACATCGGCCTTGCCCGGCAGCGGCGCGCCGGTCGCGGGCAGGTCGCCCAGTAGCGCGTCGAGCAGCGCCCCCAGCTCCTGCGGGGAAATGTCGCCCACCGCCCCCACATAGAGCCGGTCGCGGGCAAAGACGGCACCCTGGGCCGCAAGCAGATCGTCACGGGTCAGCGCGGTGACGCTGTCGATCGTGCCCTGGCCGTCGCTGCCATAGGGATGATCGCCATAGGTCATCGCACGGAACGCCAGCCCGGCGATCTCGTCGGGATCGTTGGCGTCGGAGCGCAGACCGGAAAGCACCTGCCCGCGCACCCGTTCGACGGCCTCGGCATCGAAGCGCGGCGCATGGATCGTGTCATGCAGCAGGTCCATCACCTTGTCGCGGTTCTCGGTCAGGAACCGGGCCGAGATCGAGACCGTGTCCGGTCCGCTGTCGAAGGAAAACGCGGCCGCCAGCGATTCCAGTTCCCGGGCATAGGCGCGGGCGTCCAGATCGCCCGCCCCCTCTTCCAGCAGCCCGGTCATCAGGTTGACCGCACCGCGTTTGCCCGCTGCGTCGAGCGAGGTGCCGCCGCGAAACCGCAGCTCCAGCGCGGTGAAGGGAATCGAATGATCCTCGACCAGCCAGGCGGTGATGCCGCCGGGGCTGACCACCTCCTGGATCTTGACTGCCGCCACCGCCGGCAGGGCCAGAACAATCAGGAGGATTCCCGCGAAAAGCGCCCTCATTGGTCTGCCTCCCCGTCCCGCATCAGCCAGCCGGTGACCGAGGTCTCCGGCCGCAACACCGCCTTTGCGGAAGCCAGGATATCCTCCCCGGTGACCGCCTGAAGCAGATCG
>Ga0070729_10004618_pt1 | contig 14849 bp, 9 predicted proteins | sample tdDd472_FD_66725 | JGI IMG/M metagenome (GOLD analysis project Ga0070729, IMG submission 66725) | Marine sediment microbial communities from the Atlantic coast under amendment with organic carbon and nitrate - tdDd47.2 | ecosystem: Environmental > Aquatic > Marine > Coastal > Sediment | place...
AGGGTAGAGTGGCTGTTGATGTCATCACAGTCTATATTATGATCTCGCAAGGTCATTGCCAAGGCTACAGATACTGTTGTCGGAAGTTTTTGGCTAACACCCATCAGCAAGTCGTGCTTCTGAGCACTGTCATGATTAATGTCCGCACCATGTTTATACAAAAAAGCTTCGAACTCGCTGCAAAAACTCCCGCTCCTTGGGGTGCGCACGACTGCAGCGTTTTTGTCTTTCATGGTAAGTGCTTGTGGTCCCCAGAGGTTGTGAACAAACATCACCTCAACCCCTTGGCTGGTCGATTCCAAGGCAGTTGTAATTGTATTTTCAGATTCACCTGCCAATATAATCAAAGATTGACCGTCTCTCAAAAGGGGACCGTATTTTTTAATCATTTGAGCGGTTACCGAAATAGGGACACACACTAAAACGACATCAACTTTTTCGATCATCGCTTCAGGCGTGAGTTCCGTCTTTCGACCGGTAACATATGTTTTATATCCTTCATTTTCCAATCGATCAGCAAACCATTGACTCATGTCACCGCTGCCGATAAAACCAAAAGATTTGATCTTTTTAACCCGCATATCAACCCGAGGAAAAGATCCAAGAACCTTGAGAGAATCTTCCTCCTGGATAACGGTTGACTGAATAGTTTTGAGGGCGTTTCTGAGAAGAGGAGTGTCACAATGCCCTTCGACCTCAACATATATCCGCAGTTTCTGAGTCTGAACATCGTTTTCAGACTGAAGATCGAGAATGTTGATACCTCGTCGAGTGAATTCTCCGAGGATATCGGCAAGCATACCAACCCGATCTCTGAGCGGCTTGGTTATAATAGCAGTAGCATCATATCCGGTAGCAGGGGCCGGTTCTCTACCAATTATCGAAAATCTTGTGCGATTATGGGAAACTACTTCACGGGCCAAAAGTTTAAGACCGTGCTTTTTGACAAGTTCTTCGGATTCAATAACCGCGTATCCTTGTTTTTTGTCACGACATATTGAGGCAATTGCCTCTTCAATATCATGCACGGCCATAAGGGTAGCATCAGGGTAATTTTCCTCTATGAAATCGTCACATTGTCGAAACACCGAACTTCGACCAACGATTGTAGTGATAGTGCTTTGATCTTTTTCCAGAACGGGAAGGGCCCCTAAAGAAAGATGAATAGGTAAAACAACATTATCTATCCAATAACACTGCTCCGACTTTGCCATTAACCTGAAATACTCTTTAACCTCGCCCTCACGCGTGTTATACACAGGAATAAGTGCGTAATTAACTCTGCCCTCTCTAAATGCGGCAAGAACATCGGTTATGCGGTTGTAAACAAACAGGTCAGCATCTGGAGAATACTGACACGAAGCCTGGTAGCTATCTGAACCAACGGGCCCCAATGTGGCAATAGAAGGCATGATTTTTTGTATTTGTTAATAATTTAAGCCCAAACAAAAGGACTCTTTTTTCAGTACCCCACGTTATGGGGATGTTTTATAGTATCCTGTAGTAATGGTACTGCTACAGAAAGATGATGCGCTCAGCAAAATATACATTCCCAGCTATTTAAGCAAGATTTATAACCGTATTTCCAGAGGAAGACTGGCTTCGTGCTCCCTATGACTCCCAACGTAACTGAATATATATCATCTCTTAAAGGATCAAAAAAATTTGGTCCTCAGGTAGTCTGTCATCGAGACTTTGAGCCCCAGAAAGCCAAATTCTCTTCCAGTTTTCCACCCTTAAGTAATAGCCTTCTTGAAAGTCTTGAAAAGACAGGTATTACAAAACTGTATAGCCATCAGCACCAAGCCATTTGCACAATCCTTGAAGGGAAGGATATTTTAGTAGCAACTCCCACCGCATCCGGCAAAAGTATGGTTTATAATTTGCCGGTATTAAATGATTTATTTTGTGGTGACCCAGGTCATGCTCTTTATATTTATCCACTAAAGGCTCTGGCGCAGGACCAGAATAATGTTCTGGAATCCTTATACAAAAAACTACCGGACGAATTACAAAAAAAATACGGCCCCGTTTCAGCACTTTTTGATGGAGATACTAGCAGCTATCGTCGAAGGAAAATCCGTGACAAAGCACCCCATGTACTGCTCACTAATCCTGAAATGATTCATCTGTCAATATTGCCATACCACAACAGCTGGGCTGAGTTCTTTAGCAAGCTTCGATATGTTGTTATCGATGAGGTTCACAGCTATCGCGGAGTACTCGGAAGTCATATGGCCTGGGTCCTTCGTCGTCTGCAGAGAATTGCTGCGAGATATGGGGCAAAACCTATCTTTATTCTTCTCTCTGCGACAATCGGCAATCCTAAAGAATTAGGAGAGCTTCTCTTAGGAAAACCCGTTGAAGTTATCACAGCATCCGGTGCCCCCCAGGCAGAAAAGAACATGCTGTTCATCAATCCCTGGGATAGTGCTGCTTATACAGCAAGCCAGCTATTGGAAGCCGCAGTGAAGAGAGGATTACGGACAATTGTATATACTCAGTCCAGAAAGATGACTGAGCTTATTAACCTTTGGACTGCACCACGGCTTGGAGATAACGCTGATAAGCTCAGTGCCTACCGAGCAGGATTTTTACCTGAAGAACGTCGGGAAATTGAGCAACAACTCTTTTCTGGTGAATTACTTGGGGTAATTTCAACTTCAGCCCTTGAGTTAGGAATCGATATCGGTGATTTAGATCTTTGTATTTTGGTTGGGTACCCTGGTTCAATTATGTCAACCTGGCAGCGAGGAGGAAGGGTGGGACGGGGGTTGCGAAAATCTGCAACTATTCTGATCGGACAAGAGGATGCATTAGATCAATATTTCATGAGGCAACCTGAAGATTTCTTTTCCAGGTCTCCTGAGTCCGCGGTACTAAATCCGGATAACGACTCTATCATGGAACAGCACCTCCTTTGTTGCGCAGCTGAGGCCCCTTTGGTTATCGAAGAAAAACTACTGAACAGTGAAGTAATAAAAGCATGTGTTAAATTGTTATCTTTACGCGGATCATTGCTGGAAACAGCGACTGGTGGCAAATGGATATCTGCTAGAAAATACCCTCAGAGACATATCAGTCTTAGAGGTGGTGGGAGGTCCATGTCAATAATTGACGGGGAAAGTGGTGAGATAGTAGGGGAAATAGATACTGCACGTGGCATGAAAGAATGTCATCCTGGTGCTGTTTATATCCATAGGGCAACCACCTGGCTAATCGATAATTTGGACCTTTTCGAGAATGAAGTTATCGCCCAAAAAGATTCACCGAAGTATTTCACCAGGCCGATGACTGAAAAAAAGACGGAAATCCTTGAGTTAATCGATAGAAAATCTTCTTTTGGAGTACAAGTATCTTTTGGCAGGGTGAGGGTAACGGAAAAAGTAACGGGGTACCAAAAAAGAAACAGCGTTACACAAAAACTCATTTCAACTGTAACCCTGGATTTACCAGAACAAATCATTGAAACTGAAAGCATATGGTTAGACATTCCCCAAGAAACAGTCAGTTTTATTGAACAGGAGAAATACCATTTCATGGGGGCAATTCATGCCATGGAACATGCAATGATAGCTCTCTTCCCCTTGCTGGTCTTATGCGATCGCAATGACATTGGAGGGATTTCCTGTCCTTTGCATGAACAGACAGAGATGGCCTCTATCTTTGTCTATGATGGGTATCCAGGCGGAGTTGGCCTCGCAAAAGAGGCTTTTAAAAAAATGGATAGCCTGTTGACACAAACTGAGCAGACAGTTGCCTCCTGCGAATGCAATACGGGCTGTCCTTCATGCGTGCATTCACCAAAGTGTGGATCTGGTAATCGCCCGATCGATAAAAAAGCCTGCCTTTTTCTCCTAACTGAAATTCTCAAAGAAAAGTCAAAAGATATTGACCGCAGAATCATTGAACGAGGCAGTAAACCATTACAAAAAAACCTGGAAGAACTTTTAACAGGTCCCGAAAAACGACCTAGTGGACTTGATATTTTACCACCAAAGTTTGGGGTTTTTGACTTGGAAACTATTCGGTCTGCAGAAGAAGTTGGAGGTTGGGGAAATACCCATAAAATGGGTATTTCAGTAGCTGTGGTATATGATTCTCAACTCAATGATTTTGTTACTTACCTCGAGCATGAAATAGATAAACTGGTCGTCCATTTGGAAAGTTTTGACTTGATTGTCGGATTTAATAATAAACGATTTGATAATCGGGTGCTTTCAGCATATTCGAATGTGAATTTCTCTCTCCTGCCTACACTTGATTTATTGGAAGAGGTACATGGCTATCTCGGGTACAGATTGAGTCTCAATCGCCTGGCTGAACAAACACTGGGGACAAAAAAAACGGCAGATGGATTACAGGCACTTGCATGGTACAAGGAAGGAAGGATAGACTTGATACAACACTACTGCAAAAAGGACGTAGAAATTACCAGAGACATTCTCTATTATGCACTAGAGCAAGGGTATCTGCTGTTTAGCAATAAAGCTAAACAGGTCGTTAGACTTCCCCTTGCTCTGGATGCTGTAATAGAAAAAATTTTGGAAAATAAAAGAACAGCCTGATTTTTTTATGGCCAAAGAAGAGGGCTATAAACCCATCCCTTCGTGCCACTGCTGTGCCGAACTTCAGTCCATTTCCCTCTTTTCGACAGCCGAGTCAGTACAACCCCTCTCTCAACATCTGCAACGATAGTATCTTTGGTTGTAGGACCAGATCGCATATTGATATTCTTTTTGGCGTTTACGATGACGGTATCTGCTTTCTTCACAATACTCTTGTGCACCCAGCCTGAATCTTTTTCGAAGTCAACGACCTTATACCACTCACCTTGTTTTTTTATGACTTTAAGCGGGTATCCCTGAAAAAGTTCCATTGATGAAGGATAATTGGTACCTGGCCCAGTCCTAACATTGGCATTGTCGGTCGTTATTGACAAATAATCCGCAGCAAAAGCTGAAGAAGTGGCGAGCAGACAACTGCATCCAATAGCAAAAAGTAATTTCGAGTATTTTTTCATGGGTACAAACTATTTAAGATTTCTTTTTTATCTGAATATATGAGAAAGATTTAATCTCATACCTACGACTAGCCTTTTTCTATAGCATTATTCATCAATCAAGTCAAACAACATATCTAAACCAAACCGTGAGTTTACTGGAAGATTAAGCTGTTTTTACTGCTACTCATCTCTGCCACTGCACCAAGAGGAAAAGCCAGATTGCACGGGCAGTGCCCTGAAGGGAAATTTCCCCAAATCGGAACCGGATTTTCAGGAATCAGCTCTAGTACTCTATTCCAAACCGACTCTTTATAACGAAGTTTTTCTGTCTCGCTCTGCCCCCCGGAAATTGAAAAATCACCAAGGATCAACCCGGAGATATTATCTAACTTACCCGCCAGTTTCAGCTGGGTCAGCATACGATCGATTTTGTAGAGAGGTTCGTTGATATCTTCTAGAAAAATAATTTTATTTTCCCATGAAAAGTCATAACCGGTGCCAAGAAGTGAAACGAGACTCGCAAGGTTACCACCAAGCAAAGGGGCAGAAACACTTTGACCATCCCGCAACACCTCAATATTTTTTGGCTCCAGACTTTGTCCATGTAAAGTCTTAGTGAGACAGGAATAAAAATGTGTCAGGGTCTCTCTTGAAGCCATATTAAGTGAGGTTACAACGGGTCCATGCAAAGAGATAAGACCGGTTTGATCATACAAATAGTTTTGGAGGATGGTTATGTCGGAAAACCCAACTAGAATTTTAGGATTATGCGCTACAGAAGCTATATCGATTTTGTCTAAGATTCTGAGGCACCCATAACCACCCCGCATGGAAATGATACCTTTAACTTCTTGATCTTGAAAGAAACGATTCAATTCTTTTCCACGATTTTCATCACTATCTGCCAGATACTCAGAACCTGGCCAGAGATCCCGAGGATATTTAACCTGAAAGCCCATATCTTGAAGTATGGAAATTCCTCTCATAAAACGATTTTCGTCCTGCAATCGCCCTGCAGGCGCGATGACACCAATAATGTCACCTTTTACTAGCGGGGAAGGGGAGACTGATGGCTTCATTGCTTTACAACCCGGTTGTATATTATTTGTAAACCATACAGGGTTAACATGGGTTCAATTGCATCGATGGAATGTGTATAAGGAGCGATTAATTTTGCCATCCCGCCTGTGGCGATAACTTTAAAATCCTCATCCGGATTTGTAATCATTTCACTTTTAATTCCCTCTACCAACCCATCGATCATCCCGCCATAACCATAAAGAATACCACTCTTCATTGCTTGAACTGTAGATTTTCCTATGATGGAAGGCGGTGGCTCTGAGACATCAATATGGGGTAATTGCGCGGTTTTATTAGCAAGAGCTTCCAGAGAAATAGCAATTCCTGGAAGGATTGCTCCACCTAGATATTCACATTTTTCTGTCAAACAGTCAAAAGTTATGGCCGTTCCAAAATCTATTACTATTTGTTTACATTTATAGATATTGCAGGCAGCAATACCGTTGACCAGCCTATCGGCTCCTACTTCAGTGGGATTATCCAGTAATACGCTAATCAGATTTTTTATTTTATCTACAGAGACCACAAAAATATCGTTTTCAAGGTTATATGAAAAATGTTTTTGGCAACAAACAACCCAGGCCGATTGAAGAACCGGCACCACACTTGCTATAATTATTCCCTTGATTTTTTCTTTTTCAATACCGGCCATTTCAAACAAGGCTCGATAGCGAATTGCTAATTCATCAGCAGTACTCTTGGTGTTGGAGTTTAATCGCCATTGACAAATGAGTTCATTGTTTTCGTACATGCCCGTCACTGTGTGTGAGTTGCCAACATCAACCACTAAAAACATAGAGCACCCAATTATTAATTGAAAAGATTTTTAAAAGTAAAAAAGAATTACCCAGAAACTAAAAGTTTTGAATTGCCAGACAAGATATTATAATAAGAACTAAAATAAAAGAGTTCTCCGTGAATGATGTGCAATATTTTATCATTTGAACCTGGTGGTTAAAAACCTACGTAATGATATTGTTCATCTTTACCTTATTCTCAGACAAATAGATAAAATACAACCATGAAACCACTCGTTATTGTATCCACAACTTTGGAAGAAAAGGAAGATGCGGAGCGTCTAGCACGATTACTACTTGAGCGTAAGCTTATTGCATGCGCTCAGATCTCTGCGCCAATCACCAGTATCTATCGCTGGGAGGCTGTAACAACATCCGCAACCGAATTTACTTTAAACCTCAAAACAACACCACAACACCTCAAAGAAGTCAGGTTACTGCTATCTCAGGAACATCCTTACGACCTCCCTGAAATAATAGTACAAGAAGTGAATGCAAGTGATGACTATGCTACCTGGGTCTATGGAGAAGTACAGTAATGACTGAAGAACGAAAAAAAGGGGGATACAGGAAAAGAAAAATTGGACAGTACGTTTGTCACTGCTGCACACAAAAACAAGATTTCTGCTGGAGTTGTCCTTGTGGATTCATGATCTGCAAAGATTGTTTTGAAGAAAATAAATGGGGGATCAGCAATGGTCCAACTTGGATTTGTCCAGATTGCGAGCGTATTCGGATGATGTGATCGTAATCAATATCCCTTCCGTTAAATTCTATTAGCCATTCACCTTTATTTTGTCATATACTAGGTCACAGATATAATTGCGCCAAATGAGAAGGGATACGTCCTCTTGGTTTCCACTGTCGTGTTTATCTCTGTTGCGTATTGCCTAGAAATACAATAATATGCCTTGTTATTATTAATCTTTTCACTGCGATGGGCCGCACTATAATGAACGCTTCTACACACACTTACGACGAAAGTAAAATAAAGACTCTGAGTTCTCTTGAACATATCCGAAAACGTCCGGGTATGTACATTGGTAGACTGGGAGATGGCTCAAATCAGAATGATGGTATCTATATACTTTTAAAAGAGGTAGTGGATAATTCCGTCGATGAATTCATAATGGGTGCCGGGAAACGAATCAATGTATCAATCAAAGAGAACGGGTATGTGCAGATAAGAGACTTTGGTCGGGGCATTCCGCTTGGGAAAATTGTCGATTGTGTATCAACTATTAACACTGGTGCCAAATACAATACTGATGTCTTTCAATTTTCTGTTGGCCTGAACGGAGTTGGAACCAAGGCAGTTAATGCACTCTCTGATGTTTTCACTGTAACCTCCTACCGTGAGGGTGTTTTCCGCTTAGCGTTATTTAACAACGGAAAGCTTATTGAAGAAAAAGAGGGTGACACAAACGAAAAAAATGGTACTCAAATCGAGTTTCTTCCATCCTCCGAGATGTTTCCCAACTTTGATTTTGACTTATCTTACGTAGACCAGCGATTGTGGCGATATGCATACCTAAACGCGGGGCTAAAAATTTACCTCGACAAGAAACTGTATCATTCGTCAAAAGGGTTGCTGGACCTGCTAGACAAAGAACTCGACGGCGCAGAACTCTATTCCCCAATATACTATAAAGATAATACTCTTGAGTTCGCTTTCTCCCACACAGATTCTTTTAGCGACTGCTATTATACTTTTGTTAACGGCACTTATACGAACGAAGGCGGCACCCACCTTTCTGCTTTTCGAGAGGGTATCCTGAAGGGAATCAATGAGTTTTCCGGAAAAAAATTCGTCAACACTGATGTTCGTGATGGCGTTGTCGGTACCTTGGCTATAAAGGTTAAAGATCCGGTGTTTGAGTCACAAACCAAAAACAAGTTAGGGAATACCGAAGTAAGATCCTGGATCGTCAACACTGTAAAAGAAGCCGTTTCCAGCGCGCTCTACAAAGACACCGAATCTGCCCAAATGCTGATCGATAAAATTCTAAGAAATGAGAAGGTCAGAAAGGAGTTGCAGAGCGTTAGAACTGAAGCACGAGCCAACGCCAAAAAAGTGGCCTTTAAAATTTCTCAGTTAAAAGATTGTAAACACCATCCCTCAAAAACCAAACCCTCGAAAGAGGGACAAGAAAATATGGTTTTTATCACTGAGGGACAGTCTGCAGCAGGGTCAATTGTTAGCTCACGAGATCCAATGACCCAGGCTGTATTTTCCTTAAAAGGAAAACCTTTGAATGTTTTTGGCCAAAAATTGACTACACTCTATAAAAATGAGGAAATGTACGCTTTAATGCGGGCTCTGAATATCGAGGACTCAATCTCTGATGTCAGGTTTGACAAGGTCATCCTGGCAACTGATGCAGATGTCGATGGCTTGCATATCAGAAACCTACTTCTTACGTTCTTCCTTCACTATTTTGAGCCATTGGTCAAACTCGGCCACATCTATATTCTTGAAACCCCAATTTTCAGGGTGAGAAACAAAAAAGAAACAATTTACTGTTATTCAGAGCAGGAAAAAAAGACAGCCACCAAAAAGCTCAAGGGGAGGGGGAGTAAGGGTCTCAATGTTGAAACAACAAGGTTTAAAGGTTTAGGGGAGATCTCTCCTAAAGAATTTAAACAATTTATCGGCCCGGACATTCGTATTAAAAGTGTAACCCTTGATTCTTTAAGCGAGGTTTCAAAAGTCCTTTCGTTTTACATGGGAAAGAACACGCCCGCAAGACGTCAATATATAATGGAAAATCTGGTGATTGATAGCTAAACGAAACAAATCATCTAATTTTCACATATATTCAACAAGTTCGACATTAATTTTTTATTTATATAATCATGGAAACACACCCAGGAAAGCTACATCGGCTGTTCGACACTAATTTTCTTGAATACACCTCTTATGTTATCCGTGAAAGGGCTATTCCCTCAATTGAAGATGGTTTAAAACCGGTACAGCGTCGAATTCTGCAGACGTTGCATAATATGGAAGATGGACGGTTTCATAAAGTCGCCAATTTGGTTGGAGAGACTATGAAATTGCATCCTCACGGAGATCAGTCGATATTTGCTGCACTCGTCAACCTCTCCAACAAAGGTTTCCTCATTGAAAGACAGGGGAATTTCGGAAATATTTTCACCGGTGACCGTGCCTCGGCAGCACGATACATAGAGTGCCGCTTATCACCCCTTGCCAAAGAAATACTGTTCAATAAAGAGCTTACGGAATTCGTAGAATCCTACGACGGCAGAATGCTGGAACCAGTAACACTCCCGGCCAAGGTCCCCCTGCTGCTACTTATGGGGGCAGAGGGTATCGCCGTAGGGATGGCAACAAAGATTCTCCCGCATAATTTTTGCGAGCTCCTTGAAGCCCAAAAGAGAATCTTGGTTGGGGAAGAATTCGTTCTCTATCCCGATTTTCCCCAAAAAGGACTCGTTGACGTTACAAATTATGACAACGGTAACGGAAAAATTCGTTGCAGAGCCCGAATGGAAGAACTCAACGAAAAAACCATTATCATAAGAGAAATCCCTTTCACAACAACAACACAATCACTTACTGATTCGATTGAAAAAGCAGCCAAGGCCGGCAAAATAAAAATCGTCTCTATAAACGACTATACAGCTGAAAACGTTGAGATAGAAATCAAGTTAGCCCGTGGTGTATATGCCAAAGACACGATCAAAGCGTTGTATGCATTCACCGACTGCGAAGTCTCCATCACACCGAACTTAACTCTTATCAACGGAACAACACCAGAAACATCAACAGTAAGTGATGTTCTCGAATACAACACCCACAAGCTCAAAGACGACCTGCAAAAGGAGCTTGAAATAGAATTGGGGAAATACGAAGACAAACTCCACGCGAAGCTTCTCGAGCAGATATTCATCGAGGAAAGACTCTATAAGAATATTGAAGAAGAAACGAGCTATAAAGCTGTTACACAGAGTGTCGACACGTCCCTTGCGGCCTTTAAAGACCAACTCATTCGACCAGTCACCAAGGACGACATTGAAAGACTTCTAGAGATAAGAATAAAACGAATTTCACGTTACGATATCAATAAACAGCGTAAAGAAATCAAGGAGATACGAAAGAACATGTCTGAAATTCGTAATTCTCTTAAGGACATGGTTGCCTTTTCGCTTTCCTTTATAGATAATTTACTTAAGAAATACGGACACACCCAACAGAGAAAAACCGAAATCACTAGCTTTGCAGAAGTGAGTTTTAGAAAAGCTGCCCTCTCTAATCTCAATGTAGTTTATTGCCGCAAGTCTGGCTTTATGGGCCACCAGATAAAAGAAGAAGACCCGAAAGATGATTTTTCAGTCACCTGCTCCGAATATGACAGATTGTTTCTCATATACAGCAATGGTCTTTACAAAATCATTCCAGTTACTGAAAAACTCTACGTAGGCCACGATCTTGAGTGGCTTGGCGTTGTTAAGAAGGATATGATTTTTAACATCATCTATCGCGATGGTGCTGAAAACTTTGGCTACGTCAAACGATTCAAGACACCAAGTTTTATTCTTGAAAAAGAGTACCGCCTCTTTACAGAGCACAAGAAGTCGAAAATTTTACTTTTGGCTTTTGGTGAGAACAATTATGCAAAGATTAACTTAATGCCTTCAGCAAGAGCGAGAACGAATAGCCTGGAAATTGCATTTGACAACTATCTTATAAAAAACGCCTCAGCAAAAGGGAAGCGTTTGTCGAATCGCGTGGTTAGAAGAGTTTCTCGCTCCAACGGAATCAATCTTGAACCGACAAAACAGAACCTGCCTCTCCCTGGACTCGATCTCCCCAACAAGCAAGAACCAGAGATTGAGCCAATTACCTCAGATAAAGGTGGGGATTCAGGCGATTAACCAAATACTTCGGGAAAAGCAAAAATTTAACCACACTTCCGAAAGTTAATGTAAATTCTCTAGTTTTCCTTTCAGCGAATGCTGGCCTGCAAAGAATATCCGTGCACTGACAATATCACCCGGCACACAGGGTAAACATTCCTCAAAATGTACAATGTGGTTGGTATCTGTCCGTCCTTTCGAACCATCCTCACGTGTTTCCTCAATCATTACTTTTTTTACTACACCTATATATTCCCTGTTCCGCTCAAGGCTAATTTCATCCTGCCTTTTTTGGAATTTTGCCAATCTATTGACTTTCACTTCTTCAGCAACTTTGTCCTCAAATTGACTGGCCCGGGTTCCGGGCCTATCGGAATACTTAAAAGAATATGAGCCATGAAACCTCACCGACTCGAGTAAAGCCATTGTGCCTTCGAAATCCTCATCGGTCTCTCCAGGAAAACCTACAATAACATCAGTAGTAAGGGCAATTCCTGGACAATATTCATGTAATTTATGAACTTGATCGATATATTGTTTAACAGTGTATTTGCGATTCATCCGCTTGAGTATTTCATCCGAACCGGCCTGAACCGGTAGATGAAACTGCGGGCAAAGATTTTTTATATCCCGAAAGCATTTCATAAGCTCATCTGTAAGGTCTTTGGGATTGGAAGTCGTAAACCTCAAGCGCTCAAGACCGTCAACTTCAGACACTGATTTAAGAAGGTTGGCAAAGTTAAATTTTTCGTTTGTTTCATCAACGACATTAGTCCTGCCATACGAGTTGACATTTTGTCCGAGCAGGGTGATTTCCTTTACACCCGAGCTGACCAATACTTTAACTTCATCGACTATATCACTGGATTTACGTGATACTTCCCTTCCCCTAGTATACGGAACTACGCAATAAGTACAATAGTTATTGCATCCCTGCATTATGGTAACGAATTTTCTAAAACTGTGAGATGGGGCAGGGGATGAGCCTGGTACCAAGTCAGCCGCTGGATGTGATTCCGGTAAAAACTTTGGAATATCGTAGTCATTTTTCAAATCAGTTACTACCTGGGCACCTCTCACTGAGCTAACTTCTAAATGCGCCCCAATATCGTATATATTCTGGGTTCCTATCACTAGATCAACATGTGGCATCCTTTCTAGTATACGAACACCTTCCTGCTGCGCTACACAACCGGCAACACAAATCTTCATACCTAGCCGGTTTTTTTTGATTTTCCGAAGGTATCCGAGTTGGCTCATAACTTTCTGCTCAGCTTTTGCGCGAATCGAACAGGTATTAAGAATCACCAGGTCTGCATCATAGATATCCATTCCCTCAATGTAGCCATAGCCGAAAAGCGATTGTGCCATAATTTCCGAATCTCTTTCGTTCATCTGGCAACCATATGTTTTAATAAAAAATGTTTTCTGTTTCATGCTAAGTAATAATAATTAGACTAAAAGTATTAATTGGGTGAAGATAAATAGCCACCAATGCTACCAAGCAAACTAAAAAGATCTGAAGTCATTTCATGTGAGTATCTTACAACAACGATCCCTTCAGAAGCTTGATAACTAGATAGTATGGCGAGGTTATCGTAACCTTCGAGTATAAATTTTAAAAAATGAAATTTTCCTGGAGAAATTCGCAGGTAAACTTCACTCAATTTTGAAATCATAATGTCCTAAACCGCAAGCGAAGAGTCTATATCTTTCATTTGACTGGAGTTCTTCTCTAGAAGAGGGGAGACTACTTCTTGCAAATACTCTTCGGTCTGCTCTTTGGCACGACCAGTAAATTGAGAATAGTCACTTACCATAGCTTCGAGTTCATGCAAGGAAAAGGGGACACGTTCGTCATCGGCCAGCCGGACAAATAAATCATTATCGAGCCCTTGCTCTTTTACTACCTTGCCTGCAGCGAGAGAATGCTCTTTTACTACTTCGTGCATTTCCTGGCGACTTTCACCTTTTTTCACTGCCTCCATAAGAACTTTCTCAGTTGCCATAAAGGGAAGCTCAGCCATTAAATGTTTCTTTATTTGTGCCGGAAATACAACCATATCAGAAGTTATATTAACAAACAACTTCAATATGGCATCCGCAAGCAGGAAGCACTGCGGGATATCCATTCTCCTAATCGCCGAATCATCAAGTGTCCTTTCAAACCACTGGTTACTATAAGTAGAAGCAAAGTTTTGCGGCAAGGCCATCAGCTTACGGGCAAGCCCAGTAAGACGCTCAGATCGCATTGGATTTCTTTTATAGGCCATAGCAGAGGATCCTGTCTGATTCTTTTCAAATGGTTCCTCTTGGACTTTAAGGTTAGACAGTAACCTCAGGTCAACCGCAAATTTATGCGAGGTAGCACCAACTCCTGCAAGAGTTTCGGCCAATTTCATGTCGAGTTTTCGAGTGTATGTTTGCCCAGTAACAGCAAAAACATCTGTAAATCCAAGTTTTTTTGCAACCAGCAGATCAAGCTGTCGGACCTTACCATGATCGCCCTTAAACAACTCCAAAAAGGTCGCCTGAGTGCCCACAGTACCTTTAGCTCCACGCGCCTTAATTTGCTCTAAATAATTATCTATGTACTCCAAGTCCATTATAAGATCTTGAAGATACAAGGTGTTGCGTTTGCCAACAGTTGTCGGCTGCGCAGGCTGATAATGCGTAAAACCAAGTGTAGGTAAAGTCTTGTGTTGAGAGCAAAACCCAGCAAGGTTCTTTATAACCTGAAGCACAGAAGCTCGAATGAACTCCATAGCGGATCTTTGAATAAGCAAATCAGTGTTACACACAACAAACTGAGAAGTGGCACCCAGATGGATAATACCAGCAGCTTTGGGACATTTAAGACCGAATTCATAGACATGAGCCATAACATCATGTCGTATTTCTTTTTCTTTTTGAGAAGCAATTTCAAAATCAATATTTGAAATATTTGCACGCATCTCATCTATCATTTCTTTATTAACTATATCTGTTAACCCAAGTTCAAATTGAGCCTCAGCAAGTGCTAACCAACATTTTCGCCAAGTTATAAATTTAGTTTTTTCGGAAAAAAGCTGTTGGATTTCAAGACT
>Ga0070729_10004621_pt1 | contig 14844 bp, 13 predicted proteins | sample tdDd472_FD_66725 | JGI IMG/M metagenome (GOLD analysis project Ga0070729, IMG submission 66725) | Marine sediment microbial communities from the Atlantic coast under amendment with organic carbon and nitrate - tdDd47.2 | ecosystem: Environmental > Aquatic > Marine > Coastal > Sediment | place...
CGCGCGGGCACCGAGACCGTGCCAGCGACCGTGGCACGCCGCGCCCACCTGTGAAGCGGGCTGCATGCCTCGTCGGGCCAACCCCGACGCGTAGGCCGTCAGATCGCCGCCACCGACCCATGGCCCGCGGGTTGCTCGGGGTGCATGCGCGGCCCGGGTGTGTCACCCCGCGCTCGGGTCGCGCTGCGACGCTGCACGCGTCGCGGACGACCCACGGGGGGGAGAACACATGACGAATCGAAAAGTGATGGTGGTGGCCTGCGCGCTGGCGCTCGCCGGGGCCTGCGGCGATCCGACGCCGGGCGGCGGCGTGTCCGCGGGCGAAGAGGCGCTGGACCGGTGCGACATCCGCGCCGCGCACGCGGCGTACTCGGAGGCGTACACCTCGGCCCCGGACGATCCGGACGCGGCGCTGGGCTTCGCGCTGACCGACATGCTGCTCGTCGGCGAGGACCCGAACGCGGTCGCCGGCCTGCAGCTCTGGGGCTTCACGGGCGGCATGGACTCCGAGATGCTGCTGTGGGGGCCGAGCGCGCTGCTCGACACGCTGACGCGGCACGGCTCGGGGAGCGACTACGGCGACTTCGTGGAGGCCAACTTCCCGTACCCGCCGGTGCGCGACCGCACCAACGGCCTGGACCGCATCGCCGCGGACACCACCGCGCGGCAGGTGGTCGAGCGTGGCTTCGCGATGCAGGAGCGCTTCGCGCGGATCTCGGCCGCGTTCGAGACGGCGGCGCAGGGCGCGCCGCGCTCGGTGTCGATCAACGGGTCGTGCGGGGTCGGCACGGTCGAGCTGCAGGCGGCCGAGCTGTACCTGCTCGCCGGCGCCTGGCAGGGCGTCGTGCTCGGGCTGCAGATCGCGCGCGGCTACTCGTGGGACTTCCTGCTGCTCGACGGGATCGACTGGCGCGACGGATCGCCCGAGCGCCTGCGACATCAGGCGGACGTGCTCAACGAGCACCTCGGCGCGGTCTCGGACGCCGGCGCGCTCTCGGCGGTGCCCGACCAGTGGCGCCGCTTCTTCTCGCTCATGAACTCGGCGCTGCGCGCGGCCGACGCGGCGGGCGCTCCGGGGCCGGACGCGCTCGTCGAGTGGCGCGCGTACCGGGCGGGCCTGCTGCCCTCGATGCTCGTGCAGGGCGAGGCGGCGCAGCAGCTCGCCGACGGGACCGTGACCGCGCCGGGGCTGACCCCCGAGTGGTCCGGCGAGCTCCAGCCGCTGTTCCGCGGCGAGCTCGACCTGGCCGCGTTCGGGCGCAGCTTCGAGGTCTACGAGGACCCGATGTGGGGCGACGCCTGGATCGAGGTCGACGAGGCCCCGATCGACCAGGTGCTGATGGCGGTGCTCAGCCGCTCGCCCTTCGACGACACGCTGTCCAACGTCGAGTGGTCACACCTCGACGACTGGAGCGGCGATCGCACCGACTGGCAGATCGTCGAGGTGCCCAGCGAGCGCGCAGACGTCTACCCGATCGACATGCCGCGGTTCATCAGCCCGACCGTAGAGCGGTACCGGGACCAGTGGTACTTCGAGTAGCCCTGCTGGCCATGGCGCTCGTCGCCGCCGCTCCGGCGGCGGCGGCGGCGCAGGCCGCCGACGCGCTGCTCGCGCGTCACGCGCAGCTCGATCGCGAGCTGTCGCGGCGCGAGACGCCCGCGCGCGAGCGGCGCCTCGTGCGCCTGCTCGACCAGACCATCGACTACGACATGATCGTGCGTCGGGTGCTCGTGGTGCACTGGGACGACCTGTCCGAGGCGCAGCGCGAGGAGGTCACCGACCTGCTCACGCGGGCGATCCGCCACCGCTACCGCGCCAGCGTCGAGGCGCTGCGCGGCTGGGATGTGACGGTGCGGTCGGACGCGCCGCAGGGCGTCGGCCGCCGCGTGATCGCGCGCGCCGTCCGCGGCGAAGAGACCCGGGACGTCGGCTACGACCTGTACGAGGCGGACGGCGAGTGGCGCGTGGTCGACCTGCGGGTCGAGGGCGACAGCCTCGTGCACCAGTACCGCGTGCAGTTCGACCGCGTGATCCGACACGAGGGCTGGGACGGCTTCATCGAGCGCCTGCGCCACCGAGTGGAATCCGACGAGTCCTGAACCCTTTGCCTTTGCCTTTGCCCTCCCGAACGAAGCAGAGGCGCAGGCCCTTCACTTCGGCGCGTGCTCGCGCGCCAGCTTCACGTACTCCTCGAGCGTCGGCAGCGGGGGCAGCCCGCGGACCTTCGCGGTCGGCCCGCTGACGCGCGGGGCGATCGACGCCGACGCCCGCTGGCGTCGCGCCTTGCGCAGCTTGGCGTCGAGCGCGAGGCCCTCGGCGTGGTCCGGCTCGTGCTCGAGCACCTTGCGCAGGCATCGCTTGGCGCCGTCCTCGAAGCCCTTCTCGACGTACAGCTGCGCGAGCTCGACGTAGGTGACCACCTCGTCGCGGTCGGCGGGGCCGTCGGCCACGAAGCGGGTCAGGAAGTGGTCGACGTCGAACTCGAGGCGGTCGAGCTCGATCGCGAGCGCGATCACGTCGAAGCAGGCCTTGCGGTACGGCGCGCCGCTCGGCTCCTGCTTGAGCAGCTCCTCGAGCGCCGCTTCGGGCTGGCCCAGCGCGCGCAAGCACGCGCCCGCCTGCGAGTGCAGGCCCAGCTCCATGAACCAGCTCAGCGCGCGACCGATCTGCCCCGCCTCGCGCGCGACCCGCGCGGCCGAGCCCTTGCGGCCCGCCTCGAGGTGCTCGGTGATCGAGCGCTCGAGCGCGTCGTCGTCCGCGTCGCGCCAGCCGGACGCGCGGTTGGACTGGTAGTCGGTGATCTTCTCGCCGGACGCCGACAGCGCGGGCGAGCGCACGGGCGTCGAGCTGGGCTGCTTGGCGCGCTCGGCCGCCGGCGTGGCCCGCGGGGCCCGGCGCGAGTCGCTCTGCGTCGCGGCGTCGGGCGCGAGGCCGGTGCGGGTCGGGACCGCGGGCGCCTTGCCGACGACCACCGGCGGCGCGTCCGACTCGGCGGGGTCCGGCGGGATCGCGGCGCGCGTGATCTTCGGCTCCGGTCGCTCGAAGGTGGCGGGGGGCCGGGTGACCGGCGGGCTCGCGGAGGCGCTCGGCCCGGGCGGCCGCGACGACCGCGTGTCCTCGGGGTTGGGGCTCGGTCGCGGCGCGCGAAACGAGTCGCTCTGGGTCGGCTTGCGCACCGGCGGGCGGAACGACCCGCTCGAGATCGCGCTCTTGCGGACCGGGGGCCGGAACGAGCCGCTCGCGGTGGCGCTGCGGACGGGGGGCCGGAACGAGCCGCTCGCGGTGGCGCTGCGGACGGGGGGCCGGAACGAGCCGCTCGCGGTGGCGGCGCGGACGGGCGGGCTCGGCGAGCTACTCGACGACGCGCTCTCGCGCGGCGTGGGCTGCTCCTCGGGCGCGGCCGCGGGCACCGACGACACGCGCCCCGAGGGCGGCGGCGGCTTGGACGACTGCACCTCCCCGAGCGCGCGCGGCTCGGCGTCGGCGGGCGGCGGCGGCGCGGCGGCCAGCGCCTCCTCGATCCTCGCGGCGTCCGCGCCGCGATGCGCCGCCTCGTAAAAAGCGACCGCCTGGGTCAGCAGCCGCCGGTCCGACTCCGCGAGCGGCGCCACGCCCTGTTCGTTCACCCTCAGCGCCTGCACGACCGCATCGCCCGCGTCGGCGAGGCGGCCCTTGCTCGCGAGCAGGCGGGCGGCCTCGGACGGCGCCTTCGCGCGGAGGAATTCCTTCACCGCGTGGTCGACGTGCCCGCGCTGCTCGAGGTCGTATGCGGTCTCGAGGCGCCGCTTGCGGGCGCGCTCCTTGCGCTCGGCGCGGTCGTCGGTCACGCCCGCGCCCCCGTGTTGGAGCGATCGATCGCCTCGGGGTCGTTGGCCTGCAGCATCGCCTCGTCGCGCGTGATCCGGCCCTCGTCGATCAGCCGGCGGAGCGAGTGCTCGAGGCTGTGCATGCCCTTGGACGCGTCCTCGCCGCCGCGCAGGTAGGCGTCGATCTGGTGCACCTTGGCCTCCCGGATGAGGTTCGAAATCGAGGGCGACTGCAGGAGGATCTCGGTCGCCGCGGTGCGCCCGCGCCCGTCGGCCAGCCGGCACAGGCGCTGGCTGAGCACGCCGCGCAGCATCACCGACAGCACCTCGCGCACCTGCTCCTGCTGGTCGGCCGGCGCGGCGCCCATCATGCGGTCGATCGCCTTGCTCGCCGACCCGGTGTGCAGCGTCGCGAACACGAGCACGCCGGCCTCGGCCGCGGTCAGCGCGAGGCTGATCGTCTCGAAGTCGCGCATCTCGCCGACCACGAGCACGTCCGGCGCCTCGCGCAGCGCCGAGCGGAGCGCGGCCGAGAAGCTCTCGACGTGCAGGCCCACCTCGCGCTGCGTGACCAGACCCCGTCGCGGCGGGTGCACGAACTCGATCGGGTCCTCGACCGTGATGATGTGACGGCCGCTGGTGCGGTTGATCATGTCGACCATCGCCGCGAGCGTCGTCGTCTTGCCCGAGCCGGTCGGCCCCGTGACGAGCACCATGCCGTTGGCGTGCCGCGTGAAGCCGCTGACCGCGGCGGGCAGCTCGAGGTCGTCGAGGTTCGGGATGTCGTCGGGGATGACCCGGAACACCGCCGACAGCCCGCCGGCCTGACGGCACACGCTGCCGCGGAAGCGACCGACGTCGTCGAGCTCGTAGGCGAAGTCCACGTGGCCCGACCGGTCGAGGGTGGCGAGCTGCTGCGCGCCGAGCACCTCGTCGAGGAACGCGCGGACCTGCGGCTCCGACAGCACGCGGAACGGCATCGTCGACAGCTCGCCGTTGTGGCGCACGTGCGGGACCTTGCCCGCGTGGAAGTGCAGGTCGCTGGCCCGCTGGTCCGCGGCGATCCGCAGGAACGTGTCGAGGCGCGCCATGGCTCAGCCTCCGCCTCCGCCGCCGGCCTTGGGCGGAACGAAGCTCGTGCGCGGCGCCATCGAGCCGGGCGGCGCCGACTGACCGGGCGGGGGCACCGAGCTGCCCGGGGCGGGCCGCTGCCGCTGGTCCTTGCGGCCCTCTTCGAGCGCCGACAGCAGCTCGCCGAACGCCCCCTTGTCCTGCGCCTTGAGCATCGCGTCGGTCGGGTCGACGACGCCCTCGCGTACGAGCCTGGCGAGGTCGTCGTCCATCAGCCGCATCCCGAGCTGGCGGCTCGTCGTGATCACCGACGGCAGCTGGAAGGCCTTGTCCTTGCGCACGAGGTTGGCGACCGCGTCGTTGCTCACGAGCACCTCGCACGCGAGCACGCGGCGCCCGCTGTCGTCGTCGCGCCGAAGCAGCTGCTGGCAGAGCACCGCGCGCAGCGACTCGGCGAGCATCGAGCGGATGACCGGCTGGCGTGAGGCCTCGCACGCGTGGATCAGGCGGTCGATGCTCGTCGCCGCGCTCGTGGTGTGCACGGTCGCGAACACGAGGTGGCCCGTCTCGGCCGCGTTGACCGCGAACTCGATCGTCTCGCGGTCGCGCAGCTCGCCGACCAGGATCACGTCGGGGTCCTGGCGCAGGGTCGCGCGGAGCGCCGCCGCGAAGGTCGGCGCGTGCGAGCCGACCTCGCGCTGGTTCACGATGCTCTCGGCCTGCGGGTGCACGAACTCGATCGGGTCCTCGATCGTCACGATGTGCCGGCCGTGGTGCTCGTTGATGTAGCCGATCAGCGCCGCGAGCGTCGTCGACTTGCCCGACCCCGTCGGCCCGCCGACGAGCACCAGCCCGTTGGGGTAGTCGGCGAAGCCGCGCACCACGTCGGGGAGCCCGAGCTGATCGAGGCTCGGCAGGTCCTGCTGCACGCGCCGGAACACCGCGCTCAGGCCGGAGATCTGCCGGAAGACGTTGATCCGGAAGCGCAGGTCGAAGCCCGGCACGTTGTAGGACAGGTCCACGTCCTTGCCGCCCTCGAGCGCCTCGCGCTGCACGTGGCTGAGGATGGGCAGGACCATCTTCTCCATCTCGGACTCGTCGAGGACCGACTTGCTGATCGGCTGGATCTGCCCGAGGTGCTTCACGAACGGCGGGCGCCCGGGGCTGAGCAGCAGGTCGTCCGCGCCGTAGCGCGACGTGGCCACGAGCAGCCGGTCGAGCAGCCCCACCGAGGCCGAGCCCTCGGCCTCGGCGTCGATCTTCCACCGGTCGAGCAGCTCGCGGGCGAGCTTGGCGACCGACGGCTCCTCGTCGTTGGCGCAGGCCTGCACGTGGAAGGCGACCTCGCGCCCCCGGTCGAGCTTCGCCAGCGCCTCGAGCATCGCGAGGCGCACCGCCGCGTCTCGGGCGGCGGTCAGCTCGACGTTCTTCATCAGGACGTCGTCGGCCCCGAGGAGCATCAGCGTCTCGATCGCGGCGACGCGCAGATCCGGCCGCGCGTCGAGCAGGGCCTCGATGTAGGGGATCGCGCGGTCGTCGCCGAGCGCGCCGACCGCCTGCACCGCCTGCTCGCGGACCCACCAGTCGGGGTCGGTCACCGCGGTCCGGAGGATCGCGCCCAGCGTCGCCGGGTCGCGCAGCCGCAGCAGGCCGAACACCGCGTAGCGGCGGATCTCGGGGCGGTCGTCGGAGAGGAACCCGACCAGCCCGTCGGCGAGCTCGGGCAGCTGCAGCTCCACGATCGCGTCGAGCACCTGCTCGCGGATCCACCAGTCCTCTTCACGCAGCGCGGTGAGCAGCTGCTCGGTGAGCGAGCCGCCGCCCTCGATCGTGCTCGCGATCGAGGTGGCGGCGCGTCGCACGTGCGGCATCGGGCTCGCGAGGAGCGTGAGCAAGAGCTTGGCGAGGTCGACCTTCCCGGAGCTGCCCAGCTCGAACAGCGCGTCCTGCGCCGTGCGGCGCAGGGTGGGGTCCTCCAGGTGCAGCGCGTCGACGAGCCCCCCGATCACGTCGCTGGTGCCGATCGCGCTCAGCGCGCGGATCGCGGCGAGCTGTACGCCGGGCGGGCCGCGCCGCATGCGCGCCGAGAGCAGGTCGGCGCTGCGCTTGGTCGGGAAGTGCCCCAGCGCCTCGACGAGCACCGGGCTGACGTCGGGCTCGTGCACGCGCGGCTCGAGCGCCTCGAAGAAGGTCTCCTCGTCGGCGAGGCTCGCGAACGCCTTGAACGCCGCCTGCGAGACGTTCGGATCGCGATCGTCGAGGACGTCGACGACGGTCTCGAGCGCGCCCCCGAGGTCGCCGTGCATCAGGGCGTGGTCGCCGAGCAGCTCGAGCGCGCGCAGGCGATCCGGCGTGGTCCCGGACTTCACCACCGCGGCGAGCAGCGGCAGCGCGCGGTGCCGCGCCTTGGGCACCATCACCTCGATGGCGTCGCGGCGCCCGGGGAACGACGGTCGGGACGCCAGCTTGGTCAGCTCGCGCAGCGCCGACGGGCCGCCGACCTGCTCGAGCACGGTCGCCACGTCGCGGCGGACGTCTCGGTCGGTCGAGCCGAGCTGCGCGCAGAGCAGCTCGTGCTTGTCCACGTCGTTGACCTTCGGCAGCACGGCGACCATCGCGCGGCGCAGCATGGGGTCGGCGATCGAGAACGCGTTCGCGATCGGCTCGAACAGCGACGGGTCGGCGGATCGGCCGCAGATCGCCTTGAACGCGGAGCAGCGGTTCTTGTGCTGCGGGCCCAGGCCGATCTTCGGATCGGTCAGCGTCGCGAGGAGCTTCTCCACGTCGCGCCGGTCCACGTCCCCGACCTGCTCGACGAACCCCCGCAGCTCGTCGACCGACTGCCACGAGGCGTCGCGGAGGTCCTTTAGCGCGCGGCGATCCAGGGGCACAGCGGGACAGTAGCCGACGGGGGCGGCTCGCGACACTCGCGCGTCACACGGCGCTGCGGCGCCCGAAGCGGTACAGCGCGGCGGGGCGGTGGTCGACGCCCTGCTGCCGCTCGTCGGTCCGCTCGAGCTGCCCCGAAGCGAGCATCCGCCGCCGGAAGCTGTCCTTGTTGAGCGGGCGGCCGAGGACCGTCTCGTGCACCTGGCGGAGCTGGCGCAACGTGAACCGCTCGGGCAGGAGCTGAAACCCGATCGGGGTGTAGTCGAGCTTGCCGCGGATGCGCTTGACCGCGGTCCCGAGGATGTCGGCGTGGTCGAGCGCGAGGGGCAGGCGCGCGCCGGCCTCGTCGAGCGCGCGCACGGGCCCTCCGGCCTCGCCCTCCCACGGGACCTCGATCCGCGCGGTCAGCACCGGCGTGGCCGCGCGATCGATCGCGTCGAAGCGCCGCCCGTCGACGAGCGCGTAGTAGGCGACCGTCACCACCCGCGCGCGCGGATCCCGGCCCGGGGCGCCGAACGTGTAGAGCTGCTCGAGGAACACGTCGCGCAGCCCCGCCTCGGTGAGGAGCGCCCTCGCCGCCGCGTCCTCGAGCGGCTCGTCGAGGCCGACGGCCCCGCCGGGCAGCGCGGCGAGCCCGGCCGCCCGGCGCACGAGCAGGGTCCCGAGCGTGCCGTCGCGCACGCTGATCACCGCCACGTCCACCGTGAGGGAGGGCCCCTTCCCGCCGCGCGCCATCGCCTTATGCTCGCTCCATGTCCGTTCTATCCATCCACCCGCTGGGCTTCCCCTGGAAGACCTTCGACCCGTTCCTGTTCTGCGTCCACCACGAGGACCACTACCCGCGCGGCGACGCGCGGATGGCCCCCGACGCGTCCCTCGAAGGCCGCGACATCGGGATGGACTTCGCCGGCAAGGACGGCTGGAGCATGTACCACGGCGACGTGATCCCCGGCTTTCCGCGGCACCCGCACCGCGGCTTCGAGACGGTCACGCTCGCGCGGCGCGGCTTCATCGATCACAGCGACTCGCTCGGCGCGACGGCGCGCTTCGGCCACGGCGACTGCCAGTGGATGACCGCCGGCAAGGGCGTGGTGCACTCGGAGATGTTCCCGCTCGTGCACCAGGACCGGGACAACCCGACCGAGCTGTTCCAGATCTGGCTGAACCTGCCGGCCAAGGACAAGCTCGTGGAGCCGCACTTCGCGATGCTCTGGGACCACACGATCCCGAAGGTCACGCTCGGCGACGACGCGAAGACCCGCATGGCGATCGTCGCGGGCCGCTTCGGCGAGCACCAGGGCCCGCCGCCGCCGCCGTCGAGCTGGGCCGCGGATCCGTCGCACGAGGTCGCGGTCTGGACCCTGAAGATGGAGCCGGGCGCGACCGTGACCCTGCCGCCGGCGAGCGCGGGGGTGAACCGGACCCTCTACTTCTTCATCGGCGATCGCGTGTCGATCGCGGGCACGGACGTCACCGAGCCGCGCGCGGTGCGGGTGCAGCCCGACGTCGAGCTGACGATCGACAACGGCCCGGCCGAGGCGGAGCTGTTGATGCTGCAGGGCCAGCCGATCGGCGAGCCCGTCGCGCACCACGGCCCGTTCGTCATGAACGCGCCCGGCGAGCTGAAGCAGGCGTTCGTCGACTACCACCGCACGGGCTTCGGCGGCTGGCCGTGGGACAGCGACGGTCCGGCTCATCCGCGCGAGCAGGGCAAGTTCGCGATCCACGCCGACGGCACCGAGGAGCACGTCGACGCGGCCGAGTGAGCGTTGGCATCTGCGGCCGCGGCGTATAACGCTCCAGTCGTATGGACGTCCTGACCCTGCCGCAGTCCGATCCCCGCGAGCGCGGCCGCGCCCACGGCGAGCACTTCCGGGATCGGATCGGCGAGATCGCCCGCATCCGGCTCGAGCTGGCGCTGTCGCAGGGCGCGTTCCGGAGCGAGCCGCACGTCCTCGAGGTCGCCGAGCGGCACCTGCCGGTGCTCGCCGGGTTCGACGAGGCGCTGCACGCGGAGCTGCTCGGGATCGCCGAGGGCGCCGGCCTCGACGCGGCGCGGGTCGTGGTCCTCAACCACTACACGGACCTCAAGGACGTGCAGGACGAGGAGTGCAGCAGCGTGGCGACGTCCACGCCCGACGGCCTGCTGCTCGGCCAGACGTGGGACATGCACGGCTCGGTCGAGCCCTACGTGTGCATGCTCGAGCTGCCCGGCGAGGGCTGGGTCTTCACGATCACCGGGTGCCTCGCGCTCGCGGGCATGAACGACGCCGGGCTCGGCGTCTGCATCAACAACCTCAAGAGCCACGACGCGCGGGTCGGCGTGGTCTGGCCGGCCCTGGTGCGGCGCATGCTCCGCGAGGGCAACGCCGAGGGCGCGCTGCACGTCCTGATGACCGCGCCGATGTCGTCGGGTCACCACTACCTGTTCGGTGACGCGGACCGCGTCTACGGGGTGGAGACGAGCGGCGAGCGCAAGGAGGTCGTGCTCGACCGGCGCGTGGACACGGGCTCGTTCGACTACGTGCACACCAACCACTGCCTGAGCGACGAGATCGGCGCGGTGAGCTGGGTCAGCGAGTGGTCGACGAGCTACGCGCGCTACGCGTGGCTTCAGGCGTCGGTCGAGGATCGGACGCTCGAGAGCGCCGAGGACCTGTGGGCCCGGCTGGGCAGCCACGACGGCTACCCCCAGAGCGTGTGCACGCACCTCGCGAACGAGCAGAACCCGCACGCGATGAAGACCTGCGGCGCGGTCGTGATGCGCCCGCGTCAGCGCGAGCTGTGGGCGCACCACGGGTGCGTGCACGACGTCGAGCCGACGGTCTACCGGCTCGGTGAGGCGCCGTGAGCGACGAGCCGTTCTTCTTCACCTGGTCCAAGCAGCGGGGCGCGGAGGGGCTCGAGATCCTCGGCGGCGAGGGCGCGGTCTTCGAGACGGCCGACGGCGCGGAGTGGCTCGACTTCGGGTCGATGATCTACTCGGCCAACCTCGGCCACGGGCACCCGCGGATGATCGCGGCGATCAAGGCGCAGGCCGACCGGCTGTGCCTCGCGATGCCCAAGAGCGTCTACCCGCAGAAGCGCCTGCTCGCCGAGCGGCTGCTGCGCATCGCGGGCGAGGGCTACCGCAAGGTGTTCTTCACGCTGGGCGGCTCGGAGGCCAACGAGAACGCGATCAAGATGGCTCGCCTGGTGACCGGCCGGTACAAGGTGCTGAGCCGCTACCGCAGCTACCACGGCGCGACGATGGGCGCGCTGTCGCTGACCGGCGACTACCGTCGGCCGCCGCTCGAGCCGGGCCTGGTCGGCGCGGTGAAGGCGATGGACTGCTACTGCGACCGCTGCCCGTTCGGGCAGGAGGTCTCGAGCTGCGCGCGCGAGTGCGCGACCCACGTCGGCGACGTGCTCCGCATGGAGGCGAACGTCGCGGCGGTGTTCCTCGAGCCGGTGCCGGGCGCCAACGGCGTGCTCGTGCCGCCGGACGAGTACTGGCCGATGGTCCGCGAGGCTTGTGACGCGCACGGCGCCTTGCTCGTGGCCGACGAGGTGCTCACCGGCTTCGGCCGCACCGGCGCCTGGTTCGCGCACCAGCGCTGGGGCGCCAAGCCCGACATGATCACGATGTCCAAGGCGCTGACCGGGGGCTACGGGGTCCTCGGCGCGGTGATCGTGAACGACCGCGTGGCGGAGGCGTTCGAGGACGAGACGCTGCTCACCGGGCTGACACAGTACGCGCACCCGCTCGGGGTGGCCGCGGCGCTCGAGGCGATCGCGATCTACGAGGACGAGGGGCTGATCCGGCGGGCCGAGAAGATCGGCCCGGCCTTCGGCGAGGCGCTCGCCGCGATCGGGCAGCGGCAGGACGCGGTGGTGTTCACGCGCAGCCTCGGCCTGCTAGGGGCGCTCGAGCTGACGCTCGACGACGCCCAGCTCGCCGCGCTCGGCGCGGCGCTCACCGCGCGCCGGGTCCACGCGTTCGTGCGCAAGCCCGAGCGCACGCTCGTGCTCGCCCCGCCGCTGTGCGTCGAGTCCGCGCAGCTCGCCGACGGGCTGAAGCGCGTCGAGGCCGCGCTCGCCGAGGTGAGCTGATGGGCCACGAGGGGCTGCTGCTGTTCCCGCTCGTGGTGATCCGCGAGGTCGCGCATTGGGCGGGAGACGTGGGGAGCTCGGTGAAGACTCTCTTCGCGGGCACGACCGACTTCGACGAGGTCGGTGAGGAGTACGACAAGCAAACCGCGCTGTCGCAGATCATCACCTTCGCCGTGCTCGCCGATGGCGAGGTGACCGAGGACGAGGCGGACAACCTGCGCCACCTGTTCGAGACCAGCGACCGGTTCACCGGCGACGCGTCCGCGGAGGTCGAGCGCCTGCGCGCCGCCGCGCGCCGCGTGCAGCAGCCCGAGCACCTCGAGAACACCATCCGCGTCGTCGCGAGCGATCTGGACCGCGAGTGGAAGGACGACGCGTTCCGCTTCGTCGCGATCCTGGCGCTGCGCGGCTCGGGCCTGGGCAAGGTCGAGCACGGCTTCCGCGTCGCCCCGGTGTCCGACCCCGACGGCCTGCTCGGCGTGTTCGCGCGGGCGCTCGAGGTCGCCGAGGACGTCCGGGACGCAGCGATCCGGCAGGCCTCGACGGCGCGCGCGAGCGAACGATCTGCGGGCGAGATGTAACGGATGCGCGCCGGGGCGCCTCGACGAGGGTATGAATGGACATCGCCTCTTCGCACTACACCTCGCGGTCGCCTTGCTGACCCTGCTCGCCACGGCCTGCGGTGGCGCCCCGCCCGACCCCGACGACGGGGGGGCCGACACCCCCTTCGCGCGCCAGGTGAGCCGCGGGGGCGGGCTGTTCGGCGAGCACTGCGCGCGCTGCCACGGTGACTCCGGCCAGGGGACCGACGCCGCGCCGCGCCTGGTCGGCCTCGCCGAGGGCGCGCTCCCGCTCGAGCCGCCCCCCGACGCCGAGGTCCGCACCGCGCGCTTCGTGACGGCCGGAGACGTCGCCACCTTCGCCTCGATGAACATGCCCGCCGACGATCCCGGGAGCCTCGCGCTCGACGAGTACCTGGCCATCCTCGCGTTCGCCCTGTTCGCCAACGGCGTGGTGCTCGAGGACGAGCTCACCCTCGAGGCGGCCGGCGGGCTGACCATCCCGCGATGAACCGGACGATGCCCCCGCTCCCGCACCGCCTCGCGGACTCGCCGCTGCGCGACGCCGAGGTCGTCGCGCGCGTCCTGGACGGCGACACGGCCGCGTTCGAGATCCTGATGCGACGGCACAACCAGCGCATCTATCGCCTCACGCGGGCGGTGCTCGCGGACGGCGGCGAAGCGCAGGACGCGGCCCAGCTCGCCTGGATCGCGGCCTACCGCCACCTCGGCTCCTGGGAGCAGCGCAGCAGCTTCGTGACGTGGCTGTCGCGCATCGCGGTGCGCGAGGCGTCCCGCCGCCGCCGCGCCCCTCACCGGGCGCACCTCGAGCTCGTCGAGTCTCCGGACCCTGGACCGGCGCACGGGCACGCGCAGTCGCCCGAGGTCTCCCTCGCCCGGGCGCGAGTCCGGGCCATCCTGGAGGACGCCATCGACGCGCTCCCGGAGACGATGCGCGTGGTCGTCGTGCTGCGAGACGTCGAGGAGATGAGCGGCCCCGAGACGGCCGCCGTCCTCGGGCTGTCCGCGTCCGCGGTGCGCGTGCGCCTGCACCGCGCGCGACGGCTGCTGCGGGAGCGGCTCGAGGAGGTGCTCGCGCACGGCGTGGGCGAGGCCTATCCGTTTCTCGGTGCGCGCTGCGACGCGATCGTCGCGGCGGTGCTCTCCACGATCGAGGCCGACGATCGGGGGCGCGGGTAGCGCTCGAGGTTCCTGGCGCGGGGCGCGCCGTCGAGGCAGGCTGCGCCGCATGAGCGGACGCCATCGCGACAAGGTCCGGCCGAGCGTCGAGGACGCGCTCGCGCCGCTGTTCGACGGCGCGGCGATCATGGTCGGCGGGTTCGGGCTGTGCGGCAACGCCGAGGCCCTGATCGCGGGCGTGGTCGAGCGCGGGGTGAAGGACCTGCACCTCATCAGCAACAACGCCGGCAACCTCGGCCTGGGGCTCGCGCAGTGGCTGCGCGCCGGCATCCTGCGCAAGGTCACCTGCACCTACCTCGGCAACAACCAGGACCTGCACGACGCGCGCGCCGAGGGGACGATCGAGATCGAGGTCGTGCCGCAGGGCACGTTCGTCGAGCGGATGCGCGCCGCGGGCGCCGGCATCCCCGCGTTCTACACGCCGACCGGCGTCGGCACCGTGGTCGCCGAGGGCAAGGAGACGCGCGAGTTCAACGGCCGCACGTTCCTGATGGAGGAGGCGCTGCCCGCCGACTTCGCGCTCATCCGCTGCCGCCGGGCCGACCCCTTCGGCAACGCGCGGTTCTGGCGGACCGCCCGCAACTTCTCGCCCATCATGGCGACCGCCGCGAAGACGACGATCCTCGAGGCCGACGAGCTCGTCGCCCTCGGCGAGATCGACCCGGACGACGTCCACCTCCCCGGCATCTTCGTGCACCGCGTCCTCGAGGTGACCGAGCACGAGGACGCCATCGAGTACCGCACCACCCGACCGAGGCCCGCGTGAGCTGGAACAAGCAACAGATGGCCGAGCGCGCCGCCAAAGAGATCGCGCCCGGCAGCGTCGTGAACCTGGGCATCGGCCTGCCGACGCTCGTCGCGGACTACCTGCCCGACGACGCCGGCGTGTGGTTCCACAGCGAGAACGGCCTGCTCGGCATGGGCCCGTTCCCCTACGAGGGCGACGAGGACGCGCAGCTCATCAACGCGGGCAAGCAGACCGTCACCGTGGTCGACGGAGGCAGCACCTTCGACTCGGCGACGAGCTTCGCGATGATCCGCGGCGGCCACGTCGACCTCGCGATCCTCGGCGCGATGCAGGTCTCGATGAGCGGCGACCTCGCGAACTGGTGGATCCCCACCGGCAAGATGATGGGCATCGGCGGCGCGATGGATCTGGCGAGCGGCGCCAAGCGGATCCTCGTGCTGACGCGGCACGTGACCAAGAAGGGCGGGCCCAAGCTCC
>Ga0070729_10004622_pt1 | contig 14840 bp, 9 predicted proteins | sample tdDd472_FD_66725 | JGI IMG/M metagenome (GOLD analysis project Ga0070729, IMG submission 66725) | Marine sediment microbial communities from the Atlantic coast under amendment with organic carbon and nitrate - tdDd47.2 | ecosystem: Environmental > Aquatic > Marine > Coastal > Sediment | place...
CTCAAGACGCACATCAATGAGTTGCGTTCGGCGGACCGTAGCCTGCGAGACCAGCAACGGCTGATGCGTACCATTCTGGATATGACGCCGGATCGGGTGTCTCTGCTGGACGCAACCATGCGGTATCAGGCGTGCAACAAGAGTTTCGCCGATTCTGTGGGCGTGTCCATAGCCGAGGTCGTGGGTAAGACTGACTTTGATCTTTTTTATGAAGGTGAGGCCGAGGAACGCCACATGGCAGCCCGCGACATTTTGCAGTCCGGTCGCCGGATCGACACTCAGGTCCAGATCAAGGGTGAGGGGGGAGAGCAGTGGTTCCATGTCGTTTGCGTCCCTATTCTTGATGCGGACGGACGCATTGACGGCTTGCTGCGCACGGATCGTGATATCTCGGATATCAAGGGATACGAGAACCAGCTTATTCAGGCACAGAAGATGGAGTCTCTCGGGTTGCTGGCCGGAGGTGTCGCGCATGAAATCAATACACCTCTCGGTATTATCCTTGGCTATTCGCAGTTGTTGCAGGAAGACGTTGAGGAAGGTAGCCAGATATTCGACGATCTGAACATTATCGAGAAGCAGACCAAGGTCTGCAAGAAGATCGTTGCCGACCTGCTCGGATTTTCCCGTCAGACTGATTCAGCCAAGCGTGAGATGTGTTTCAACAACTCGGTCCTTGAGGCCGTCAGTCTGGTGCGCCATACATTCAAATTGGACAAGGTGGATATCATCACTGATATGGATGATCGGTATCCCGTTATTTATGGTGACCCGGAAAAATTGAAGCAGGTATGGATTAACCTGCTGGCCAATGCGCGGGATGCCATGGGCGGCGACGGCGGCACCATTCTCATCAGGACCAAGCTGGATACGCCTGCGGGTATCGTGTCCGTTTGGGTGGCTGATTGCGGTGTTGGCATCCCCTCAGACAAATTGAAAAATATTTTTGATCCGTTCTATAGCACCAAGGCTGTGGGCCAAGGAACCGGATTGGGACTTTCAGTCTCATTTGGAATTATCGAGGACCATGACGGCGAAATAGCGGCTGTCAGTCCTTTGCCCGAGGATTTCGGATTCCCGGAATGCGATGATACCTGCGGCCCGGGAACGGCTTTTGAAATTAACCTCCCCCTGGACCACCAGTCCGGTGACGGGGGCAGCGAAGTATAAGGAGTACGCCATGGCGAATATACTTGTATTGGACGACATCTCTGACGCTGGTGTGCTGGTCAAGCGCATTCTGGAGCGGAAAGGACACAGTGTCGCTAATTTTACAGAAGAGGAAGATGCCCTGAAACATGCGGAAGAAAATCCCGTGGAACTGGCCATCCTCGATATTAAACTCAAGAAAATGACTGGCGTGGAAGCCCTGGAGGAATTGAAGAAGATCAATCCTGCCATGAAGGCGATCATGCTCACCGGCTATCCTACATTGGAAACCGCTCGCGAGTCGCTTCGTCTCGGAGCACAGGAATATTGCGTCAAACCCATCAATAAGGAAGAACTCGAAACCAAGGTTTCGGAAGTTCTGGGAGGATAGCGTGTACCTTAAACAACTCTTCAAGCACTGGACCTACCAAGTGTTTGCTCCCGGCACATTGTTGAGGCGCAAGTACGAGGCGTTCAAGTCCCTGTTGGCACAGGACGCCATCGCGTTGGAATTGATCGCGGACCTTGAGGAGCTGTTTTACGGGAAACGTTTGGCAGATCGGCAACGTGCGGTCTGGATGACGAATCAGTTATCCAATGCTGTGGGAACCATGGCCGGACAGCTTATGGAAATGAATCCTACCCGATATATGGATTTGCCAGAGTACTTCCGCAAAATTGATTTTTATGTACGCATGGGTATGGAGCTTGAACAGCCTGAAGTGGGACCACCGTATATCCTGTCTTTGGAAGAAGCGGCTTCGTTCCCGACGTTGACAGGTGGCAAGGCAGCCAACCTCGGACGAGCCAAAGTCGAGGGCGGAGTGCCTGTGCCTCCCGGCTTTGTCGTGACAGCTAATGCGTTTAATTATTTTATTGATTTTAATGGATTAAGTGAAGAAATAGAAAGTCGTCTTCGTCAAATGGAAGTGGGGGATCGTGACCTTTTGGCCCGACTGACAGGAGAGTTGCAAGAGCTTATCCTGGCGTCCGAAGTCCCGGAAGAGATTGCTCGCGGTATACGGTTCGGCGTGTCCGAAATTATCGATGGCGATGATCTCATCGCGGTCCGCTCCAGTGCTTTGGCCGAAGACGGCGAAATTTCCTTTGCGGGACAGTATGCCTCGGAGCTCAATGTGCCGCCCAACGACGTGTTGGAAGCGTACAAGCGGGTACTGGCGGGCAAGTATTGTCCTCGTGCCGTTGCCTACCGGATTTCCAATGGATTGACCGATAGCCAGACCGCAATGGCTGTGTTGGTACTCCCTATGGTGGATGCTGCGACAGCAGGTGTTGTCTATTCGCAGGACCCGGATTGTCGAGGCAGGGACGCTATGGGCGTCTATGGCGTGGGCGGCTTGGGTCATGGGTTGGTGGACGGCAGTGTCTCACCGGACAAGGCCGTGCTTACTCGTGAGGAAACGCCTCGTATTGATAATGAATGCAGCCCTGACACGGGAGGATTGCCGCCGGAGGAAACTCTGGTGGAACTGGGCCGGTTGGCCATGCGGTTGGAAAAGGCGCTTGGCTGTCCGCAGGATATCGAGTGGGCCGAGGACGTGACTGGCAAGTTGTTTATCCTCCAGAGTCGTCCGTTGCAGATGGAACGCGAAGAGGCTGCCACAAATCATGAACCGCTGCCCGTCAAGCCGATTCTTGAAGGTATGGAGCGTGCATCGACCGGCGTGGGGTGCGGTGAAATTTACTATGCCTCGTCCGGCGAGCGTATCGCGACGATACCTCAGGGCGCGGTGGTGATTACGCCGACATTGCAACCGTCACTGTTGACTTTCATCGGTAACATGAATGGCGTAATTTCCGGGACTGGGAGTCGAGCGAGCCACTTTGCCTCGGTGGCCCGGGAGTCTGGTGTACCTGTATTGGTCGGCGACCTTGGTGATTCTTTCGAGCCGGGACAGTTAGTCACGGTTGATGGGACTCACGGTGCTGTTTACGATGGGTGTGTTGAAGCGATCATGACCCGATCTCGTGAGGCTGAGAAGGTCTCTGATCGAGTGGTGGCACAGTACGCCAAGGTTGCGCCCATTGCCGTGAAGCTCAATTTGACAGACCCGCAGAGTGATAATTTTACGCCCATGGGCTGCAAAAGCCTGCATGACGTGGTTCGTTTCTGTCACGAAAGGTCCGTGAACGAAATGTTTTCCATCATGGACAAGCGTGGTCGCGGTATGCATGCGGCCAAGCGGCTGAAGACGAATCTGCCTCTGGTCATGTATATCCTCGATCTCGGGGGCGGTATTTTCGGCAATGCGGGTGAAGGCAAGACTGTCACGCCGCAGGATATCAAATGTCGTCCGATGTGGGCTCTCTGGTATGGTTTGTCTGACGAGCGGGTAGTATGGCCGAATAAACTGACGCACATGGACTGGGAAGAGTTCGACAAAGTCTCAGGCGGAATATTCAGCTTTGATTCCAAGTTGTTGGCGAGCTATGGTCTTATCTCGGAAGATTATCTCCATCTCATGGTCCGTTTTGGATATCATTTTTCGGTGGTGGACTCCGTCTGTGGTTCCGATGTCGGAGCCAACTATGTGAATTTCCGTTTCAAAGGCGGCGGAGCAGGGTTTGATCAACGACTGCTGCGATTGGAATTTATTCGACAGGTATTGGACTGTTACGGGTTTTCCACGGAAACACGTGGTGATATGATTGATGCACGGTGTTCCCGTCTGGATGAGAACGAAACCCAGCGCATGCTGGTGCGGTTGGGCTATCTTATGGCGGTGACTCGGCTCATGGACATGCGCATGGACAGCGAAGAGCAGGTCCGGGCAGAAGTGAAAAAGTTTATCAGGGATGCGGAGAACCGCAATGGTTAAGGGGGGAAAGTTCGCCTATCAGGTGACCTGGGTGACAGATCAGCTTGGGGTTGGACATGCGCCCATGAGCCATCCCCAACTTGACGCCATTCATGCGCAGGGGGTGGATGCCATCCTTAACCTCTGCGGCGAATTTTGTGATTTGCACGATATCGAGAAGGACGCCGGATTTGAGGTCCATTATCTGCCGTTGGATGACGAGGAGGCTCCTGGCCTTATCGAGTTGGAGAAGACCCTAGAGTGGTTGGACGAGGCTATTTATCTCGGCAAGAAGGTGTTGATTCATTGCAGACACGGTATCGGACGTACAGGAACCGTGCTGAACGCCTATTTGCTCAGACGGGGGCTTGGACATAAACTGGCCGGTAAGGCACTGAAGAGGCTCAAGAGCAAACCCGCCAATTTTGTTCAGTGGCGTACCATTCGCAAGTATGGCAAACAGTCCGGCCGGTTGAACGTGCGCGAGCCGTCTCTGGAGTTTAAGCGACTGGTAGATTTGTCACCTTTTTTCAATGATTACGAAGAATTGGTTCAACGGTTGGATGAAAGCGGCAAGGCTACGCAGGGATTGGCCTGTGGGTTGGATCATGATCAATGTTGCACCACACCGGTCAGCTTGACGCTTGCGGAAGCTGTGCACATCAGCCATCGGATTAATCTGGAGCTGACAGGTGAGGAACGTCTTGCCGTGATCGAACGGGCCGTGAAAACCGCTCAGGCAGAACGCAGTGCCGCCCGAGATTTGGATGATGATCAGGGCGGGGATTATTGCCTGTCTGAAGTCGGCGCAGTCTGTCCTTTGCTTGAGGACGGAAAGTGCATGCTTTTTGAGCATCGCCCCTTGCAGTGCCGTGCATTTGGTTTGGACCAGAGTGAGCATGGTGAGTTGTGGGGTAAACTTCTTACCCCGGCTCTCGACAAGATATCCTCTGAAATCTGGTTCGCCTACACCAGTTCAATGGCTCATAAGAAAATGCCTCATTTTGCGTTGCCGGACGTAGTGTCGGGTAAGTTCGTGGAGACTGTTTTTAAGTATATGATGGAGCAGGGACTGGAATAATCTTTTATTACTGAATACAAAATTATGGCCCTGCCGGAATATCCGACAGGGCCTTTTTTTTATTGTTTCAGGGGTGGCATCAATAATAACGCCAGGACCCTGGAGCTTCGCGATAGTACTCGTCCATGTATTCGCTGACACCAATACGGATTTCATCGCCCGTATCGGCACGGATAACGTTCAGGGTGGGATCAATACCCACGTCCAGAGCAATTTCTTCCAGATGATGCTGCACGTGGTCAGCTTTATCACGGAGAGTCGCATCAGTTTCGAAACGGTCCTTGGGGAACCGTGCGGCTGTGATGTAGGTCATGGCAACCTCCTTTTCCGGCATTGACCCGGAATGGCGCTCTCCTAATATAATAAGTCCTTATTTGCCGGGCGCAACCAAAGTCGAGCCGACAAGAAATGCAGTTTTGATCAACTTGCAGGACCCTTTTACAAAAGAAAGTGAAAGGGTGCCGATTATTTCCGAGACCTGTTTCGCTGTTTTTTGGGCGGCGGTCCGCCTTTGCTCCGGTGCGGCTTTCCATGATGCTTCTTACCTTTGGGCGGTCTGCCTGTATTGGGCATGAGAATGGCGTGCTGGCGCAGTCGTTCGGCATCGCTCTTGGCGACATAGATGGGGTTGCCCTTCATGTCGGTTTCGGCGTGAAACATGGCGGCCGCCGCTGTTCCGGGCAGAGGGATGAAGCACTGCACCTGTTCCGGCTTCCAGCCTTGGGACTTGAGCCAGTCGCCTAGAGCGCGCATGTCATCTTCGGTGCAGCCGGGAAAGGCGGACATGAGGTAAGGAATGACGTATTGCTGTTTCCCTGCCTTGCGGGATTCGTGTCCAAAAAGGTCTAGAAATTTCTCAAATTTATCAAATCCGGGTTTGCGCATGAGCTTGAGGACGTGGTCCACCTGATGCTCTGGCGCGACCTTGGCCTGACCTCCCACGAATTCGCGGATCATGGTTGTCAATGCGGGCATGTCGGTCAGTGCAAGATCAATGCGCCAGCCCGAGGCTACCCGGACATGTTTGACCGATTGTACGTCATTGACCGATCTGAGCAGATTGACGAAATCTTTTTGCGTTATCCGGTAGTGCTTGCAGACGTTCGGGGTCATGCAGCTTGGTCGTTTGCATGTAGACTGGTCCGAGGCGCAAAACGCTCCCCACATGTTGGCACTGGGGCCACCCACATCGGAAATGGACCCTGTCCACCCTTTGACCTTGGTGATGGCTTTGACCTCGTTGAGGATGGATTTTTTGCTTCGTGACCGGATGGTCCTGCCTTGATGCAGAGCGAGTGTGCAGAAAGAACAACCGCCGGAACAACCCCGGTGTGTGGTCACACTGGTCTGAATCATGTCCGCTGCCGGAATGCGTTGTGTGTACGACGGATGCGGCAGACGGGAAAAGGGAAGGTCTGCCAGTTCGTCCAAGCCGGCTGTGTCGAGCAAGGGGCCTGGCGGTGTGAGCATGACCAGTCGTCCTGCGGCTTCCTGTACGACCATGGCTTTGTTCTGGTGGACCTGTTGCTCCAGAAGGAGTGTGGCTTCGATGAGTTGTTTCGGGTCTGCCAGGATTGCTTCATGGGAAGGCAGGGTGATGATGGGTACGTCATCCGGTACATCCTTGGCAGAACCTGCAACGGCCAGCCCCGGAACATTGAGCAGTTGAGGGCGGAGGGCCTTGATATTCACTTCGCCGGATTCTTCGACAATGGTCTCGATGGTGTCGGCCAGAGTAACTATGGAATTTTCGGCCATGCCATAGGTTATGGCTGTGGCTTTGGAGTCCAGCAAGATGGATTTGCGAATGGCATCAGACCAGAAGTCATAATGAGATACACGGCGCAGAGAGGGCTCAATACCGCCGAGAATGACCGGCAGGCCGGGAAAGGCCCGCTGGACTACGTTTGTATAGGCCATGGAAGCGCGGTTTGGGCGTGCCCCTGCCTTGCCGCCGGGAGTGTATGCGTCATCGGACCGCTTTTTGCGAAAGGCGGTGTAGTGAGCGAGCATGGAATCCAACGAGCCGGATGTGACACCCGCGAATAGTCGGGGCCGTCCCATACAGGCAACATCGTCTGGTTTATCCCAGGCGGGCTGAGCCACGATACCGGTACGGAAACCGTGATGTATCAGCCATCGGCCAAGCAGGGCCGCGCCAAAAGAAGGATGGTCCACATATCCGTCGCCGGTGACCAGAAGTATATCCAATTCTCGCCAGCCCAGTCTCTCCATTTCCTTGCGGGTCATGGGGAGTACGGGCGGTTGTTCTAGGTGTCTTTTTTGTTCAAGCATTGCCAAGGCATGATGACCCACACGCTCTGTTTGGTCTACATGTTTTCATCCTTTTTCGAGCCGGTTTTTTATGGCTTGAATATCCTCTTTGTAAAAAGTCGGGAGAAAACCCCAAACGTATCGGGATAGCTTGGATAATCTTAATTGGCTCTTGACAAAAATCCACTCAGAGGAAAGATTATTAACCTATACTGTAAGAAATGTGCGGCCCTGCCATTGGCGTGGTCGATTCCTTTGTTTTCACTTTATTCCAAGCGATACTTATGTCTGTTGATAAAAATTCAGCGTCAAAAAGCGCTTCAAAGCCTGCTGGGACCAATGGGACGTCTTCTCCAAAGACGTCGGCCGGGGGAGCTTCTTCGGCATCTGCCAAGGCCGGCTCCGTACCGCCTGCTGCCGGAAATGCCCAGAACAGGCCTACGGCCAAACCTTCACAACTGGACACCAGTCCAGTGGGAGCGGCTGTAAAAGATGGAAAGACCCCAGCGACAGCGGGTGCTCCTTCCGATACTCAGGCGTCAGGCGGACAACCACAGCAACCCGGTCAGCCTGTATCTGGTCAACCTATGCCTGGGCAACCAGGACAGCCCGGTCAGCCTATGCCGGGTGGCATGCCTATGCCCGGCCAGGCTGCACCGATCAAGGTCGAGACCGATGAACGACTGTCGCCCAAGGATATCGATTTTCAGCCGCCGCTCGTTATCTGTCTTTCCATCATAAGCCGTTTGCTCGGCAAGCCTGTTTCTTCGGCCACGCTCAAGGCGGGTATTCCTCAGCAGGAAGGCGTCATTACAGCCGCTTCCATCGTCCGGTCAGCAGACCGCATCGGTATTCGGGCCAAGACTGTCTATCGTGAAAAGTTGCGAAGTATTACCCGGTTGATTCTTCCCTGTATCCTTCTTCTTCGAGGCGGAAACGCCTGTGTGCTCGTGGAAACTACCGACAAGATCGCTCGGGTCGTGGTTCCCGGTCATGGTATGGCCGAGACAGAAATGCCGCTTGAAAAGCTTGAAGAGGAATACACTGGCTACGCCATATTCTGTCATCGTAATTCCAAGCTTGATAAGCGTGTGTCGGGCATAAAGCTTCTCAAAACCAAGCGGTGGTTCTGGGGCGTCATCGGGCGTTTTTGGCCAATTTATAAACACGTTGTGGGCGCGTCCATCATGACGAACATCATTATCGTGGCCTCGCCGCTTTTCGTGATGAACGTTTATGACCGTGTCATTCCGAACAACGCAATGGAAACATTGTGGGCGTTGGCTATTGGTATTGCCATTGCCTATGTGTTTGATTTCCTGTTGAAAAATTTGCGGAGTTATTTTGTTGATGTGGCTGGTCGCAATGCAGATGTCATTATCGGCAGCCGGATCATGAATCATCTCATGTCCGCTCGACTTGATCATATGCCGGAATCCGCAGGAGCCGTGGCAAACAACATTCGCGAGTTCGAGTCGTTGCGCGAATTCTTCGGGTCGTCATCCCTCGTGGCGCTTATAGATCTGCCATTTCTGTTTCTGTTTATCTTTGTCATTCATTTCATAGGCGGTCCCATCGCCTATCCGATCTTCATTGCCGTGCCTGTAGTTATTTTGGTGGGGTTGTTGCTTCAGATTCCATTTCAGCGCATTATCGAGAGCAACTATAAGGAATCAACTCAGAAGCACGCACTTTTGTTCGAGATCGTGCAAGGGCTTGAAACTATCAAGACGAGTATGGCCGAAGGTCGTATGCAGGCACGATGGGAGAGCGTGGTGGGTATGTCCGCCATGTCCAACAGCCGTGCCAAGATCATGGCCAACGTTTCCATTTCTTTCTCGGTTTTTATCACCCAGATGGTTTCAGTGGCAGTTGTCATCATCGGTGTGTTTTTGATTTCCAAAGGAGAGTTGACAGTTGGTGGGTTGATTGCCTGCAACATCCTGTCAGGTCGTGCCATGGCACCGTTGAGTGCTGTCGCGGGTCTGCTCTCTCGTTTTCAGCAGTCCAGAATGGCGCTTAATGCCTTGGATATGCTTATGGAAATGCCCAGTGAACGTCCTGATGAAAAGGAAACATTTCATTATGGGACTGTTGAACCTTCCGTGACCATGACCGGCGTTTCATTCAGCTATCCGGGTACGGACAAAGCTGTGTTGCACGATGTCAACCTCAAGCTCACTCCGGGTGAGAAAGTCGGTATCGTTGGACGGACCGGGGCCGGAAAAACAACTCTCGGAAAGTTGTGTGTAGGTCTGTACCAGCCGGTTGAAGGGTCGGTACAGGTTGGAGACATTGATCTCCGTCAGATGGATGTTGCCGATCTGCGCAGAAAGGTGGGGTATATTTCTCAAGATAGTCTGCTTTTTTATGGCACGTTGAAAGATAACATCGCTTTTGGTCTGCCCGAGGCTGATGATCAGTCTATCAATTATGCGGCTGACATCTCCGGGGTTAACGACTTTGTTCGGGATCATCCTGCCGGGTTCGGCATGATGGTTGGCGAACGGGGAACGTCCCTGTCCGGCGGTCAGAGACAGGCTGTGACCATCGCTCGTGCAATTTTGCCCGACCCTGAAATTCTGATCATGGACGAGCCGTCGAGTAACATGGATAATCAGTCGGAGTTCCGACTTAAGGAAAGACTCAGGAAGTTTGTCGAAGACAAAACGCTTATCGTCATCACCCATCGCCATTCCATGCTCGATCTCGTAGATAGGCTGGTCATCATGGACCGGGGGAAAATCGTCGTGGACGGGCCGAAGCAGGCCGTATTAGATGGATTGAAATCCGGTAAAATCAAGGTTTCCCTGTGAGGTCGTCATGAGCAAGCATAAAGATGAAAGAGAAGTACTGCTGTTCATGAGTGAGGTGGACCAGGCCATGTATGGCAAGGGGCGTCGGTTTGCCTACATCATGTCTTCGTCCATTCTGTTGTTGATCATTATCTTCGTTATCTGGGCCAAACTGGCCGTGCTCGATGAAGTCACCCGTGGTTTCGGGCGGGTCATCCCGTCCCAGCGCATTCAGGAGATTCAGAATCTTGAAGGCGGTATTCTGAGCGAACTGTTCGTGCATGAAGGGCAGACCGTCAACAAGGGTGACATCCTCTGCCGTCTGCATAACGAGCAGGCCGCCAGTTATTATCGGGATGCCTTTGCCAAGGCCATGGAGCATCGGGCGGCTATTGCCCGACTTGTTGCCGAGGTGGAAGACAGAGAACCTGTTTTTGATGATGAACTGAAAAAAGAAGCTCCGCAATTGGTCAATGATCAACTCAGGATTTCCAGGGCCCAGCGACAACAACTCAAGATTGAATTGAGTCTTCTGCAAGATCAGTATGAGCAGAAACAGCAAGAAGTGAATGAGATGGCCGGCCGCAAACGGCAGCTTCAGCGCAGTCTGGCTGTGGCTCTCAAGCAACGCAACATTGCCAAGCCTCTTGTGGAAAAACAGATTCATTCGGAATTGGATTATCTTGCTTTGGAACAGCGGGTTGTTGAACTTCGGGGTGATGTAGAGGCTTTGGCCTTGGGTATTCCCCGCGTCAAGCGGGCTGCAAAGGAAGCTCTTGGCAGGATTGAGCAACGCAAGGCGGAGTTTCGCAGTCAGTCATTGGAAGAAATCAACGAACGACGGCTTGAACTGAATTCCATTACAGAGAATCTGAGTTCCGGTGGCGACCGTGTTACCAGAACCGATGTCCGTTCTCCGGTCAGGGGTATCGTTAAACATATCATGTCCAACACCCTCGGTGGTGTTATTCGTCCCGGTGAATCCATCATGGAAGTCGTGCCTTTGGACGACACTCTGTTGATTGAGGCAGAAATTAAGCCTTCGGATATCGCGTTTTTGCATCCGGGGCAGAAGGCTCAGGTAAAGATTACAGCTTATGATTTCTCCATTTATGGAGGACTTGAGGGCACTGTTGAGAATATCAGTGCGGATACCATTGAAGACGAGAAGGGTGAGAACCATTACCTCGTCAAAGTTCGTACCAAGCAGAATGCCATTGTGTATCGGGGCCAACGATTACCCATTATCCCGGGTATGACTGCTGGAGTGGATGTCCTGACCGGTAAGAAGTCGGTGCTGGATTATCTTCTCAAACCGATTCTCAAGGCAAAGCAGAACGCTCTCAGGGAGCGTTAATATTCCCATGCGGTGCACTTGGGGGAGACATACGGTGATCATGACCGCACTTTGTGCGGTCTTCATCGTTGTAGCCTTGGGAATGCCCTGCACTGCCTCGGCAGCGGCCAAAAAAGACAAAAAGCCCAAACTGTTGGGTACTATGGAATTCAAGGGCAAAATTCAGAAATTGCCCAAGTGGTCTCGCGTGGTGACCAAGATGCAGGCGTGGAAGGGGTATTTTCAAGATTCCAAGACTGCCAATCATCCTTCAAAATCAGGCTGGTATTCGCTCAAGTCGCAGATTAAGGGCAAGCCCGACAAGGAAAAGCTCAAGGCTGTGACCAAGTTTTTCAATAAATGGCCGTACCGTTTGGACAAGGCCAATTGGGGTGTCAGCGAATATTGGGCGACCCCATGGGAATTCCTCAGAAAATCAGGCGATTGTGAGGATTATTCCATCGCCAAATTCTATGCGCTCCAGGAAGTCGGTTTTTCGCAGGACCAAATGCGCATTGTGGCGGTCAAGGATGCCATTCGCGGCATTGGTCACGCCGTTCTGGCAGTGTATACCAATGACGATATCTACATCCTCGACAATCAGACCGTCATGGTCCTGTCGCACACGAAATATAAGCATTACATTCCGCAATACTCCGTGAACGAGAAGTTCCGGTGGATGCACGTGGCTCCCAAGAAGAGGTCCACATACTCGAAGACGAAAAAGTAAGGCACGCCTTCCCGCGGGAGGGCGACACCATAAACCAGATGGAGAATTGACTATGGCTGAACACAATGCACAAACCACGTCAGAGGTCCCCAAGTCCATTGGGGGAGCCGGACAAGGCGTCAAGATTGGCGTTGTCCTGGCTTTCGTTCTGGTCATTTCAGTGGGCATCCTGCTTCTTGCCAACAAGGCGGTCAAAGACAAGGAAGTCGGGGTACTGGAGAATCTGCAAAAACGATTCGAAATTTTGACCCATGTCCGAGGGGAGGTTATCAGCACCTTCCTTGGCAACCTGTCGCATCATGGCGATCGACTCATCAAGTCCGATCTTTTCCGGCTCTATGCCGCAGAGATTGAGGATTTTGACGGTGATCTGTCTATTCTTTTCGGGACAATTCATTCTGAAGAGGATGTTGAAAGTGAGGGTGCTGTTTTGGCCGAGCAGTTGCCCATGATGGAGAACATGCTCAGGGAATTTTCCACGTATGCCGGATTCATCAACGCCCGCATTTTGAGTAAGAGCGGGGAGGCGTATATTGCCACGGATGGGCATTTGCCACCGATGAATGAAATGCAGATCGCGTCTGCACAGGCGGCTATTTCTACCAATGGGCCACAGTACTCGCCGCTCAGGAAAACGGTGCGGGGTGTGGAGATGGACGTATATGTCCCCATTTATCCGCCGGATGCCGTGGGAGGAACTGATGAGATCCCCCATGAAGGAGCCGTGGGCGTCCTGATGATGACCCGACTGGTTTCCGGTAAGATTACTGAGTTGCTGTCCAATTCTGCTTTGGCCGCGAAGGGGCAGAAAACGCGTCTCATGCAAAAGGATGGCGACAGATATAAGGAAGCGACACCTTGGAGTTCAGAAGGATTCAAGGAAGTCTCATCCAAGATTGAATTTGGGCCGGAAGGGAATATTCCCTTTGGTGCAAGGGTGAGTATTGGCGACAGTGAACAGAAAGTCTATTCATTGGGTGTTCGGGTTCCTGGACCTGAGTGGTGGTTGATTCAGGAGATCGATTATGATGACGCTGTAGCCCCTATCAATGATTTTACCCGGACTGTGTACATTGTGGCCGGACTGGGCATTCTGACCGCCTTCCTTGTGGCAGGATTGGCTTGGTGGATTCTGACCGGTGTGCAGAGTCAACGCATCGCCAAAGAGTTTAAAGCGTTGGCAACGCAAATTGATGATCAGAAACGGTTCATTGACTCCATCAACGCCAACATTGATGAGTTTATTACTCTCAAGGATGGAGTGGGGCGGTATACCTACGTCAACGATGCCTTTGCGGCTGCCGTGGGGCGGACTAAGGAGGAATTGATCGGTATGGATGCCGCTGCCGTATTTGGTTTCGATACCGCCAAACGACTGGAGTCCATTGACCAGGTCGCCATGCGGGAAAATCGCAAGGAAACTATCAACGAGCCGATTTTCCTGCGCTCTCAGCGACATCAGTTTCAGATATCAAAGTCTCCCTATTGTGACAGCAATGGAGCATGTGCCGGTTTGGTTGAAGTTTATAGAGATATAACCGAATTCGTGGCAGCACAGGAGCAGAATAAGCGACTTATCAAGAGTGCCATGGAGGCTTTGGGCAGTACTATCGAAGCTGCCGATCCTTACCTCGGCGGGCATACCAAGCTTTTGGCCGGACTGTCTGTGGAAGTGACCAAAGCCATGCATATGTCAGAAATGGATGTTGCTGAAATTGAGACTGCGGCCAATCTGTCCCAGATAGGCAAGATGTTCGTACCCAATGAAATCCTGACCAAGCCGGGCAAGCTTACCGACGAGGAAATGGCGATCATGGAAGAGCATGTCGAGCATGCCTATCGTATTCTCAAGGATATTGATATTGAAGAAGGGGTACTCCTGGCTATCTATCAGATGAATGAGCGTCTGGATGGCTCTGGCTATCCCAAGAAGCTTATGGGAAGCGATACGATTATGCTTGCCCGCATCCTGTCGGTACTCAATGTCTTCTGCGCCATGATTCGTCCCAGGTCTTATCGTGGAGCCAAGGAACCGCAGCAGGCTTTGGATATCCTGTCCAGCGAGTCTACGAAGTTCGATAGCACTGTGGTTCAAGCATTGGCTGACGTCATCAAGACTCCGGTTGGAGAGAAACTGTTGACACCCAAAGATTAATAAATCCAACCCATCTGGTTGAAAGGCCCCGGCAATTAATTGCCGGGGCCTTTGTTTTTGCGTTGGGTCGAGCTGTAAGAATCGTCAAGGTCTTAAAAGGGGGGGGCGGTCAATACTCTGGAAAGGAAGGTGATTCCACAGAGTTCGTCGTATGCCGCAACCTTTAACGGCTTTAAACTCTTTGTGGCCGCATCAGTTTTCTTGCCCTTACCATTGGTGCTTTTTCGCATGCTTCTTTTACGTACGCTTTGCATTCATGAAATCGTGTTGTTCGTGCTTGGTCGTTGTTTTGTTGCACACAGAGTGAGGCTCTCATAAAATAGACGAAGTGATGATGGAAATAAAGGGCTTGTTAATAACAGGAGTGTCGAATCCGTCGACACCCCAAAGGAAACAATGACAATACCAAAATGGAAAGGGAATAAATTGGCTTTGCCATACAAAAGGGGCGCAGCCTGTCGGCTGCGCCCCTTGAAGTTCTCGCGTGTAAGGTCGCTTACT
>Ga0070729_10004623_pt1 | contig 14831 bp, 15 predicted proteins | sample tdDd472_FD_66725 | JGI IMG/M metagenome (GOLD analysis project Ga0070729, IMG submission 66725) | Marine sediment microbial communities from the Atlantic coast under amendment with organic carbon and nitrate - tdDd47.2 | ecosystem: Environmental > Aquatic > Marine > Coastal > Sediment | place...
TGTTAAGGGTGAAGCGAACCTCACCCTATTGCTACTCGATTTTATTCGTCGTCCTCATCGTCATCGTCGTCACCAACAAAACTGATGGAAGATAACGCTGGTAAACCAAATTCAACCCGAATCTTGCTTTCGATTTCATCAGACATGGCGGGATTTTCTAAGAGGAATTGTTTAGAATTTTCGCGCCCTTGCCCCAATAATTCATCATTGTAACGATAGAATGCCCCACGTTTATCGATGACACCCATTTCTGTACCAATATCAACGATTTCACCTGTTTTACTGATACCGTTTTGATAGAACATGATATCAAATTCACATTCTTTAAAGGGTGCGGCTACTTTATTTTTCTTGACTTTGACACGGGTACGATTACCGATGATGTCATTGGCTTGTTTGATTTGTTGGATGCGTCGAATATCTAAACGTACACTCGCATAGAACTTTAGCGCACGTCCACCGGGTGTTGTCTCGGGAGACCCGAACATGACCCCGACTTTTTCACGCAATTGATTGGTGAAGATTACAGACACATTTGATTGTTTGATTGCACCTGCTAATTTGCGAAGGGCTTGGCTCATCAAACGGGCTTGTAGACCCACATGGGATGCACCCATTTCACCTTCGATTTCTGCACGGGGGACAAGAGCCGCCACACTATCAATCACGATGACATCCAATGCACCAGAGCGTACCAGTTGTTCGGTGATTTCAAGAGCTTGTTCACCTGTATCGGGTTGCGAGACATAGAGCTTTTCCACATCGACCCCAATACGTTCTGCATAGCGGGGATCAAGCGCATGTTCCATATCAATGAAGGAACAAATCCCACCACGTTTTTGAGCTTCTGCGACGATATGCAAACACAGTGTCGTTTTACCTGAACTCTCTGGTCCATAAATTTCGCTGATCCGTCCACGCGGAACACCACCTACACCTAACGCAATATCAATACCGAGTGACCCTGTAGGGATAACATCAATTTCTAATTGTGCGCCTTCGCCCAAATTAAAGATTGTGCCATCGCCATAGCGTTTGGTAATGTCGGAGAGGGTTGCATCAAGTGCTTTTTGTTTTGCCTCGTGGTTAGAATCCTCAAAGATATTTACATCTTTTGCCGCTCTTTTCTTTTTTGCCATCGCCTGTGTCTCTCTATACTTATCTAATTGATTTAAGTGTAGTGGGTTTGGTGAATCTTGCCACTGTTATTAGACTTTAAGGATAGCACTTTTGTTCTATTTTGGCAAGAGGCGGAAACGAAAAGGTTGTACTAAAGTCAAGTAGAGAGTATCAACAGATGATGGTGTTCATCTTAGTTTGAAACAGGGTCTATTGAGACAATCAATGGTAAATGGAGAGTAACCTTAGTACCTACGCCCACTTCACTTTCTAAAGTGATTCCACCATCATGTAAATCAATGATTTGTTTCGTAATTGCTAATCCCAATCCTGTACCGGGTAATCCCCCAACATTCGATGCCCGATGGAAAGCTGTGAATAGATAGTCATTATCCTCGTTGGGTATCCCAATGCCGGAATCAATTACCTGAATCATGGCATGTGTGTCATTCTTCCATAACTTAAAATGGATTGTGCCGCCATCAGGTGAGTATTTAATTGCATTACCAATGAGGTTTGTCAGGGCACGGCGTAATAATTTTTTATCAAATTCGGCTGTAATTGTAAGATCTGGACACTCAAATTCAAATTGATGGGTTTGATAGTGGTTGATCTGGAAGGATTCGACAACATTGCGACAATAGGTAATCAAATCTGTGGGTTCGGTCGTGAATCCTTGTTCGACACGATCCGATTTTCCCAAAGTCAGCACATCTGATACCATTTCACTTAAATGCTCAACTTGTTCAATAATGTTGTCAAGATATTGGGCTTTTTCGTCGTCAGTAGCTCGGTCTCCATATCGTTTAAGCAAATCATGTGAGAGGCGGATAGATGCCAATGGAGTTTTTAACTCATGAGACATCATTGATAGTACACGATCTTTTAAATCCCGTAATTCACGTTCTTTCTGGAGTGTCACACGGATTTGTTCTTTTTCATGGATTTCGGCTTGCATCTGCTTAAATTGGGTCAAGTCTTGAATAATGGCAATATAAGATGTTTCATTATTTAAGATCATGCGGTTCAAGGAAAAATACATCGGAAATAAACTCTTATCAGAACGTTTGCCGACGAGTTCATGACCTTGCTCCCCTACCAATTCCGTATTAAAGGGAACCATCATTAAGTCTGTAATCGACAATGTCACAAGAACATCTTGATCATATTGAAAGATACGAGCCGCGGCAGGATTGCAGGTTTCGATTTTTCCATCAGGTAAGATAGTTAGTACAGCATTAGCGATGTTATCTAATACTGCTTGAATACGTTCTTTGCTTTCTTGAACTTGATTTTGTGATCTTCGGAGTTCAGAAATATTCTGATGAGAGACAACCACGCGAATATTGTTCTTCCAGAAAAAACGACTGACGCGCATGATAAACCACCGTTTTTCAGTGGGGCTATGACAAGGATATTCCATTTCAAATTCTGGGATATGCCCTGTAACAACACCACGCAGACCTTCATATATATCTTGCGCTTTGGGTGATCCTAATTTGGCAGAGTGTTCGCAGACGGCGAAGTAATTTAATCCAATACCATATGTAGGATGTTGAAGTAAATTATCAATTGCAAATTGTTTCCATGCGGCATTCACACCAATAATTTCGCCAGTTTCATTGATAATGGCGATGTGGGTAGATAGTGCGTCGAGGGCTGATTGGATGAATGTTTCCACCTCTGGGTGCATCTGCTGATTGTCGGAGTCCAACGGTAGCAACATACTCCCCCCTAAGAAGTCAGATGTCTACATATAATCATATTTTAGCATATTCGTCTCATAAATTCACCTTTTGCTCATATTAAAATAAGAAATAAACAGACTACTGTCCTATCTATAACCTTATAATATGGTGATTTCAGAATATTTTTGTGTGGGGACGGTGCAGTATAGAGCAGGTTTAAGAATTTGTGTTAGAATATATCATGATATTATCAACCAGTTTAGGTAATTATTGTGAGCGATGACAAGTCTGACATCTGGCGTTTACAAGCGCAGTTTGATATTCAAGGGCTAATTGACGCGCTGAAACAAGAAGATCAGGGTATCCGCAAACGTGCAGCCGCGGCTTTGCGCGCGATTGGTGCAAAGGAAGCTGTTCCTGCCATACGGGTTGCGCTCATCAATGAACAAGACTCGGATGTACGGTCTATCCTCGCATCGGCATTGGATACCTTATCAGATAAAAATGAAACGAGCTTAACGGCAAATAACGAACCCAGTGAAAGCCTTGTACAGATTAATAAATTGATTGCGATGCTTGACAGTGATGACCCCGAACAGATCATGCATGCGGCGCAACAACTTGGCGAAATTGGCGATCAAATTGCTGTCGAGCCTCTAGTGATTGTTTTCAATGACATGAAATCATCGATGCAGGTTAAATTATCGGTAGCAGAAGCATTACTAAAATTAGAAGGCGCACCAGTAGAAGTCGCTTTACTTGCCGCGTTACGGCATAATGATTGGCATATTCGACGCAATGGAGCTGCCATTTTAGGACAACTGAAAGCCGAATGGTCGGTTGAACCGCTGACACAAGCCCTCCGCGATAAACATTCTATCGTCAGACGAACTGCGCGGGCTGCCTTACAACGGATTGCAACACCAGAAGCACTCGAAGCCCTTCGTCGCCGTCCAGATATGAGTGCAAAACACCCCGGTGAACCGATTCGACAACGCCCTACGACATCATCGCAGGAAACGATCCCATCTGCCCCGCGTGATGGATTACTGAACCGCTTACAAGGGAATCGAGACACAAAGCGAGATGAAGCGCCTTCACCCAAAGACGACAAAGAAAAGCATCTTCGTCCGACAGAACCACTTGATCCCAAAGTTGTAGAAAAAATTGAACGTTTACGACAACAAAAATTGTTGGCAGATAAGAAAAAAGCTGACAATGATGAATCATCATAGGTAAGGATACCCACTATGTTCAAACGCGAATTACGCTTATTGATATTGATGATTGGATTTGGATTACTGAGTTTAGTATCCACCGCGCAGACGGGTGTCCGCATCGTTGTGGTAAACGAGTTTGCCAATGTGCGAACTGTACCCGCTATTGGGGCATCCGTGCTTGGCACCGTTCCAGCGGGTTATGAATTTGATATTGTTACAGCCCGCAGTGGTGATGGTGAATGGGTACGTGTGGAGTGGCTAGCAACTGAGGGTTGGGTGAATCTTGCGCCGTCGGTGGTCTTGTCGGGGGATGTTAATTCATTACTCGTCGCTGACCCACGTAGTATTCCTTATGCCGGTACAGATGGAACACCTCGCGCAGGGACAACCAGCCAAAACTCAGGCCCAATGACAGGAATTGCAACCAATGGTGTTCGGTTACGCACAGGTCCGAGTCAAGGTTATCCCACAATTGCCAATGTATTTGCGAATCAACAAGTTATAGTGACAGGGCGCACCCGTAGTAATGTGTGGTATCAGGTCATCCATGAAGGATTTCTGGGATGGGTTTTTGCATCATTCATACAATTAAACTCACCCGGTGATATCAGTGCCTTATTACCCGTTGATGGTGTTGCCGCAGAAGGGCAAGTCACAACAGGAACCTCTGCTGATGATTATGTTACGATATTACGCTTGATGCTGGCACGCTTGGATTTGGCACAAATATCATTAGACGAAATCCGAGCCGCATGGACAGATGCCGCCATCAATGGACGTGCAACATGTAAGCCATATCCGCCAACCCCAAGTAATATTACGATAGCGATTCCGTTGTTATCTGCATTTTTTGATCGCCTTGATCCCTTGCAACGGTTATTCAATGATGCAATGACCAATACCCGTTTAGCCATCAATTTATTTATTGAAGTCTGTAACCAGCCGGGGGGTGCAAATCCTGTTGGAAGCGCAACTGTACAAGGCGCGCTGGATACGATTAATCTTGCAGAATCGCAATATACACGGGTACGGACACGCTTGCTTGAATTATTACCACCTGACCGCGTACCCGGTGCTGATGAATGTGTCCTTTCTTATCAAGGAGCAGTCGAAATCTTACCGTTGATTACGCCGGGGGTCATTTATGCCGACTCGCATACACCGGGGAATCGGATTACGGGATATTGTTTTGATGCGTTATTAACTGAGACATACCGCTTCGAGACCTTACAATTACCCAATAGTAATCTCGTCTCATTTATATCGATTAGCCCGCTCAATAATCCGACAAACTTTATTGGTGTGGCAAGCGGTGTTGCTGGTCAAACAAATACTGCGCTTGGCCCTGTTCCTATCCCCGATTATGGACGCTACCTGATTATTGTGAGTGATGTTAATGATGGGTCTGTGCCGTCTAATGGCGAATTTGCATTCATGCTATCTAATCTTACGAATGCTTCAGCGACCCCGACGTTAGTGTATGATGCCAACACCGGAACAGTGAGTGCTACCAGCAATGTCACGTCTGTTGATGGAGGTGGCACAACGACGACAACGACAACAACCACTGGCGGTACTTGCCCTGACCCATCCTTTACCTGTGATTCCTTATTTACCTGTGAAGAAGCTTTTGCATGTTATAACAATGTGCCAAACTTCAGTCTGGATGGAAATGGGGATGGCTTCCCTTGTAACTGTTTTTCAGCCGATGCAAATACCGTCCCATCATCTGAATAGTCTTCTATATATTGGGTGATATATACACTCATAGCAACACCTCTAATACACCTTCCATCGCTAGTATTGTCAATATAGTGATAGGAAGGTGTTATTATTACCATACCTTACGACCATTTTTGCGATTTAAGCGTATGATAATTAAAAGGCACTTGCCAACAATAATGAGGCAAGTTAGAGATTGTGATATGATAATGGACGATATGCTTGATACCAAAGAAATGAAACGCTTGGAATTTACGGTTGCAAAAACACAAACGGCTATTTGCCCAACCTGTGGCGATCATAGCGATTTTTCGTTGTGTGGTATACAAGAGTGGCCCAAACGGGTTGCAGAAGCGGCAGGTTTGCCCACCATCATGAGCGTATGGCAATGTCAATCGTGTGAGACGACCTTACTTGAGCCAAATCTGCATTTTGATGGTTAACTTGTTGAGGTACTTTTTACTTCAATCCTATGATAATTTTTCAAAGTGAGCTGTTTGAACATTAAATAAAGAGACGTTACCCAGATCGTTAGCTATGGCTAGTATATTGCCATCAGATGACCATCTTAAGTAGGTCGGAACAATTGGGGAAGGAACAACTTCCAACAGTTCAAATTGCAACGTTTTCCCCCTATCGTTCGATTCTATATTCCAATCCACTCTAACGTAATGAAGATGTCCATCCAAACCTAAAATAACCTTCTCTTTATCATGTGGATGAATAACAATACTGCGAGCCAGCTCAGATTTTAACTTTCCAAGTTTTAATCCACTTTGAACATCATAAAAGTTGAATCCAGCAAATACTTTGATACCGATCATGGAATGAGGAGAGAATGTAAAATATTGCTGAGGACGATTATTTGTGGCTCTGTATGCTGTAAAACGTATGTTGTGAGTACTCAGGTCATAAAAATTAATCATCTGTGACTCAGACCAACCATTATCTTTCCATGTCCCAAAAACTGCGAATGCAAAATCATATAATTTAGAAACGGGTATATCTACATCAAATCCAGAATTCGTATCTTCTTCGTATGTTGGTACTGGAATTGTGACCTTATCTCCAAAAATAAGATCTTCTATAATAACTCCTTCTATAGATAAGGAATTCAATGATTGATCCGTGATAGGAGACTTGAATTGATGCCGTTGATATATGGTAGTAGGAAACATTCGCTGAGGAGCTGGAAAAAGATGTTCATATTGAGCTTCATAATCAACAACTGTGCCAACGTGAATAAGTACTACTCGAAGATTGTCATCGGATTTTAAGAGTAGTACGGACTCATCGGATGAAATACCAACAAGCTCTGCAATCGACTCGATGACTAATTGATGGGTTTGCACATCAAACACACACACGCGATATATCTTTTGAGATAACACAATTCTGTCTATATTTTGGACAATCAAATATCGTCCATCTTGTAGAAATAACAATGCCATGTGATTTAGGTCATCTTCGGTAAATCGACCAAGCGCACCATCTTGCTTTTACCATCTTCTCCTTTGACGGGGGTATATAATTCTTCGGGGTCGGTCAGATGATCGAGAAAGAGTATCCCGTCAAGGTGATCAATTTCATGATGGATCACCCGCGCATCCATATCTTCAACCCGCATATCGAGTTCTTTACCATCTTCCCCTAATGCTTTAAACCGTATCCATGATGGACGAGCGGTATTCCATGTATAAATATTGGGGATGCTCAAACAGCCGTCAAACCCTGTCTTGGGTTCACCTTGTTCAATGATAACAGGGTTAATCAGCGTTAACATCGGATGCTCTTCTTCACCTTCGTTCTGCCCAAATTTGACCACCGTCACGCGCTTGAGTACGCCGATTTGAGGTGCGGCAATCGCTGCCCCCGGTTGAGAGGCTAACGTATCTTTCAGGTCTTGAATCAATTGCTTGATCTTTTTATCTTTTGCGCGTGGAACAGGTTTTGATAATTGGCGCAATTTTTCTTCGTCTTCAGGAAAGTAGACTAATTTTTTCACTGTCATAATAGGATTCTCGGTTACTTGTTATTATGGTGTTCGATAGGGAGTGCACAATCTCGCACATCCCTATTTTATTGTGACATATAATTTTAACTATGCCTATAAGATTTATCGCGTATCTGAGCCATCATCAAATATACCTGTTGGATGACATCCGAGATTTGCGGCGGTGGCCGATTTTTCCAGTGCAAGAAAATCGTTATAGAACGCATCATCAGGCTGATATAAAACGGCTTCGGCATAACCATTCCGTACTAGTGCATCATTCACAAACACACCATCAGCATAAATATAGCGTAGCAGACGATCATATGGGTCGGTGTTACTTGTATCGGTGACGAGTGTAACAGTCTTACCTTCAACTAAATCTCGGTTTGCCTGTGTTGCTTCACTATAACAAGGTTCATCGCGTTCTGGGGTATTGACCCCAACATATCGAATGCGGGTCTGCTTGCCATCCAATAATACATCAATCGTATCGCCATCAATTACCCGTGTAACCGTTGCGATTTCACCTTCGGGTATGGTTACAATCGTATCCCCACTGCCACCAGTTGTGCCACCTGCATCGGCTAACTCGTCACAAGCCGTAATGCCAATCATGATCAAAATTACCAGTACAATGCGTGTCAGCATGTTGTTTTCTCCATAAGGTATGTACAAGATGATTATACGGCACGAGTCCCATAATGTTGAGGTGATGATATTTGGCGTTATTAGATGATAAAAGAAGGTTGCAACAGCACAGATGAAAACTCGACAATAATTTAAGATGCTGTTGCAAATTGTAGGTTGTTTGTCGATGTTAGATCATCATTACAATATGTGATTTATGTGAGCATGTCGTCACCCGAACGGGTTATTTTTGAAAAATTGTAAATCCAAATGATGCCGAGCAGTGAAATTACAGCGATAGCGCGATATGAGAAAATGTTTTTTCATAAGGCAATTACGTTATACTGGCTAATAACCTTGAAGTTGCATATTTTACACAAGGTTTACAGTTTGATATTCTTGGCACATTATTTTCAAGATATTGTTTCCATAAATCTATCCATCCTCAATCACAATAAACAAAGATAGATAATCAGCAATAGATAGTTAGTGTTGCCCCAATGGGTTATTTTTGATGGGTATCGTTGATAATGATAGAGAAATAATATGATGTCTTCCCAAGATGGTAATTTACGGTTGGATTTAACAAAGCGAGAGCTTGATGTCTTATCTTTGATGACGCAAGCTTATAATAATCGAGATATTAGCGAAAAACTGAGTATCAGTATCGAGACAACACGCACCCATGCTAAACGGATTTACTCGAAACTTAGTGTGTCTGGACGGCAAGAAGCGAGCCTTAAAGCTGTAGAACTCGGTTTAGTTGATAGCAATTCCGCCACTCAAATCCCTATTGTTACCAATTTACCTGTCTTGATCGATCCATTTGTGGGACGCAAAAAAGAACTAACCGAAATGGCGACCATCATTGCCCGAGGAGACCGATTAATCACAATTTTGGGTGCGGGGGGGATGGGTAAAACACGGCTTGCTATCGAATATGCCCATCAACATATTGCAGATTATAAAGATGGCGTATTCTTCATCCCATTAGAAACAATTACCTCAGTTGATAATATCCTCTTCCAGATTATTGAACGTTTGCCGTTTAATTTATCGACTAAAATAAGCTCTCAACAACAATTGCTGAATTTTTTATCCGATAAACATCTCTTACTGGTGATTGATAATTGGGAACACCTACTCGATGGCGTACCTCTGCTAACGGATATTCTACAATCTGCACCAAATGTTCAAATTATTGCAACCTCCCGTGAAAAGTTGAAACTTCGGCATGAAGTGGTTTTCCGTTTAAGAGGGTTAACCCTTCCCGTCATAGAAGATTTATTAAGCTATGATGCAGTGCAACTCGTGGTACAAACCGCAAAACGAATCCGTCCTAATTGGGAAGTTAATGACGATAACCTACAAGCAATCCATACTTTATGTCAAATCACGCAGGGGATGCCCTTAGGGATTATATTGGCTGTAGGCTGGATTGATGTTTATCCACTAGAGCGAATCGTTGAAGAAATACAACAGAGCCTCGACTTTTTACAAACAGACTTACGCGACATCCCAGACCGTCATCGTAGTATACGGGCTGTCTTTGAATGGACATGGGGACTTCTAACACAGGCAGAACAGGATGTGTTCATGAAGTTATCGGTGTTCCGCAATGGATGTACTTTAGAGGCAACAGAAGTTGTCACGCAAGCAACACCCCAAATTCTACAATCTTTGGTCAATAAAGCTTTATTGCATCGAGACACAACAGGGCGTTATGTCTTACATGAGTTGATGCGCCAATATGGGGAAGCACAATTACGCCAGCAAACGGTTACCAATCAAATTACCCGCGATGCTCATGCACGGTATTATGCAGATGTTGCTGACCAGATTATGACCAATGAACTCTCTGCACAACATGGCGAAACCGAAGCCGAGAACTTATATATGGCATGGTATTGGGCAGTGGATAGCTTGAATACAGACATGCTTTGGCGATATATCAATACTTTTGGGATTATCTCTTATCAATTTGGTTATTTTCGAGAAATGCAAATTATTTTTGATTACGCTATTCATCAACTGATGAACCACGGAGCTGATTACTTTCTTTTATTGGGAAGTCTCTTATATGTGAATGCCTCGATTCACGCTTATTTGGGTGATACAGATGCTGTTAAAAGCCATATTGATCGCGGACAATTGTTATTTAAGGATGTGGATTGGACGAAGCAACACCGCGAGGTTATCTATGTGCAATATCATCTTGCACTGGCATTCCGTAGATCAGATTATCATTTCTCTTTGCAACTCATTATACAAATTGAATCGATATTAGAATCGTGTGATTTAACGGATGATCGCGTGGGATTGACGATGTTGGCTTATGTTCAATCGCAACGATGTATCCTCTATGATTATATGAATGATCGGGATAATACGATTCATTATGCTCTCAAAGCACTATATGTTGCACGGGGTATTCAACAATACTCAATTATCGCACTCAGCACATTTATGTTGGGGGCAGCAGAATATAGTGTTCAGAATTATGAATTAGCCAGCAATTATTTCCATGAGTCGGAAATTACGTATCGTCATAAGTTAGCGAACTCTACGGACTTTCTATTTTTATTGTCGTTTGCGGGAGCATGTGCTGTCGAACAACATCACTTCGATGAAGCACGGCGTTATCTACTGGAATGCTTAACGCGCTCACAGGAGTTTGGGTATGGCGATCCTGTGTTTATCATGATGTGTGCGGTGGCAGAATGGAAGTTGGTTGAGGGACATCTTGATGATGTGCTTGTACTTGTGGGGTATTGTCAGCAGTATCAATCATTTCTTGGTTCAGTTAATCGTATGGATGTCATTGTACCGCTTCTGAAAGCTCAAGTATCTCCAGAGACCTTCCAACGGGGCATCGAGCGTGGACAAGCTATGACTTATGACGATGTGATTCTTGAATTATCGGTATGGTTAGAAGAATGACTGCTTCATCCAAACCCCCAATTTCTGGGGGAGTTCGCCATTTCTCCTCTGGCATAATAGAGTCATCTCATTAGTATCATTATTTTGATTTATAGAGTAGGTGTTTAGCGTGTCATCATCGTGAATGACCCACTATAAATTCTATCCTCAACCACAATCAAATTAGGATGATCAAACGACATGTAAATTAAGAGGTGACTCATGGCAAAGCGCAAAGTTATTTTTGGTTACTCAGATTCCCAACCACAACCTGCTGATCCTTATCTGATGAGGGCGTTTTGCTTCAGTGATTATGATTTACATTTTAATCAACAAGGTGATTTAAGCGAAACTCAATTTTATCGCTTACAACGGCATCGCAACATCGTCAGCTACTTATTTCTGGCGAGTGTATTCATCCCATTGATAGCTTGGTATAGCACAACCCGTGCGATTCCCACAATTGTGCAGATGAGTTGGCTTGCATGTGTGATGATACTGTTTGTAATGCCATTGATGATTGTGACGGTTTCCATGTGGCGACGCTATGAACTGGATATATATGATAGCCGTGTCCGTCGAGTGACAGGTGCTATCAAGCTAAATAGTAGTCATCATTCAGGGGCATCTATGATCGTTGCGGATCAGGTTTTTCGGATCAATCGGAAACAATGGCTAGTACTCAAAAATCATAAGGCATATACGATCTATTTTGTGCCAAATACCAAAATTGTGCTCTCGATTAAACCCATTAGCTAACTTGGCATTCCAGTTAAATTCACGCGGATGAATAAGCTATTGAGGGCTTCTACATAACAACTATAAAACGGTAGAATCCTGATTTTTTCAAAGGCTAGTTTATAGTTTATTTTTTCTGCTCTTCCTGTGCCGGAATCACGCTCATAAAAATAGGTGGTTTCGGTTGTTTGGATAGAAATAATTTGTGTTTCGGATGTGAGTTTTGGATACTGTTCGCGCAGGATGTCATGCTCAGATTGTCCTACTAGGTTCACGAGGTCGGCATTATCGGCATAAATGGCGTACTCTTGTTTCCAACTGGTGTATTGTTCATGTAACTCGCGCAAGACAGAATAGGCTTTAAAGTTGGCGTAATCGGCATCTAGATCACCCTGAATATCATTAAGTGCCATCTTTGCGCGAATTTCCATTTCGAGTTTATCAATCTGATGAAATGCACGGTCTGCTATGGCACGGCGTTCACTGGTTTTCATAAATTAGACTTTCTATAATAACGTTATGATGAATCATTTTTCATGATTAGATCTATTCTACCGTAAACTATGTTTCAATAGCATGAACATCTCCTAAAGACAGGGTAATAGCTAGGAAATCGTATCTATCCCTGACAACTACCATCACTATCCAGTATACTGAATGTTAAGCTGAAAACGAAACTTATAGGACAAACAATGCCTCGATTATTTGTTGCAATCGATTTACCTGATACTATAAAAGACCAATTATTAGAACTCCAACGTGATGACATCTCAACTGCGATCTGGCCTACCCATGATGCTTTTCATCTGACCTTACATTTTATTGGGAATGTTCCTGAGGGCGTTGCAAGAGCATATGAACGTGTTCTGCAAGAAGTTGATGTTCCAGCGTTTGATTTGACTGTTGGGGGTGTGGGGCAATTCCCGATTGAGCGACGCGCTAAAGTGATTTGGGCAGGGGTGGATAATACACCGGAATTGCGCGCATTACATGAAGCTGTTGGTGAAGCCCTTGAAGATGAAGGATTTAACCGTGAAGAACGACGCTTTCATCCCCATATTACGATTATGCGCTTCCCTAGACCTGTTCGGAGTGGCGTTGGCAGTACATGGATAAATGAGCATATTAGCTGGCATCTCGACCCTGTGAAAATCACTGAATTTTCATTGTACGAAAGCGAATTAAAAGAAGCAGGGGCAGTCTATACCAAGCGTCAGACCTATAGCCTTACTGAATAGATTGGACAATCTGCGCGATGGTAAGTGCGATCCCAAGTGATAAAGCCAGCAATAACCACGCAATCCATCGCCCTGATTCTTGTACGATTGTGGTTTGTTTTTCTTCAATCGTCACATCACCGAGCAAATCTACGTAGAAATCCAAATTAACCTTGCCTTTGGTGAGGCGCGCTTGATACGCTGTGCGGTCAGCAATTAACCAACCACTATCTTCACTCTCCCAATCATCCCCGAGCCGATCAATAATCGCTTGCTCAAGGCGTTTTTGTGCCTCTTTGGGTGGAATGGGATCAAGGTCATTATCTATGTTTGATTCGGTTTGCACGATTTTATCTCTTCATCGAATGATCTTGCCTGAGTATAACATAAAGCATTAATTAACCTGAGTTTTTTAATGCTGAAATTAGCTTTCGATTTCATAAGAATCGCTTAAGGTTATTGGTCGCTGGTGTTTGGTTATTGGTAAGTACAAAACGCGCATTTTGACGAATAACCAACAACCAAAAACTAAGAACATTATCTAACCTTGATTGAAATGATATGCTCTAAATCTAAGTAAATTTATCCAAAACTGGCGTTAATTAAATTAACTGATACCGTCGTACATCCCCGTTATCATGGGTGACCTTGCCTTGTATCTCCAATAGGTCAAGGTGTGCTAATGTTTCTGCCATTGCAAAGCGCATTTCGTGTAACGAAAAACGATCAATCGGGAAGACTTTACGTGAGATGTCATATACGGTTTGTGTATCCGCATCTATCGCATCAAGCGTATGAATCAAGCGCAATTTATGATGAATAATGATTTCTTCGACGCGCCCGCGCCAATCGGTAATCAGCCATTTATGACCGGGGAGAGCTTGCTTGACGTTGAGATCGGTCAAGGATTGGAGTGAATCCATAAATCGTCCCAGTGGATTGGGTTCAGTTTGGGGCCATGTGCCAACATTTGGGGTGATTTTCATGAGGACATGATCACCTGATAAGAGTAACTCATCGGCTTCATCATAGAACATGAGTTGTCCGTCACTATGCCCCGGTGTATGAATCATCTTAAATTGGCGTGAACCAAGCGTAATCATCTGGTCAGGGTAGATAAAATCTTGCCGAATCGGATAGGGTTTGGCGGCGTTGCGTGTCTGATTAAACCCGTCAGCAACATCGCGTGAGTGACCGTCATCCATGCCACCCATCACCAACCAGCTATAAAAGTCATCGGCGTTATCACTGTCGTAAAACATATCCATCTGCTGTTTTTCGCCAATCGGCACATAGACAGGCATCGGCGTATCGACCAACGTTTGCCACCATCCCGCCATCCCAAAATGGTCGGGGTGCATATGCGAAATAACGATTTTTTCAATGTCATCAGGCGTGATATTCAAGTGATTGAGCGCAGATTTCCATTGGGATTGGGCAGGCGGTGTATTCAATCCACTATCGACCATCGTCCAGCCCGTATCCCCCCGTAACAGATAACAATTCACGATATTCAGCGCATACGGAAGCGGAATTTGCACCTGTACGATGTCGTCTGTGATATAGGTGATGCCGTTGTCCGTCA
>Ga0070729_10004624_pt1 | contig 14831 bp, 12 predicted proteins | sample tdDd472_FD_66725 | JGI IMG/M metagenome (GOLD analysis project Ga0070729, IMG submission 66725) | Marine sediment microbial communities from the Atlantic coast under amendment with organic carbon and nitrate - tdDd47.2 | ecosystem: Environmental > Aquatic > Marine > Coastal > Sediment | place...
AGGCAAGCTGTTGCTAAATGGGAAACAGGTATTAGTACACCTGATTTAACTAATCTAATACTTTTATCAGATTTATTTGGTGTTAGTTTGGACAGGCTTGTAAAATCTAGTAATGAAAAATGTGTTAAAGAAATTATTACATCACAAAAGACAGACGATCAAGTAATGAAACAGTTCCTTTTTGAAGCTAAAAAGAATACATATGCAGCAGGTGCTTTGGAAGAGAAAAATCCTTCAAGACCCAATTCTCATGATTTAACATATAAGGATGGAGATTATTTTTATATAGATACTTACATAGGTAGTGAAATTTTTTCGGGTGAAGAAGCAGTGTGGGTAAATAATAGAGCAATATGGGCTATGAATTATCACGGAAGAGTGGTAAGCCAAGATTTTAATGGTAAGTTTTTAAAAGAAGCACTTCAAAAGGGAAGCGACCAACATCTGCAGCGTGGACCATTAGTATATAAATATAAAAATTATAGTTACCACTGTAAATATGAAGGCGAATTTAATTGGTTTCAAGGTTATGAAGAAATTTTTTATGAGACAAAAAAAGTATATGAGTGTTATTTCCATGGGGGTAGGGTCTTAGAATAAATGTATATATTGAATACTAACAGAATAAAGGAATACTTCACTCTTATAATGTGATTACTGTAGGAAATATAAAAGGCACTATATAAATAGTGCCTTTTGTGTTACTAATTAATTTAGTATCTTATTTAGCGAATGCTTCGTTAAATAGTGCTTCAAATCCGTTTGCATGAACTGATACGCCTGCAACGCCGTCAGCATATCCATCTTCTGTTAAAGCATAGATAGCTTGGTTTTCAACAACATAAGCTTCTAGTAATTCAGCTTGTTGATACCATTCTAGTTCGCTTCCACCGAATTGAACCATGCCGTATGCTTCCATTAATTGGTCTTTTGATTGTGGTGTTGCTTTGTCGCCATCAACAACGAAATATTTTGCATTTGAGTCGTCGCCTTCTGCAATATATTCTGCTGCAAAGAATGCATCAAAATCAACAGCTACGATTGTTCCGTTAACAACTAAGAACTCAGCAAGTTCTTGCCAGCCTTTATCGCCAACTTCGCCTTTAGCTGTAACAACTACTGTGTCGCCAAATTCGCCAGCTGGGATTGGGTCAGATGCTAATGCTTTTTCTGCTAGTGAGAAAAATTCAACAACGTGTACTGAAACCATTGCTCCACCATCAGTTGTTAATACATCTGTGTGACCTTCTTCGTCAGTATAGAATTCTTCGAACGCTTTAGGATCTTGGTTTTCTACTAACCATGCTTCAGCAGCTTCTGCTTGCTCATACCAGAATGATTGAGCTGAGCCGTATGCTACCATGCCGTATGTGCCAGCTTCTGAAAGTACTCTTTTGTCGCCTGCAGGAACAAAGTTTGTGCCGCCCCAATAAGCGTCAACAATTTTGCCACCTTCAACAGTAACAGTTACAAAGTATGTCCATCTTGCGCCGATTTCGTCTCTTGCGAAATATACGCCGTCTTCGTACATTGCTTCTTCAACTTCTGCTGGTGCTTCAGTTACTTCTTCCATTGGTGCTTCTGTTGGATCAGCAACAGTCTCTTCTGCAGGTTTGCATGCTGCAAACACTAAAGTTGCAACAAGTAATACTGCGATTAATAGTATTGTATGTTTTTTCATTTCTTTCTGCTCTCCTTTGAATTGATATTCATCAACAGTATTATAATCTCTTGTTAATAATTTAACAATCTTTTGGACATAAATTTCTTTTTGTTCATTTAGTACAAATACTATATATAGATATATTTACATAATATGGGTACGATAAATTAACTTAAATATTTTTTATTACATCAATAAAGAAATTGATAGAAATTTCACATTTAATATGTTATGCTAATCAAGCGTAGGGTTAATATGCATTTTTGCATAAATGGAGAGAATATATAAGGAGAGCAATATGAAAAAAGTACTGATTGTTGGTGGAAGCTACGCAGGCGTTAAGGCAGGCAAAACACTACATAAGATTTTTAAGAAAAATGATGATGTTGAAATAACATTAATCGATAAAAACCCTTTCCATACTTTAATGACTGAACTACACGAGGTAGCAGGTCATAGAACTGAAGAAGATTCAATAAAGATTGATTTAAGAAAAATCTTCAGAGGCAGAAAGGTAAAGATAGTTACAGATGAAATTACTTGCTGTTACTTTAGTGAAAACAAAGTAGAGGGCAAAAAAGCTACTTATGAGTATGATTATCTGATACTTGCTATGGGTAACCAAGCTAACTTCTTTGGTGTAAATGGAGCTGAAGAAAACTCTCATAAGCTATGGTCATACGAAGATGCTGTTAAGCTTCGTGAGCATGTAGAAAAGATGTTTAGACTAGCAGCATGTGAAGAAGATAAAGAAGAAAGAAAACGTCTACTTACTTTTGCAGTATGCGGTGGCGGCTTTACTGGCGTTGAAATGGTTGGTGAGCTAGGAGAAGCTAAAAAGCATTTATCTAGACAATATGGTGTAGATCAAAGCGAAGTAACTATATATAATATTGAAGCATTAGACAAAATATTAAATATGCTTGATGACAAGAAACTTGTTAATAAAATTGAGAATAAATATTATAAAAAGCTTGGCATTACATTAATGAAGAATTCTCCTATAGTTGAAGTTAAAAAGGATTCTTTCGTACTAAAAGATGGTATAGAAATTCCAAGCTACACTTTAATATGGACTGCTGGAATAATGTGCGTTGATGATGCTAGAGACTTCTGCTTTGATAAGGGTAGAGGAGCTAGAATCTGTGTTAACGAATATATGCAAGCATTAACAGATGGTGAGCCTCACAAGGATATATATATAGCCGGTGATAGTGCATACTATGAAGATAAAGATGGCGTAATGCCACAAATAGTTGAAGCAGCTGAGCAATCAGGACACACTGCTGCTATGAACATTGGTGCACAAATTAATGGCAAAGAAATGCACAAGCATGAGCAAAAATATCATGGGTTTATGGTATCTATAGGTTCTAGACGTGCAGTAGCACAAACAGGCTTTTCATCAAGTGGATGGTTTGCTATGTTTATTAAGCACTTTGTAAATGTATACTATCAATTCATGGTTGCAGGATTTATGCAAGTGTTTAACTACTTAAGACATGAAATATTCCACATTAAAAATAGACGTTCATTTGTAGGTGGACATTTTGCAAAAAGAAGTTCAAACTTCTGGATTGTTCCATTTAGGATTTGGCTAGGATTTATGTGGCTTACAGAAGGTGTAGTAAAAATAGGTGAAGGTTGGCTGAAATCTCCTAAAGTTGTTGATACAGTTAACTACTTAGCAGGATACACACCAGAAGGTACAGCGGATGCAGCAACTGGTGCAAGCACAGCAGCAGAAGGCGCAGCAGATGTTGTGACAGCAGCAAGCGGAGTAGTAGCTGAGGTAGCAGACACAGTAACAGCAGCATCTGGTGTAGTTGCAGAGGCAGTAGATACAGTAGCAGCAGCAAGCGGAGCAGTAGTTGAATCAGCCCCTGAGATAGCTGAAACAGTATCTAAGATACCTGCAATATTCGAGTGGGTTGTTAATCATAAACCAGCTGGATATGGTGATGCACTAATCGGCGCACCTAAATTCATGGTATGGATTATGAACCATTGGGTAGCACCAATTGAAGTACCTGTTCAAATTATTATGGTTGTAGCAGAAATCATTATTGGTTTATGCTTCATGGGTGGTTTGCTAACATTCCCAGCTGCAGTAGTAAGCATATTATTTGCTATTGGTATTACACTAACAGGTATGGCCGACATAACAATGATGTGGTATTTCTTTGGTGGAATAGCCATACTAATGGGTGCAGGACGTGCATTTGGATTAGATTACTACGTAATGCCATGGCTAAAAAGATGGTGGTCTGGAACTAAGTTTGCAGGCAAGAGCTATCTTTACGTAAGTCATTTAGATGACGAATAAATAAGGAAATAACAATTTAATTTAGAAATGAAAAGAAAAGAAATTATTATCTTTGCCATCATATTTGTAGTAGCTTTAGCTAGTGTTTTAATAATGCAGCTTAGGCCAGCAGGTGAGACGAAAACAGTGCTGATTACAGTTGATGGCGAAGAGTATAAAAGAATATCTGTAAATCAAGAGACAGAAGAATCTTTTACTATAGAGACAGATCACGGCATAAACGACGTGGTAATTTCTGATGGAAAGATAAATGTAGTATCAGCTGATTGCCCAACTCAAATATGCGTAAACACAAAAGAAGCAAATGTAGCAGGAGACCTTATTGTGTGCCTGCCTCATAAAGTTGTAATTGAAATAGTAGAAGAATAGATACATTTTTCTTTAATTTTCACAAAAGATAAAAACAAAAGGAATTATGATGAAGAGAAAAGGTGCAAGGCATATTACATTGCTTGCAATGCTTATTACAATATCATTAATGCTAAGCTATGTGGAGACATTTATACCAGCCATACCTATACCAGGTGCTAAAATAGGCTTACCTAATGTGGTTACATTAATAGCTTTGTTTACTTTAGGGTTTTGGGAAGCACTATCTATTACAGTTATTAGGACAACAATTTCAGCTTTTTTATTTTCATCTGTAGTTTCTCTATTTTATGCGATAGCAGGAGGCATTGTTAGCTTGCTTGTTATGTTTGCATTGAAAAAGCTTTTTGAAGAGAAGATATCATTTCAAGCAATCAGCATAACAGGGGCGATAATGCACAATATAGCGCAGCTAGGAGTAGCTATGATAATACTTGAAACGCCAGGGTTAGTTTCATATTTACCATGGCTTATAATAATTGCTATACCTGCGGGAATAGTTGTCGGAATGGCAGCTAAATATTTACTAAAATATTTTAAATCTACATTAATTGTTAAGGTGGATAAATGAGCACGTATTGGAGTAAGTTCCCAACGATTGAAGCAGAGCTAAATGAAGTAACACAATTTATGCTTGAATCTATTGAGGATGCTATACCTATAATAAAAGAACCTATTGAGGAAATAATCAACGCTGGGGGAAAGATGATTCGTCCAGCTCTTGTTATACTTGGAGCAGGGTTTGGAAAAAATTATGATAGAGAAAGAATTATCCCTATTGCTGCATGCGTAGAGTTTTTGCATACTGCAACTTTGATACATGATGACATAATTGATGAATCCAAACTAAGAAGAGGAATTGAAAGCGTACAAAGCAAATATTCAAAAGATGTCGCTGTGCTTTTAGGTGACTATATATTTGCAAAGGTATTTGATATATTAGCAGGTGATTATCCTGCAGAGCTGTTAAAGAACCTTGCAAAAAGTATATTGCAGATTTGCCAAGGTGAGCTATCCCAGTATTCATACAGGTATAGTAATAGTATGGATTTTGATAAATACATAGAGATAATAGCAGGTAAGACAGCTGCATTGTTTTCAATGAGTTTATTCTCTGGTGCATATGTGGCAGAAGCTAAAAATGCAAAAATGAGACATCTTTCAAAAATTGGTTATTGTATGGGCATGATGTTCCAAATAACTGATGATTGTCTTGACTATAAGCATGATTCATATACCTTAGGTAAAAGTGCTGTTAATGACATTAAGCAAGGATATGTTACTTTGCCAATGTTTTATGCTCTGCAGAATGATAAAGATAATATTTTACGAGATTTAATATTTGAAAGTGAATTGACAGAAGAAAGCTTACAAAAAATCAGACAGAAAGTAATAGATTTAAAGGGTGTAGAACATTCTGAAGAAAAGGCTAGAGAATATTTAAATGATGCTAATAAGGCTTTGAAGAAATTAAGGAAGTCAGAGAACAAGGAGGTTCTGGAGTATATTATTAGTTCAATGATGAGTAGGACGTTTTAAAACTTTTGAAGAATAGACATTTAATAATAAAATTAGTACTGATAAATGAGCACCTTATATGGTGCTTTTATTTTTGCATCATTTATCTAAAATCAAATATTGCAGATAGAATAAACTTATGAGATTATATTAAAAAATTATGGATGATGTTTAATCAGAAAATTATACCAATTACATGAATTTAAAATCATCTTGACAAACATTAAATTTATGATAAAATTTAGTTAATCGTTTAACTGAAAAGGATTGAGATGAAAATAACTATAAAAGATATTGCAAAATACGCAGGAGTTTCTACGGCAACAGTATCAATGATCGTCAATAAGAACGACGAACGTATATCATCTCAAACAAGAGAAAAAGTGTTAAAGGTCATAGAGGAGTATAACTATGTGCCTAACCGCGTAGCCAGTTCGCTTGTTACAAAAAAGACCAAGACCATTGGACTTGTTATACCTGATATAGCTAACCCATTCTTCCCAGAAATAGCAAGAGGTGTGGAAGACAAAGCCAATGACGAAGGTTATACAGTTATTCTTTGTAATTCGGATAATGTACTTACTAAAGAAGATTCATATATTGATATGCTACAGGAAAAAATGGTTGATGGTATTGTTTTTACAGCATCAAGTAGAAGAACATCCATAAGTTCATCTTTAGAGAAAGTCAAGGTTCCTGTAATAACAGTTGACCGTGATATACCAAATCTTACTAAGCAGGGAAAGATAGCTGTTAATAACGAACATGGAGCATACAATATTGTAAGTTATATGATAGAAAAAGGGTATAAGAAAATCTGTCATATTACTGGACCCCTTACTAGTAAGACTGCTAGAGATAGATATAATGGCTACGTTCATGCTCATAAAGAAAACAATATATCATTACTTTCTCATCATTTGTATGATGGAGCATATACCAGCATATGGGGAATAGAAGCAGTAGATGCACTATTGAAAGATGGATATGAATTTGATTCTATATTTTGTGGCAACGATATGATTGCCGTAGGTGCAATGAAAGGTTTGGAAAAACACGGGCTAAACGTACCGAATGACATTGGAGTTGTTGGGTTTGACGATATTGAAATAGCTCAATTGGTAACACCTGAACTTACGACTGTTAGACAGCCTAAGTATGAAATGGGATATAAAGCAGCGGAGATGCTTATTAAAATGATTGATAACGAGCATAATGATCAGTTTGAGTATTTGTTAAATACTGAAATGGTTATTAGAAATTCGATTAGAAAATAGAACTTAATAGTACTTATATAATACTATATATTTTTTTGTCTAGTTAAACGTTTAACTATTCTGATAATTTGATATATTAAGCACTGTAAGTTGGAATATGCAATTGGTAACAGATGACAAGGGAAAACGAGAATAGGATAATCTGTTCATGGGAAAGGATATAGTGTAAATACTAGGTAGCAGATAGGCTAATCGAGTAATAGTTATTTGCTTAATAGGTTAAACGTTTAACTGGAGGCGTTATGAAGAAGATACTTGTTATTGGAAGCTTAAATATGGACTTGGTAACACATGTTAAAAAAACACCACGAGTTGGAGAAACCATTCTTGGCAAAGGATATAGCGAAATCCCAGGAGGAAAAGGTGCTAATCAGGCAGTAGCCATAGGAAGACTTGGTGGAGAAGTTAGCATGCTAGGTATGGTAGGCAATGATAGTTTTGGTAAAGTACTCTCTGATAACTTGAAATCTAACAATGTCTCTACAGATTATTTATATAAAACAGATACTGAACCTACTGGAATGGCTATGATAATGGTAAATGAAGATGGTGATAATTCTATTGTAGTTGTACCAGGAGCAAACTTTGAATTAGCACCAAATAAGATGAAAGATGAACATCTTGAACAGGTTGATTATGTATTAGGTCAACTTGAAACACCAGTTGAAACTATAGAAGAGCTATTTACTAAAGCAAAGGAAAAGGGCATTAAAACAATATTAAATCCTGCACCTGCAAGAGAACTAAGCCAAAGCTTAATTAACAATATAGATTTGCTAATACCTAACGAAACTGAATTCCAATTGCTTACAGGTATTGCAGCAGATACAAATGAGAATATTAGAATTGGAGCAAAAAAACTATTTCAAAGTGGTGTAAAGGAAATAATTATAACACTTGGAAAAGATGGCGCATTCTATTTGAACAAAGAAGGAAAAGAATACACAGCAAAAGCATATCAAGTTTTAGCAGTAGACACAACTGCAGCAGGAGACAGTTTTATTGGCGGCTTATTGACTCAGTTATCCTTAGACAAATCTATTGAAGAAGCAATTGACTATGGAATGAAGGTTGGTGCTGTTACAGTTAGCAGACATGGAGCCCAAAGCTCTTTGCCTAATGCAGATGACATAGAGAACTATAGAGGAGAGAAACGTAAATGAGAAAGGGAAAAATGCTGAATGCAGAAATAATGTCTGTTATTAGCAAAATGGGGCATACAGACAAAATAGCAATTGCAGATGCAGGGCTACCTATTCCTGATCATGTTAAACGTATTGATATTGCACTTGTAGATGGTGTTCCGACTTTTTTGCAGGTACTTAATGCATTACTTGAAGTTTATCAATGTGAGAGATATATCTTAGCCAATGAGATATCTGAAAATAACCCAGATATTGAAAAAGAGATTTTAATTAAACTTAAGGATTACAATGCTAGTTATGTTACTCATGAAAAGTTTAAGAGCGAATGTAATGATGTAAAAGCAGTAATTAGAACAGGTGAATGTACACCTTATGCAAATATCATTTTAAAGTCTGGAGTTACTTTTTAGGAAGGAAGGCCTTGTATGTATGAAAATATATTGGAGATGAAAAATGTAAGCAAAGTATTCCCCGGTGTTAAAGCTTTAGATAATGTTCATTTCAATGTTTACAAAGGTAAAGTAATGGCTCTACTTGGTGAAAACGGTGCAGGTAAATCAACCTTGATGAAAATCCTTTCAGGGGTCTACCAAAAAACTGAAGGCACTATTATTTTCAAAGGCAAACAGTTAGAAGTTAGAGGTCCAAAAGATGCACAAAATAATGGAATATCTATAATTCATCAAGAGCTAAATTTAATCGATGAACTTTCCATAGGGGAAAACATATTTCTTGGAAGAGAGCCTAAAACAGCACTAGGAACTATTAACTGGAAGAAACTATTTAATGAATCATCAAGACTATTGAAACCATTAAACATCCAAATGGATCCTAGGAGCAAGATAAAGCATTTATCTATAGCTAACAAGCAAATGATAGAAATAGCAAAAGCATTATCACTAGATGCAGAGCTTATTATTATGGATGAACCTACAGATGCTTTAACTAATCAGGAAACTGAACGATTATTTGAAGTGATAAACAAACTAAGATCTGAAGGCAAAAGTATTGTTTATATCTCTCACAGGCTTAAAGAGATATTTGAAATTTGTGATGATGTAACTGTTTTGCGTGATGGGCAGTTTGTAGCAGAAAAACCTGTTTCACAAATAGATGAAGACCATTTAATTGAGATGATGGTTGGTAGAAAATTAGAAGAACAATATCCCTACATAAAAGAAGATGCAGGAGATGTGTTGCTAGAAGTAAATAACCTTGAAAACGACCTAATACACAATGTTTCCTTTAAGCTTAGAAAAGGAGAAATCCTAGGTGTGGCAGGTCTGATGGGTGCTGGAAGAACGGAGCTAGCCAAAACTCTTTATGGATACTATAAGGCTAAAAAAGGCGAAATCGTCATTGAAGGAAAATTATTAAGAGTAAGAACTGAAATGGACGCCATTGAAGCTGGCATCACCTATGTATCAGAAGATAGAAAAAAAGATGGTTTAGTTTTAGGTATGAGTGTAAAAGAGAACATTTCTTTATCTGCACTTAGGAAACTAGCTAAAGGATTTATTATTAGTCATGCAGGCGAGAGAAAAGCAGCAGTTAACTATATAAAGCAATTATCTATAAAGACACCATCTGAAAACCAGAAAGTTAAGAATTTATCTGGTGGTAACCAACAAAAAGTAAGTATATCAAAAAGTTTGCTCACTGATCCACGGGTATTAATATTGGATGAACCAACACGTGGCATTGACGTAGGAGCAAAAAAAGAAATATATACATTAATGAACGAGTTCAAAGCTAGAGGTATGGGTGTATTGATGATTTCATCAGAAATACCTGAACTATTGGGTATGTGTGACAGAATTGCAGTTATGCATGAAGGAACCATTACTGGAACATTAGATAGACATGAGGCGACTCAGGAAAATATTATGCGTCTTGCTGTCGGTATAAGGAGTGAAAACAATGAATTCTAAAATAAAAGAAAACTTATCCAAGTATCGATCCATCATCGGTCTAATCGTTTTTTCAATCATTATTTCATTTTTAAGCGATAGGTTTATGACAGGCTCAAATGTTTTTAACATTCTAAGGCAAACATCCATTAATGCAATAATAGCTGTTGGTATGACATTTGTAATATTAACAAGTGGAATTGATTTATCCGTAGGTTCGACATTTGCATTTAGTGGTGCGGTGGCTGCATTTTTAGTTGGTAGTGGTTATAATGCTATTATCGCTCTAATAGCAGGGCTTGCAGTAGGTTGTCTAATTGGACTTGCTAATGGATTTATTATTACAAAGGGTAAACTGCAACCATTTATAGTCACCCTAGCTACAATGACAATATTTAGAGGTGCAACCTTAGTATTTACAGATGGGAAACCAATTAGTGCAGGCTATGAAGCTAACGCTGATATGTTTGCATCCATAGGAAATGGTTACACATTTGGTGTACCAAATCCAATACTAATCATGATTTTAGTTGTTGCAGTAGGATACTTTATCCTTCGTCACACAACATTTGGGCGTTATGTTTACGCCATAGGCGGCAATGAAGAAGCTGCCAAGTTATCAGGTATCAATGTTCATCGTGTCAAACTGTTTGTTTATGGTATAAGCGGATTACTGGCAGCTCTTGCAGGCATTATTATTACTGCAAGACTATCATCTGCTCAACCAACAGCAGGAAGTGGGTATGAACTAGATGCCATTGCTGCAGTAGTTCTTGGTGGTACATCACTAGCAGGTGGTATTGGTTCAATACCTGGAACTATTGTCGGTGCACTAATTATTGGGATACTAAACAACGCATTAAACTTACTTAACGTATCATCTTATTATCAGTTATTGGTAAAGGGGTTGGTAATTTTAATAGCGGTGTTATTAGATCATAAGGAAAAATAGTAACTACAAGAAAAGGAGTAAGAAAATGAAAAGAACACTAACACTATTAGTAGTATTCGCTTTACTTGCAATGGCATTTATGGGTTGCACAGCTAAAGAAACTGAAACAAGTTCAAGTAAAATAGGCTTGATTGTATCAACACTTAATAACCCATTCTTCGTCGACTTAAAAGAAGGTGCTGAAGAAGAAGCAGGTATTAGAGGTGCTGAACTAATCGTACTTGACTCACAAAATGATCCAGCTAAAGAATTAGCAAACATGGAAGACTTATTAACTCAAGGAGTTGATGTAATATTAATTAACCCAACAGATTCAGATGCAGTTGGTAACGCAATTAAGATGGCTAATGATAAAGAAGTTCCTGTAATTACACTTGATCGTGGTTCTAACGGTGGTGAAATTGTTGCACATATAGCTTCTGATAACGTAGCTGGTGGCGTAATGGCTGGTGAATATATAGCTGAACTTTTAGGCGGAACAGGCAATGTAGTAGAACTTGAAGGTATAGCAGGAACATCAGCAGCAAGAGATCGTGGACAAGGCTTTAATGATGCTATTAATGCAACTGATATTGTAGTAGTTGCTAATCAAGTAGCCGACTTTGACAGAACAAAAGGTTTATCTGTAATGGAAAATATTCTGCAGGCACAACCTGAAATAGATGCAGTATTTGCACACAATGATGAAATGGCACTAGGTGCACTAAAAGCAATTGAAGCATCAGGCAGAGATATTTTAGTTGTTGGTTTTGACGCAACAGATGACGCTGTTATAGCTGTAGAAGCTGGCGAAATGGCAGCAACAGTAGCACAACAACCTAGATTAATCGGCAGCTTAGGACTAACAACTGCACTTGATGTTGCTGAAGGTATGGGTGTGGAATCAGAAATACCTGTAGATTTAAAACTTGTAACACCAGAAGGTACAGAGGGCGGAGAAGTTGGTCAAGTTGAAGGTGGAACTATTGGTCTTGTATTATCAACTTTAAACAACCCTTTCTTTGTAACATTAAAAGAAGGTGCTGAAGAAAAAGCAGCTGAACTAGGAGTAGATATTGTTGTTTTGGACTCACAAAATGACCCAGCAAAAGAACTTGCAAACATGGAAGATTTACTAACTCAAGAAGTTGATGTTATTTTAATTAACCCTACAGATTCTGATGCAGTTGGCAATGCAATAAAGATGGCTAATGAAAAAAATGTCCCAGTAATTACTTTAGACCGTGGTGCTAATGCAGGCGAAGTTGAAACACATATTGCTTCTGATAACGTAGCTGGTGGAGTTATGGCTGGTGAATACATAGCAGAACTTTTAGGTGGCTCTGGTAAAGTAGTAGAACTTGAAGGTATCGCTGGAACATCAGCTGCAAGAGACCGTGGACAAGGATTTAATGATGCTATTGATGCAACTGACATTGAAGTAGTTGCTAACCAAGTAGCTGATTTTGACAGAACAAAAGGTTTATCTGTAATGGAAAACATTCTACAGGCACAACCAGAAATTGATGCAGTATTTGCGCACAATGACGAAATGGCACTTGGTGCTCTAAAAGCTATTGAAGCATCAGGTAAAGATATTATTGTTGTTGGATTTGATGCAACTGATGATGCAGTTAAAGCTGTGGAAGCTGGCGAAATGGATGCAACAGTGGCACAACAACCTTCACTAATTGGTAGTTTAGGTGTTGAAAGTGCTGTTAAAGTTATGACAGGCGAAACTTTGGAAGATTTCATACCAGTTGATTTAAAGCTTATTAAATAAGAAATAGCAAAATAGAAAATTGAGACTTATAAGCTGTGTGTCTACTAATATAGGTGTGCAGCTTATTACTATTTTTTAATAGCTTTATGCGTTATGTTAATTCATGCTCAAATATAGCCCATGTTGACCACAAACCAAGTTCTCCTAGTTCTTCATGCCATATGTATTCGGCAGCATTATATGCTTCTGTGTATTTATCAAACTATCCATATTCATTTAAAGTGTATCCGTATTTTTTGTTTACATCTACTTGAGCTCCACTACAAGCCATAGTGTGAAATATGCAATTATCTAAACAGAGAACTTCATACCCTAGTAATTTTCCTTCAGTTATTTTTGCCTTGTTCACAAAGCTTGTAAACAATCCATAAAATCCGTTACATGGTTTAACTTCTTCCTCTTTACAAAAGAGTTGATATTCTTCTTCATTTAAGCCTATGCTTATAAGTTTGACATCCTTTAAATGGGTAAAATGCTTGTTGTAGATATCAATTGCACTATTCTTATCTGAAAATATACTATCAAACCCGTATTTGCCTTTCTTATAGATTTTTGTTATATCATTATTCAAATCACTTATGCTTTTTTTATCTAATTTGGTAATGCTTTGATAATAATCTACATAATTATATTTATCATCAAAAAAGTCATTTGGAGTATGAAAGGGTGTAAGATTAAGATTTTCACCTGTGACCAATATATCCGAAATACATTCTGAAGCAGAGATAAAGTATTCTGGAAAAAGTTCTTTCCCCATTAATTTTTTGTTCTGTGTAGGTAATAACAGCATATACCCACCTAAATAGAAGTCCTGCATATTTCATCCTTTTTTATTTATTATAACATGTTAATAGAATATTTCCATATTATTGCACTAGAGGTATACCCTAGGCATCTTCCTAGTTAGGTTAACGCAATGCTAATTTTGTATAATTATTCATTTTTACCACCGATTATAAGTTTATAGTTGACATTTAGTATGTGTGAAGCTATAATACTACAAAACCAATTAAAATACTAGGAATAAAGAAATAGACATATGGATTAAGAGGAGATTATAATGGCTGATAAAAAACTACATTTTGACACTTTACAATTGCATGCAGGACATGAACCTGATACAGCCACAAACTCAAGAGCAGTACCTATTTATCAAACAACATCCTTTACATTTAATGATGCAAGACACGCAGCTGATTTATTTGACTTAAAGGAAAGCGGAAACATCTACACACGTATAATGAACCCAACAACTGATGTTTTGGAAAAAAGACTAGCTGCACTTGAAGGGGGAGTCGGTGCCCTTGTTACGTCATCTGGGATGTCAGCCATATCCTACGCTATATTTAACATAGCAAAAAGCGGTGATGAAATAATTGCTGCTAATACTTTGTACGGTGGAACGCATACACTATTTAATGATAGATTTCCAAACCAGTATGGAATAAAAACACACCTTGTAGATATTGATGATTTAAATGCTGTTAAATCTAAGATTAATGAAAAGACAAAGGCTATTTATATTGAAACTATAGGCAACCCAAATATAAATATTCCTGATATTGAAGCCGTTGCTAAGATTGCACATGATAATGATTTACCATTGATTGTGGATAATACATTTGGAACACCATATTTAATAAAACTAAAAGATTTTGGTGTAGACGTTATTGTTCACTCTCTAACAAAATATATAGGTGGACACGGAACAAGTATTGGTGGAGCTATTGTTGATTTAGGAACTTTTGACTGGACTAGTGGAAGGTTTAATGATTTTTCTACACCTGATGAAACTTATCATGGTATCGTCTATGCTGACTTGCCATCTAATGCAGGATATATAACAAAGGCAAGAGTACAATTGCTTAGAGATACTGGTGCATGTATTAGTCCGTTTAATGCATTTATG
>Ga0070729_10004625_pt1 | contig 14830 bp, 13 predicted proteins | sample tdDd472_FD_66725 | JGI IMG/M metagenome (GOLD analysis project Ga0070729, IMG submission 66725) | Marine sediment microbial communities from the Atlantic coast under amendment with organic carbon and nitrate - tdDd47.2 | ecosystem: Environmental > Aquatic > Marine > Coastal > Sediment | place...
TGGCCAGTGCTATCGATGGCCGCAAACTTGCGGCTGACCGTTTGGATTTGCATACGAAACTGGAGTACGAGCTGACCCGTGCCGAGACATTCAATGATCAGCGTGCCTGGGAGAGGGCGAATGGCGTGTTGCAAACAGCGCGGGCTGTGAGCGACCCCGGCTCTGTCTTGCAGGGCCAGATTATGCAGCTGGATAGCATTCTTGTTGCTGCGACTATTCCTGTGTCAGTGAACTTCCGGTCGGACGGAGTGACCAGCGTTGTAATATATAAAGTCGGTAAGCTCGGCCGGTTCGAAAGCCGGACAATGGAACTGCGGCCGGGTAAGTACACTATAGTGGGCAGCAGACCCGGTTTCCGTGACGTGCGTAAAACGTTATTGATCGAACCCGGTGTTCCCGTCGAGCCAGTAATTCTTGAGTGCAAGGAGCCGATTTGAGTCTCATGGTGACTCTCAGTACACCTTCGGGTGAGAGGGCTATTGATCAGGCAGCGCTGCCACTGCAGATAGGCAGTTCGGCCGCTGCTGACATCCGTGTGCCCGGTGCTTCCGGATCAGAAAGTATCGCCACTATAGGTTTGCTGGACGATCGTTTGTTGTTGCAGGTGGCCGGCTCGGTCAACGATCTTTTTCTGAATGATGCTGCAGCCAGCGGCACAAGCTGGCTTGCCGCCGGTGATGTGCTGGTCTATTCGGGAGTTAAGATCACCATTACAGCAGACGGAGATCAATTCCGTCTTGATGTTGATTACACCGCTGTTGAATATCAGACCCGGCCGCCCGAAGAGGATCCGGTTCAGCCTGATGATGTGGTCGAAATATCACCGGTGCGACGACGTTCTGTCGATACTGCACAGTCACAACCTGTCTCTGGCAAGCGCTTATTTTTCATCACGACTGCAGGATTTCTGTCAGCACTCGCAGTGTTTGCATTCTATATTTTTACGGCGCGCTCGGTTGCGGTGGTGGTGGTGCCGGAGAGTGCCGACATAGAAATCAGTGGCGGGTTATTGCGCTTGAACTTTGATGAGCACTTTTTACTGCGGCCCGGTGATTACGAGGTGTCATTAAGTGCCGAGGGCTATCACCCGCAACAGCAAAGGTTTGTTGTAAGCGCTGAGGACAACCAATCGTTCGAGTATGTGCTGGCGAAGAAGCCGGGGCGTATCAAAGTGAGCTTGCCGGGCGTTGAAGAGGCTGTGTTTCGAACGGCTGGTCAGTTGATTCCGGTTGCCCCCGGAGAAGAGTTTGAACTTGAGCCTGGTCGGCATGAGCTAAGTATTCAAACGGCCCGCTATCTGGATTACACGACCACGCTGGAAGTTGAAGGGGCGGGGGTCTTGCAAGAGCTGGTGGTGGAACTGACCCCCGGCTGGGCGGATGTGTCTTTGAGTTCGACGCCCGAAAATGCCGAGGTTTTTGTTGCCGGTGAGTTGGCGGGGACAACGCCACTTGTTACCGAGATTATGGCAGGCACGGTTGTACTGGAAATACGTAAGCCGGGCTACAAGACCTGGACCCAATCGCTAATCGTTCAGGCCAATCAGCCGCAGGAATTGCCGCCGATCGAGCTCCGTGAGCAGGAAGGTGTGGTTAAGGTTCAAACCCAACCCGCCGGTGCCACGATTACGGTCGATGGTCGTTATCAAGGTGTGTCGCCGATCAACCTGGAGCTGGATAAAGGTGCTGCTTATAACATTAAGGCTCAATTGACCGGCTATTCGGATGCGGCAAAAAGCGTGCGCATCAGTAAGTCCGGAGAGCAGAGTCTGGTGCTGCAGCTCGAGCCCTTATTCGGTGACGTGATAGTGCGCTTTGAGCCCGCTGATGCGGTCTTGCTGGTTGATGGTAAGCCAGTCGGTGTGACCGGTGACCCGCTCAGGCTCACCGCGTTGCCCCACACGATAGAGGTTCGTAAGCAGGGCTACGAAAGTTTTAAAGCAGAGGTAACTCCACAGCCGGGTTTGCAAAAGCGGGTAGATGTACGACTGCTAACACCTGCAGAGGCAGTATTGGCGGCAAACCCCGAGCTTATTACTACACCACAGGGAGCGCAGTTACGTCTAATTAAGCCGGGGAAATTTTCAATGGGTTCCGGACGACGTGAGCAGGGGCGCAGGGCCAATGAAAATATACGAAATGTTGAATTAACCAGGCCGTTTTATATTGGCTTACGTGAAGTCACTAACAAAGAATACCGTGAGTTCAACGCGACCCATACTTCCGGCGCAAACAAGTACCGCGAGCTGGCAGCTGACTCGCACCCTGCCGTGCAAATGAGTTGGGATGAGGCCGCGCGTTTTTGTAATTGGTTAAGCGATCAGGAAGGCTTGCGTCACGCATATGTTCCCGGCGGATCAGGACTTGTGTTGGCGGAGCCTCCTACCAATGGTTACCGTATGCCGACGGAGGCCGAATGGAGCTGGACGGCCCGCTATTCAGGTGGCGGTGTGACTACCAAGTATCCCTGGGGCGACAGGATGCCACCGCCGGATAACTCCGGTAACTACGCTGATTTATCAGCAGACGGATTTGTGAATAACATTTTGCGGTCATACGAGGACGGTTATCCCGTTACGGCGCCGGCCGGTAAATTTCCGCCGAACCCGATCGGAATCTTTGATCTCGGAGGCAATGTTGCTGAGTGGGTGAGCGATGTTTATGCAATCACCCCTGCGGCGCCGGGCACCGTTGAAGTTGATCCGCTAGGCCCCGAAACCGGACGCTATCATGTCATTCGTGGTTCCGGTTGGCGCCATGCAGGCATTAGCGAGCTGCGTTATGCCTACAGGGATTTCGGCGATCAGGGCAGGCTGGATGTCGGTATGCGTCTGGCACGCTACACAGATGCCGTAATGGATTAGGATAGACAGTATGGACTTCCTCAAAACCGCTCTGATTATCTCTTTAGGCTTGGGCCTGACCTGGACTGCGGATCAGGTTACCGGTATCGCATTTGCTCAGGACCCGGTGGCCGGGACCGAAAGTAGTATGACGGACCGCGAGGTTGACGAGCAATTGCGCGAAGCGCAGGAAGCTTTAGATGGCGATGACTCTGATGAGTTGAAGGATTTTGTTCCTTCGGAGCCGCTATCTGCCGATATAGCAATTGAATTCCCTTCAGATATTTAGTGCTTTTGTATAAAGGAAGCCGGGCATGAAAAAAGCCTTACCAAACGAGTTTATTTTTCAACTGTTCGCATTGTTGATTGCGGTCATTCTGGTGCATGCAGTTTATGTGACTGTGATACGGCCGAATGCTGCTGAGTTGGAGGCAGAACAGACACGGATGATTGAAGAAGACCCTAACTATATTGTTGAGCGTTCGTTCTACATTATTGTTCAGGACTTCGAGCAGGAGGCCTGCTTCATTCTGATGCTGTGGGCGTTTTCGATCATGGGCTACAAAGGCCTTGCCGCTCTGCGCGAGCGCGCTTTGCTACAGGAGGAATTTGTGCCCATTGCCGCCGGTATGCGAATCCTTCCCGAAGATACCCGCGAGTATGCCCGCCAGATACAGGAGCTACCGGCAGACCAGCGTAGATTATTGCTACCGCGTGTTTTGCTGACGGCACTGCAGCGTTTTAGTGCGACGGGTAATGTGCAGGACGTAGCCGCGACTACTCATACCCTGATAGAAAATGAGGCCGAGCGTCTCGACTCCGAATTATCAATGGTCCGCTATATCGCGTGGGCGATTCCTTCGATCGGATTTATCGGCACGGTGCGTGGTATCGGTGCCGCACTGGCGCAGGCCCATCGGGCGGTAGAGGGTGACATTAGCGGCGTGACTCAAAGCTTGGGCGTGGCATTTAACTCTACGTTTATTGCGCTGCTAATTAGTATTGTTCTGATGTTTCTTGTGCATCAGTTGCAGGCTTTACAGGAGCGGCAGGTTTTCGATGCTTCAGCTTATGCCGACGACCGTTTGATTCGTCATTTGCAGGCTGGTTGATTTCGCTGGCCCGGCACCGGACCCGATACTTATATGACTATTCTGGGTATAGAACTTAATGATGCGGCAATCACCGCTGCTGACAGCAGTGGTGTGATGTATCGTGAGCCCGGTTACGCCATTGTCAGTGACGGCACGATGTTATTCGGTAGAGATGCCGCAGCGTTTCGCCGCCTGCAACCCCGCCGGATGCATAGCCATTTTTGGCAGCTGATGTCTGAGCAGGCATTGCTGGCCGACGGGGGTGACTGCCGGACTCATGCCGATATTGTTTATGCACATCTTCAGTATATCTGGCAGGCCTCCGGCGCGAATGCTGAAGCGGTCGTTTTTGCTTTGCCACCACTGTGGTCTGCTGAGCAGAACGGGTTACTTCTGGGTATAGCCGAAGAGATTGGTATACCTGTCAGGGGCTTGGTTGCTTCAGGCGTGGCGGCCGCCCGCCAGGAATATACAGGGTGCAAGCTCTATCATCTTGAAGCCACGTTGCACGATGCCTATCTGCAACATGTTGATCAGGATGGTGCCGCCATTGCCGGCGAGTTTCATATTTATGAAGGGACGGGTTTGGCAGTGTTGCAGCAGGCCTGTGTTGCTTATATTGCCCGGCGGTTACTTGAGAGCAGCCGTTTTGATGCGTTACAGGATGCATCGAATGAGCAGTTGATTCTAAACAGCCTTGCCGCTTGGCTAAGAGACCTGCATCAGGCCGGCACCACTGAGATAAGTATTGAGCATGGCGAGTGGTCTTTCGAGGCAACTCTTGATCTGCAAGAGTTGCAAACTGAGCTGTTACGTTGTCTTGAGCCGCTCTTGCAGCAGTTGCGTGCCGTATTACCTGTTGATGAGCCCGTTGCTTTGCAATTGCATGATGAGTTGGGTCAGTTCCCGGGTCTGGTCGACTTGCTGGCTGAGCAAACCGGTGCAGCTATTTTTATTCTTGAGCCCGCAGCGGCGGCGCGCGGTGCGGTTGCCAGAGCATCACAGTTTAGTAGTGGCTCGGGTAGCTTAAGCCTGACCAGACAGCTGTCCTGGGATGAGGCCGCGATTCCTGTTGATGTGTCCGGTGCACCGCGCACGGGTGGCACAGCGCCTACACATCTGGTGTGGGGAAGCCGTGCCTTCCGTTTAGGCAACGAGCCGGTATTAGCCGGTGTTTCATTGCCGGAAGACGTAGCCGGAATTTGTTTGGAGCCCGCGGCGGGTATTTCCAGACATCATTTTACGGTTGAGCCGGACGCCGGCGGGTACCGGCTGCAGGATCACAGTCGCTATGGAACATGGTTAAACGGCCACCGGCTTGACGGTGGCGTAATGCTTCGTGCCGGCGATGTTATTACTGTCGGTCCGCATCGTTTGCTGTTGGTTGCGGAACAGTCGTTGCCTGAAGTACCGGCCGGAGCCTGAAAGTATGGCCCGTAAACGCGTCAACGTCTTCAATCTCTCATTTCTTGACGTCATGTCGTGTGGCTTTGGCGCAGTGGTGTTGTTTTACATGATTATTACGGCGCAGGTGGCTAGCCGGGCGGACCAGGCAAACGCCGACGTGCTGAGTGAAAGCCGTATGCTCGAAGAAGAAGTGCTGGAGGGCAGGAAGAATCTGGTGCGCTTGAGAAACACCGTGTCGGATAAGAAAGAGCAGGATGTTATTGCGGAAGGTGAGATTCGCCGCATGCAGGAGTTGTTGGTTAAGTTGAAGATTGAGCTTGCTCAATATGACGGCGAGAGTCTTGCGCAGCGCGAGAGTATCGAGAAGCTGCGGGCAGATATCGAGAGTCTTGAAGCCGCCAAGAAGCGTCTGGCAGCGGAAGCCGAGCGTGAAAATGAAGACAGTGGCTCACGGGTAAGGACGTACGTAGGTCAGGGTAACCGGCAGTATCTGACTGGTTTGAGGATGGGTGGCAAGCGGGTTCTGATTTTGGTGGATGGTTCGACCAGTATGCTGGGTCGTACCTATGTCAACGTGGTGCGCTACCGGAACATGCAGGACGATAAAAAAATCCGGGCACCTAAGTGGCGGTCTGCCATTCGTACTGTGGACTGGATTACGACACAGATGTCACCCACATCAGACTTTCAGATTGTTGTTTTTAATGACGAGGCAAAAAGCATTTTCCCTGATGGCGGGCTGACCTGGCATAAGGTGGGAGATGGCAGCAAGCTGGATGAAGGTGTGGAATTACTAAAAGAGTATGTTCCTGAACGAGGCTCGAGTTTGCACAATGCTTTTGCAGCAGCGGCGGCATTGCAGCCGCCACCGGACAATATCTATTTGTTGACTGACGGGTTACCGACAGTTGGCGCAAAGGCACCTTCGAAGCCTGTGATGGTGCGCCCGGAGCAACGCGTGAAATTATTTGGTGATGCTTTTAAAAAGTTACCCAAAAAAGTACCGGTTAATGTGCTGCTCTACCCTATGGACGGGGATCCGGATGCTGCAGGGTATATGTGGCGTTTGGCTTTAGAGACCCGGGGCTCAATGATGAGTCCTTCGCTGGATTGGCCGTGAAATAAGTGGTTAGTGTGAGTTATGGCTAGGGAAAGACGCGATACAGAGACATTCAGCTTGTCCTTTCTGGACGTGATTTGCTGCGGCTTTGGTGCAGTGATTTTGTTGCTGGTTATTACCAAAATATATGAGCCCTTTACGATTGAGGAAAGTAAAGAACAGCTCGACGGCTTGATTAAGCTGCTGCAGGAAGAGTTGTTCGAGATCCGCGGTGAATCAGCGGTACTCAACCGCGACCTTACGACAGTGACTGAAAGCTTGTCGGAAAAGAAAGACAAGATCGCCCGCTTGCAAGGTGACCTGACAAAAATTCAGGGGCAATACGATGCCACACAGGACAGTGGCGATACGCAAAGCGAAGCCCGCGGTGAATTACTTGCCGCGCGTGAGAAACTCAGTGATGAGTTACAGCGCATCCTCAAGGACTATCGTCCCGATCCTGCCGATACTACGGTCGGGGGGATTCCGGTTGATAGTGAATACATTATTTTTGTAATCGATACGTCCGGCAGTATGTTTCAGGGCCCCTGGAACCTGGTGCTGCAAATGATCGCAGAGACTCTGCAGGTGTACCCCACAGTTAAAGGTATTCAGGTGTTGAATGATGAGGGGCGCTATATGTACCCGACCTATACAGCACGCTGGATCAAAGATTCTCCGGCAGCCCGGAAAAACATCATAAACAGGCTGCGCAGCTGGAATCCATACAGTGACTCCAGTCCTGTAGAGGGTATCGCTGAGGCCATCAATAGTTTTTATGAGCCCGGGCGCAAAGTAAGCATCTATGTTTATGGTGATGATTTTCCGCGTGGCTCAGTTGAGGCGGTAGTCCGGTATGTAGACCGGGTTAATCAGGCAGACCGTTTCGGTAACCGCCTGATGCGTATTCATGCGGTCGGTTTTCCAACCCAATTTGCGTCCGGAACATCTCCGAATGCGCTGCGGTTTGCTAATCTTATGCGTAAGCTATGTGAACGCAACGGCGGAACCTTTGTGGCGCTGACGCGTCTCTGATAAGTACCCATATTAGGAGAGCGGTAATGACCGATCTTGTGCAACGTAAATGTAAACCTTGCGAAGGTGGTGTTCCTCCACTGGAACCCGATGCAGCAGAGGCTTTGTTAGAAGCATTACATCAGAACTGGTCTATTAGTGATGACGGCAAGTGGATTAGCCGTACATTTGAATTTACCGGTTTCAACCGGACTATGGGTTTTGTAAATGCAGTTGCCTGGGTGGCAAATACTGAAGGTCATCATCCGGACCTTGAGGTGAGCTATAGACAGTGCGTGGTCAACTACACGACCCATGCTATCGAAGGTTTGAGTGAAAACGACTTTATTTGTGCGGCTAAGATTGACCGTTTGGTCGTGTAGGCTGTTCGCCGTGAAGCATTGGGATAACTAAAGATCTATGGCTAGCGGAAAGGTTATTGAAGTTAGAAACCCGCGCACGGGTGAGTACGATGCCACTGTCCGCGCATGGACCGACGCCGATATTAGTGCGCAGACCGAGCGCATGCGTGAAGCGCAGTCGGAATGGGCAGCCCTTAGCTGGCAGGAGCGTGTCGCCATTCTGGACCGTTGGTCTGTCGCTTTGCAGGCAGACTGCGAAGCGGTTCTAGATGCGCTGAGCATTGATACCGGCCGGCGTAAATTAGCCGAAGGTGAAATACGTGCTATTCCTTTCATTCTGTCTCAGTGGCAGCGTTTTGCCGCAGAAGTGTTTGCTGCCCGGGATGACCACACATTAAGTGCTGATGCTGAAGTCAGTTTTAATACTGTCTTGCAGAGTTATCCGGTAGTGGGCGTGATCAGCCCGTGGAACTTTCCTCTTTTATTATCTGTGCTGGATTCAATATCTGCATTGGTTGCCGGTAGTAGCGTTATTGTGAAACCGAGTGAAATTACCCCGCGCTTTATCGAGCCTCTGCAGAAAACAATTGATGCAATCCCTGAGCTAAAGGATGTATTCCGGTTTGTCGTTGGTGACGGTGCGACCGGCGCGGCATTGATCAATCATGTTGATGCGGTGTGCTTTACCGGCAGTGTTGCGACAGGCCGGAAAGTCGCCGCTGCATCGGCGGAGAATATGATTCCGGCGTATTTGGAGCTTGGCGGCAAAGATCCGGTTGTGGTGCTCGCATCGGCTGATCCGCAGCAGTCAGCCACGGCTATCTTGCGCGCATCGGTGCAGGCGACCGGACAGGCTTGTCAAAGCCTGGAGCGCATCTACGTGGTTGCAGATATCTACGATGACTTCGTTACGCATCTGGTCAAGGCGGCAAACGCGGTGGAGCTTAATTATCCGGATATCGGCAGCGGTCATATTGGCCCGATCATCATGGAGCAGCAGGCGGCAATTATTGATGGCCAGATCAAAGATGCCGTTTCTAAAGGCGCCAAAGTGTGCAGTGGTGGCGAGATTGAGACGCATGGCGGCGGTTTATGGATCAGACCTACCGTGCTCACCGGGGTTACTCAACAAATGCTGGTTATGCAGGAAGAAACCTTCGGGCCTGTGTTGCCGGTAGTGAAGGTACCTGATGCAGCGACTGCCGTGCAGTATGCAAATGACAGTATCTATGGTCTGTCTGCGGCCGTATTTGGAGAGGGAGGCGATGCCCGTGCAATTGCCGCTCAGCTTAACGCGGGTGCCGTGAGTATTAACGACGGTGGTTTAACCACTATTGCGTTTGAAGCGGAGAAGGACTCCTTCGGTTTATCCGGCTTGGGTAAATCCAGAATGGGGAAGATGGGGTTGCAGCGATTCCTGCGCAAGAAGGCACTGATTACCCGTCACGGTGTTGCTCCCGATATAGAGATCATGGCAGAGTAGTCGCCTCTAGCTCTAATCAAAAAAGAAAAATATTTTGTCAGATCCTAATAGGCCGATCCGATCCTTCCTAAGAAAGCTGTTTCCCGGTGGCGCCGTTTTTATCAAGGGGTTGGGCCTAACCTACTCAAAGCGCTCTATGCTCGTAACCTCTGGCTACAATCTATCGGTTAAGTTGAAACGACCGGTGCGTGCTGACGGTTCTCCTATTCCCTGGTTTAATTACAATGCCGTAGACTTTCTGGAAGACCGCCTGACAAAGGATCTCCGTGTGTTCGAATACGGCAGTGGTAACTCTACGCAGTTTTTTGCGCCACGGGTTACTAAGGTGGTTTCGTTGGAGAGGGATCCATACTGGTATAACTATGGCAAAGAGAATATGCCGGATAATGTTGAGCTGGTGTTGTATGACAAAGACGCTGGTGTTGAGTATTGTGATGTCGCATCTAGGCGCGCAAAACAGTTTGATGTCATTGTGATTGATGCTGATGATCGTATCGAATGTATGCGAACTGCTGTTGATGCGCTCAGTGCGCGCGGCGTAATCATTCTTGATGATGCGGAGCGAGAGCAGTATCGCCCGGGAGTAGATCATTTGCTTGCCCGGGGCTTTAGGGAGTTGCCCTTCAAAGGGCTTAAGCCAGGGGGTATAAGAGCTTACGGCACGACCATTTTTTATCGCCCCGATAATTGTTTGGCAATTTGAATAGAACAAGGTAAAGAGTTTTATATGACGGACGCAAAACTATTTGGCGCAGTTTCATCTTGGCCGGCCCTCGACTATTTCGCTTATGGCCTGATGGCATTTGCCGGCTTGCTGGCTGTTTTGTTGTTCTTCGGAACCCGTGGCAAAGATACCCGTATATACAGTGCCAAGCTTGCCTGGTTGCGGGCTTGTATCTATTACAGCTTGTGCTGGTTGTTGAGCTGGGCTACCGGCGTATTACCGACCTTGCTGAGCACACCCTTTTTTAATCCGGAACATGTTACGCAGACCAGTTGGCAGGTGTTCGTTGGTGCAACCTGGCTGGTCGTGTTGGTAGGTTATGTATACGTCTGGCCAACCGGTACTGTGACCTATAAACGTAAGTTTTACCCCTTAACGACGATTCCTTTGGGCATAGTCTGGGGCTTGAGCGAGGCGCAGTTGTTTCTTTCATACTGGGCTATCGGTGAGATGTTTCTCGATTCGCGCTGGATGATTGCCATTCTGGTGTACGTGATGGCTTCTTTGACTAACGGGCCCCTGCATCTGTTTTATTGGGACCGGTATGTATCGCCGGACCACAATATTTACGAATGGAATATCCGTAAGGTGATGTTGGCTCACAATCCGACTTTGATTTTGTCGTTGGTGTTTCTGGTCGTTTGGGGCGACGTGCATGTCTACTTACTTTGGCCGGCATTCGCTTTGTTTGCCTGTGCTATTGCGCAGAAATTCCCGGCACCGTGGGACACTTTGTCGCATGGTGAGCTTGAGGCTCAGGAAGGGCTTTGTGATGTGCAGACCTTCTCGGTGCCTGAGGCTCAAAGAAAAGCTTAATCCGCCCATAAAAAAACCGGCCTGAATAAGGCCGGTTTTTTATTGCTCTTTGTTTAGGGCATTCTTCTAAAACAACGAAGAACCGCCGGCATCATCTTCCGCAATGTCGGTCTCCCGACTAGGTATGTGATCGCCGGTAATCATGTGTGAGTACGGCAGGCCAGGGCCAATCATTGGATAGACCATTGCGTCTCGGTCGATAATGACCTCAAGAAAGGCCGGACCATCGAATTCTATGAATTCTTTAATGACCGCAGTCATATCAGACTTGGCATCCAGTCGCTTTGCAAAGCCAAAGCCATCAGCTTGTGCAGTCTTTACGAAGTCTTTCCTGAATAGTGATTTGTCACTGGCTGATAAACGCCCTTTATAGAAGAGCTTTTGCCATTGCTTAACCATTCCGTCACCGTAATTGTTTAACACGATGACCTTAACCGGCAGGTTGTAAGTGGTCGCTGTTTCCAGTTCACCAAGATTCATGCGAATGCTGGCATCACCGTCAATGTCGATGACTAAAGATTCCGGCTTGGCGAATTGGGCACCGATAGCAGCGGGTAAGCCAAAGCCCATCGTGCCCATGCTGCCGGATGTCAGCCACAAGCGTGGCTCTTTGAAGTCAAAGTACTGTGCAGCCCACATCTGGTGCTGGCCAACGCCGGTGCTGATGATGGCGTTGCCTTTAGTGAGTTTATTCACTTCTTCAATGACAGCGTACGGTTGTATCAGGTCGCTGCTGCGATCGAAATTCAACTTGTAAGTTTCTTTCAGGTCGGCAATTTCCGCATGCCATTCGGCCACATCAAGTGTGATCTCGTTACGCTTGCCAAACTCACTGAGTGTCTCAAGATCACGCTTCAAAACGCCGACGTGATGCCAATCAACGGCTTTCACCTTGCCGATTTCCGATGAGTCGATATCGAAATGGGCGATCGCTTTTGCGTTAGGCGCAAATTTTTCCGGAACACCGGCAACCCGGTCATCAAAACGCGCGCCGACCGCAATCAGAAAATCACAATCTTCTACGGCGTAGTTGGCTGAAGCGGTTCCATGCATACCCAGCATGTGCAGGCACAGGTCGTCGGTGGTGTCGGCGGAGCCGATACCCATCAATGTTGTCACTACCGGAATACCGAACTGTGCTGCAAGTGCCCGCATCGCTTCAGATGCCTCACCGTTAACAGCACCACCGCCGGCATAGATCAACGGGCGTTTACTGGCTTCCAATAGTTCAAAAAACGATTCGCACTCATGGTCTTCCAGAAGGTTCTCTTCAACCACGGCTTGGCGTTGACGAAAACCGGGAACGGGCAGTAAGCCTTCACCTTTAAACGTACCTTCCGAGTTTTGTACATCCTTCGGGATGTCGATAACAACAGGCCCGGGCCGTCCTGAGCGCGCAATCTCAAACGCGGTCCGCACGGTGTCTTCGAGTTTGGTGGCATCGGTGATCAGAAATACGTGTTTGGCGACAGGGCCGAAGGTGCTGGAAACAGGCGCTTCCTGAAAAGCATCGGTGCCGATTGCGGTGGTGGGTACCTGACCGCAAATAACAACGATGGGTATAGAGTCAGCCAGACAGTCGCGAACTGGAGTGACTGTATTGGTAGCACCCGGCCCGGATGTCACCATCACAACACCTACTTCACCACTGGCACGGGCGTAACCTGCAGCCATGAAGCCTGCACCCTGCTCATTGGCGGGGACGATTAACGGCATTGGCGGACGTCCGTCTTCATTTCCGTGCTCGGCGTTGTAGCGGAAAACGGCATCGTAAGTCGGCAGAATTGCGCCACCGCTGTATCCGAAGATCGTATCCACGCCTTCATCCGCCAGTACCTGGACGATAATCTCCGATCCGTTCATGGCGGTGCCTGCGAGCGGATGCGCTGTCGGACGAGCTTCGTTTGCTGAACTCATTTGGTCAAACTCTTATGCGGCGTTCTAGCCTAAGTGGTTGTCTATAAAAAGTAATTTCGGGCGATTGCGCACAGCCGGACATTGTTATTGTTATGCGGTTGCTGAGCGGGAAACCGGCGAAAGCCTTGCTGCCGAAGAGTTTCGGACAAATGTAGGCGCATTGCAATAGCAGGGATTCTAAGCCAACATTGCGCCATTACTCGATTTTTCCGGAGTGAGTGCTCCGGTAGTGGTGGTTTCGACTGCCCGGAACACCTGGATGGAGGCCCGCAGAGGCACATGCGACACATTATTTCTATATTGCTACAGAATGAGGCAGGTGCGCTGACCCGCGTGACATCACTGTTTTCCTCGCGTGGGTACAACATTGAGTCTCTGAGCGTGGCGCCTACTCAGGATTCCAACCTGTCGCGGCTGACTTTGGTGACATATGGCTCGGAAGAGGTCATTGATCAGATCAATAAGCAGCTTTTTAAACTGGTTGATGTCGTAAATATCGCCGATATGACCAAGGGTGAGCATATTGAGCGTGAGCAATTGTTGCTGAAAGTGCGCCTGAACGATCAGCCCAGCGCCGAAATGAAGGACTTGGTCGACGAATTTAAGGCCAATGTGCTTGATGAGTCGAAAGACACTTTTACGCTGGTTGTGACCGGCACGGTGAGTCGCATCGATGAGTTTGTGGCCCGCGCTGAAGAGTTCTCGGATGTCCTGGCAGTTGTGCGTAGCGGCGCTATGGCCATCACCCGTGGTGAACGTGTGTTGAGCGCATCGTTGTTATAAGACGATGACTGCAGCCGGCGACGACAATTCTAAACGTTTGGAGCGTGCCTCCCGGCTGGTTATTAAGATCGGTTCTTCATTGCTGGTTGATTCGGCTAACGGCCAGTTGAATCGTGAATGGCTTGAATCATTAGCCAAAGAAATTAAACGCTGCCGTCAGCGTGGTCAGCAAGTCTTGCTGGTTTCTTCAGGCGCTATCGCCCTTGGTCGTAAGTATTTGGGCTTGAGTTCTAAGCAGCGTTTACTCGAAGAGAATCAGGCTGCAGCTGCAGCAGGACAGATTATTCTGGCAGAGGCCTATCAGGAAATTTTCGGTCAGCTCGGTATTAAGGTGGCGCAAGTGCTGCTTACACCGGAGGATACCGAGGACCGCCGTCGTTATTTGAATGCAAGGAATACGCTCAGCACGTTGTTGGGGCTTGAAGTCGTGCCGGTTATTAATGAAAACGATACGGTGACAACTGCTGAGATTCGCTACGGTGATAACGACCGTTTGGCAGCCCGTGTGGCCGAGATGATCAGTGCCGATAGTCTGGTGTTGTTGTCGGATGTTGACGGTTTGTATAACGCAGACCCCGGTGATTGGGCCGATGCAAAGTTTATTTCTGAGGTGCGTTCGATAACACCGGAGATAGAGGCTATGGCCGGCTCAGCGCGCACCGAATACGGTTCCGGCGGCATGGCGACGAAGGTGGCTGCGGCGCGTATTTGTATGAGTGCCGGTTGTTCGACGGTCATTGCTGCGGGTGATGTTTTGAGTCCGTTGCAGAACATTGAAGATGCCGGCCGGTGCACTTGGTTTATACCCTCGTCGACACCGCTCGCTGCACGCAAACAGTGGATAGCGGGTTCGTTGACACCCTCGGGCGTATTGACCATTGATGCCGGTGCTGAGAAAGCGCTGCTCAAAGGCAATAGCTTGCTCCCTGTCGGCGTGACAAATGTTGAAGGAAACTTTCAGCGCGGTGATGCGGTCATAGTGCGCAACGGTATGGGGCGTGACCTGGCACACGGGTTAACGGCATACAGTAATGTTGAGGCGAGCGCATTACGCGGGCGTCACAGCGAAGAATTTGAAGAAACACTGGGTTATCGCGGTAGAAATGAACTGATTCACCGTGACAATCTGGTTCTGTTGATAGAAAACTAATGTCAGAAAATATTGAACAGTTAATGCTCGGTTTGGGGCAGGCAGCCCGTGCTGCAGGCGCGGAGCTTGCGCGCGCTTCTGAAGCTACGAAAAATCAGGCGCTGCATGCAGCGGCGGCGGCGATTGAATCGTCATCGGC
>Ga0070729_10004626_pt1 | contig 14830 bp, 11 predicted proteins | sample tdDd472_FD_66725 | JGI IMG/M metagenome (GOLD analysis project Ga0070729, IMG submission 66725) | Marine sediment microbial communities from the Atlantic coast under amendment with organic carbon and nitrate - tdDd47.2 | ecosystem: Environmental > Aquatic > Marine > Coastal > Sediment | place...
CTGGATGAGCTGGAAGACGCTGCGGATCAGATTGTAAGAAATAATGAAATCGATATTCTTATCGATGAGCGGGTACAGGGATTTATTGCCGACGGCGCGTCGCTGACCGTTGATTACCGGGAAACACCTTATGGTGCCGGTTTTGTCATAGACGGCGGCAACACCTGCTAAGACCGATATACTTCTTCGTAATACGAACAAAGAGGGTTTTTCTGATATAACAGAAGGCCCTTTTTTTTATGTAATCCCGCATAGTAAACTATATATCAAATTCACGGGTAAAAGCAAAACTGAATTTCGGTGACCAGGTGTTATTACCGGTCAGGTATTCCACGGGAGAATAGCCCGCACTGTTGCCAATATAAAGAGTGAAGGTATGACGATACCCTGCATATTTTACTCCCGCGTTATAATTCACATATTTAAAGGCAAAACCGAAAATGTTCATAGTGACTTCACTGCAGATTGAAACACTGTCAAAAATATAAAAACCTGCAAGAAAACCGGTGCCAAAGGTAAAATCATATTTACTGTCTATCCCGAAAAAATTGGTGTTATAGGCAAAGGAAGGGACAAGGCCTATAAAAAGCCTGTTGCTGAAAAAATGCTTCTGTATCACCACCTGGGTAAAAAAGGAAGGCCGATCTTCTACAGGTAATGTTGACTGAGCTTTGATTTTTTCTGTATCCGCAAAGGAGAGTGAAAGTGAATTGTTTATCGCATTCGTATCCTTAAACCCTCCTCCCGTAACCAGAGAAAGGGATAAAATATTGTTGCCATCAAAATCATTAAGGAAATTATATTTTGTGCCTAAAACAATATCCTTGTTCTTAAAGGAAAAACCGAGGAGAACGTCAAGAGGTTCGATTATACCGTAAGAAAGAGAAATGTTTATGTTTGTTGTGTGCCGGTTGACATCAAAATACCGGTGCCCCACATCAAGCATAAAAATACGGGATCCATTTGTCTGATAGGTCGGCAGGTTGAGAAGATAGGGAACACTTCCGGCTCCAAAGAGGTGAATTGTATGGGTAAGGAAGAGAACTAAAAACAGCAGAAAAAGTTTCATTTTCATCGTTTCACCTCTTTGCTAAAAATCTGTTCTTCTGTGGCAGTCAAAACATGAAGGTGTTCCCTGGAACAGGTTTTTAGTAGTATGAATATGCGGTTCAGAGAGCACCGCTTCTTTTCTTTCTGCGTTACTGATCTCTCCGGGGCGAAGGGGTTTCAAATCATGGCATGCACTGCAGTATAGCTTCACATTTCGAATACCCTGGAGGCGTTTGCCGTGGCAGTGTTTACACTCATCACCAAAATCATGTTTTTCCGCGGGGCGGAAGTAAACACAGGTACTGGAGAAAAGTATAGTAAATAAACAGATCAGAAAAATTTTCAGAAAAAAGAAAGTTTGTCGGCGTATGGGGCAGTCTTGTTTAATCATGGCAGCCCGAACTCGAGCAGGGGCGGGATCCGCTTTCTCCGTCGGCGCCGTGGCAGACAGTGCCGCTGCAGTAAGTTGATGGCTCTTCTTTCTCCAGGTCAAAATGATGGGCAGCTCCATCCTCGTATTTCCGATGACCCGGGGGCGGTATCGGGGTATGGCAGGCAAAACATGAATAACCCTTATCGGGTACGCCGGTAAGGTCTGAACCGTGACATGATGCATCCTTGCAACTGCTGTACCAGAGACCTGAGTCCTCGTGATCTGTGTCAGTATCGACCGCTGCATCGTGATAGAAACTTTTTACCTTTAACGTATGTGTTGTGGAAAAAATGGTCCACCGGTCTCCATGGCAGCTGTAACATGAAGGAGCTCCTGTATTTCCTCCTGCAAGTGAGTTTCCGTGGCACTGGCTTTCATCACAGCTTCCGTAAGGAAAACGGTAGTAATAACCATGGCAGACCGTACTAAATACTGGTTGAGAAGGATGAAGAGTATCACATATGGGGGATGTTATCTTTTCATACATCGGATTGCACTTAAGGAAAACCAGGGAAAGGATTATGACTGCTGCCCGAAATAATAGTGTCATGATTGTTTAACCGTAAGAATATTATACCCAGAAGTTTGAGGAGAGTCAAATGAATTCAGGGGCTAGATAAGGAGACCTGCAATAACATACCCGGTAAGGGTTGCCCCTGATCCAAGCACTGCCCCGAAGAGTACATCACCGGGATAATGAACACCATTATAGACTCGAGATACTGAGACTCCAGTTGCCCAGATAAACAGTAAAGCCCCCATGGGGCCGAGAAAAAGGGTTGCAGTCACAGCAACATTAAAGGAGCCCCCGGCATGACCTGAGGGAAAACTGTACCGGTCGGGAATATAATCAAGGGCCTCAATTTCAACGAGGGCTTCACAGGGGCGAAGCCGTTTAGTAGAATATTTAAGAATCTTCTGTATGGTTACTTCGATGAGAAATCCGGTACAGGAGGTGATGAGAAAACCTTTCCACCAGATCGGGGCGGAAAAATAGAGTATGAGGGCATAGATCGGGTAGGCGTATTCTGAGGCAGTAAAGGAAATCAGTTTCATGAAACGGTCCGCAATGGGGTTTCCTGACAGTTGATGAAAAGCAACTGCAGCTCTGTTGTCGAGGTGTTTTAAACTGGTCAAAAGGTATTTCATCGTATAGATGACCCCCTGGTTCTAATTTCCAATTGCCCGTCCCGGAGTCTTTGCTTTTACTTCCTTTGCAATGTTTTTACGCTGTGCCGGTTTTTCATAAAGCACACGGCGGTAATATTCCCGTTTATGACGCCGGGCCCTGGTGACAACCTTTCGGTATTTTTTTGACAGGTCTTTTTGCGATGCCGCAACATTATTTTTTTCGAAGGGGTCAGTTTCAAGGTTATAGAGCTCTTCAAAGCCCCGCTTCATGTCTCTGATGTATTTCCACTGGCCGTCCCGTACCGCCGTGTAGTCATCCTTCCAGTGGGTGTGAAGAAGGGCAAGCTGCTGCCGGTGGGGAGCGAGAAAACTGATACCCTCCTGTTCGGGGGGACTTTTCAGCTGCAGAATGTCGAGTACTGTCGGCATGATGTCTATGTGCCGGGTGATGCCCCGGTAGTTGACCGGTTCTGAGATCAGCTCCCGGTTGTAGATGATAAGGGGAACCTGGACATTTTCTTCATAAAGGAAAAAGGGATGATTATAATTTCTCACATGCTCATAAAAGGCCTCGCCATGGTCCGCAAAGAGAAAGAGCAGGGTGTTTTTCATCAGGCCTTCCTTTTCAAGACGGGCAATGAGCTCTCCGAGAGCGGCGTCACTGTAGTAGAGAGAGTTCAGGTACTGGCGGCGTACCCGTTCTTTGGATGAAATGTTTCGGGGAATCGGACCGGTAATCTGAAATTTCTTATCGGGAATAGCATAGGGATGATGGGGATTCACCGGCATATAAACCGTAAAAAATGGCTGTGACTTTTTCTGTTTCATGAAACGGACTGTCGGTTCGATCATGGCCCGTTCGTCGACCCCCCATCCGACCCGGTAGTTATAGGGGGGGATATTTTCCAGTTCAGGCAGATCTATAATCCGGTCAAAGCTCCGGTATTTGAGAAAGCGCCGCTGCCCCGCATAACGGAGGTCGCCGGTATGAATTATACAGGTCCGGTACCCCTGAGATTTAAGAATTTCCGGAAGGCTGGTGAGACCGACGGAAGAATGTTTCTGGATGATGAGTTTCTTTCCCGGAAAGTCATAGGCGCTGGTGAGAATCGATAGCATCGCGTTAGCTGAAAGGGGATAGTTCGCGTAGTGATTTTCTGAAATTACAGAATGTTTCATGAGGCGCCGCCATGTCGGCATAATGTATTTGCCATTGACCTTGTAGTCGATGTAGCGCCGGGGAGTCGATTCAAAGAAATAGAAAATGATATTGTACTTTTTGCCCCGGGGTATTGCTCCGATACGGGGGAAGCGGTGTGCAGTTGCCAGTGACGCAGTATCAAGGCGGTATTCAAAAGCTTCATCACCGGTGCCTTTTTCTTCCTTTTCTGATAATATAACTTTACCATTGTCATCAATATCAGAGTACATATTATATATCGGATGGAGCGAACATTCAAACAGTATTGTCCGAAGGGGACGGTTGATTTTCCCTTCACGTGTTGCCAGGGTATCGAGGCTTTTTTCTGAGCCCGCAAAGAGTATCATAAGAATAAGTATTATTCCCGTGACGGGAGGAAAGTAGATCGCTGCGCTTCGGAGGGGACTTCTGCTGCCGGTGAGAAAAATGTTTTCGATGATGCTGCTTTCACCGGCCCTTTGTAGAAGGCGGGCAAGAAATATAATTGTAACCAGAAGAAGAATGCTTTTCCAGTAGAATCCGAAGGACGCTTCGGCAAAATAGCCATGCATCATCTCACTGAGTGCCGTTGCGTTTTCAGAGCTCCAGTAGCTTGTCTGCATGGTGGTCTCATAGACCCTGAAGAATTCAATTCCCATGAGAAGGCCGACGCCCTGGGAGAAAAGGGCACCTGACACGGCAATGAGACCGGCCTTACGGTTTCCCGTGGCCATAAAAACAATCAGCATGACTGCGAGGGTTATAATGGTAATAACCGCGTCAAAATTCAGGGATATGCCGAGGTAATCGATAAAGCCCGTACCCTTGAGGTCGCTGTAGATTTCCCCCATGAGACCGTGAACCTCGAGGCGGTAAAGAAAAAATACCATTCCGGTGAGCAGGGCAAAGGGGATAAAAAGGGGCAGGGCCAGCAGGTATCGTTCTGTCAGCGCTTCGAGTATATTTCGTAACCGGGGGTTCATCATCTCTCCGTTTTTTTTCTTTAGTGATGCTTATAACAGGCAACAGGGGGCAAATCGTCAAGGATTTTTGCGGGATTAAAGAGAAGGCGCGAAAGCGGTTTCGCGCCTTCTCTTTAATCCCTATTTGAAAGCATAAACCACCATTGAACTGGTGAGGCTGAAATTCCCTGCCGCGCATTTGCTTTTAAGGTGGTAGCCGGTAATTCGGAGCCATGCCCGGTAGTCGGCAATAGACCTGAAGCTTCCACGTGATTTTTTCAGTTTCGGAAGAAGGCCGAATTCCACGGGGCGAAAGACCTTTACACGGGAAAAGCCGGTACGGGTAAGAAGGGCGGTAAGGTTTTCCATGGTAAAATATGAGATGTGTCCCGGCATATAGTAGGCGTAATCCTTACCTTCGCTGCGGGCCTGTCTTCCCGCCATGTTCGCGGTCTGTATCACCAGTACACCCCGGTCTTTCAGCAGGGAGAAGCATTCTTCTACCGCCCCGGCAGGGTCAGCAAGGTGTTCAATAACCTCAATCATGGTGATGGCGGAGAAATAGTCTTTTTCAAAGGGATGATCTGAAAGCGTACCGATATGGACAGTGCAGCCCGGGAGTTGAGCCGCCTCTTTTCCCGCGTATGAACTCATTTCGATACCATGGGGCTTGTAGTATCTTCCTGCCGCCTCCATGAGCCCCCCAAAGGAAGCCCCCACATCGAGAAAACTGCCTCCGGTAACGTAGCGGTGAAGAACCTGTATCCGTCGATCCCAGACGTGCCGGGCGAAGTGCTTTATCTTCCTTTCATCATGATAGGCGTATTCAGCTGACCCTTTAAAGTAGTCTTCAGTATAGAAGTTATTAATTACCTCATCGGTAAACCGGGGATTTTGAAAAATGAAGCCGCAGGATTGACACTGACCGGTTTTAAAGGGGGGCTGGTACCGGTTAATAGTATAATGCTCATCCAGGTCACCGCTTTCGCAGAGGGGACATGACTGAAGTACAGGGTTGTATACTGTTTTATCGTTGAAGTGGTTCATTGTCATGCTGTCCAGATTTTATCAGATTGTTATTACCTGGAGCAAATAGGTCAACCTGTTTTCTTTAATTTCCGATTGTCTGAACAACGTTAATTTAAAGTTGACAAATTTACCGGAGTTCAGAATGTGAACAAAACTCCCATATACCGCAAAAAAACACTTGCACTAATTTTAAACGATAATATAATGTTTAATATTTAAAACTGTTCTCATAAACCATTATAGTAGGAAATTGATAGAGACATCATGATACATGCACGAACATCAGAATTGTCAACAAGGCTCAGGGCAGGAGAACCGGTTCGCCTCTCCTTTCACTACCATACCAGGGAAATCTCCAAGTTTATAAACTCTATCCTTATGAAGCTTCTTTCCGGTATGGATATGGCCTACCTGCAGGGGCCCGTTGAGAATATACTTCGCGAGATGATAGTCAATGCCGTTAAGGCAAATTCAAAGCGGGTTTATTTTCAGAAAAAGAATATGAATATTCTTGATAAGGTCGAATACGAAGAGGGGATGGAAGATTTTAAGTCTTTTATCGTTGATGAGCGGGAAGCCATTGTCTCAGAATTGAAGTTGAACGGCTATAAAGTTGAACTGATATTGAAACAGGAAAAGGAAGGCGTCAGGGTGCTGGTCCGCAATAATAATCCCCTGCTTCCCACAGAAGAAGAACGAATCCGTTACAGGATAGAAAAGGCCCGGAAGTACAATGATTTCTCAGACATGTACCTCGATATCGGTGATGAACAGGAAGGTGAAGGCTATGGTATTCCCCTGACAGTTCTCTTTTTGAGAAATGCGGGCCTCGGGGAAGACCATTTCAGCATCCGGTCTAACGGGAAAATTACCCAGTCGGCCTTTACGATTCCTTACTCCATTCATCCCATTGAATTTAAAACAAAAATTCAGGATCAGATTTTTAATGAAATTGAAGGACTTCCGTCTCTTCCTGAATATATTAATGAGCTACAGACTCTTTGCAATCAGCCTGATGTTTCGATTGTTGACCTGGCAAATAAAGTTTCTTTTGATCCGTCACTTGCTGCATCAGTTTTAAAGCTTTCAAATTCAGGGGGTTTTATTACGGCACGGCGTATAGAAAATCTTCAGGATGCCATAATGATTATAGGCCTTAAGAATTTAAATGCCATACTCCTCGCCTCAAGCGCGCGGAAAATTCTTGATGATCATTTTTCAGAATTCAGGGATGTGTGGCAGCACTGTAACAAGACCGCCTTTTACGGACGCCTTATTGCCGAGCGGGCCGGGCGCACTGCAGTTGCTGACCAGGTTTACCTGGCGAGCCTTCTTCATGATCTCGGGAAGTTTGTTCTACTCTCAGTAGATTCACAGATGATGGACTGGATTACCTCTGTTTCTGTAAAGAGGAAAATGCGCACCTCAACGGTAATCGAAGAAGTCTCAATTGGCATCAGTCACTCAATGATCGGAAAAATTATCTCTGAAAAATGGCAGCTTCCCGACTATATTGTTGAGGCAATTTCTTACCACCATGCCCCCCTGAGCGCCTCTGAGCAGTACCGTGAAATTGTGTATACCACCTATCTTGCAAATAAGCTCTGTCTCATCGAAGATAGAAAGTTCGACTTTTTCTTTTTTGAAGATGAGGTATTGAAGCATTTCGGTATATCCTCAGAAGAAGAATTTAATACTCTCCATGATGAGCTGAAGGGCTGCTACGAGGGGCAGACCGAAATGCTTTTTAAGAATTGAAGCCCTCTACGCTGAAAAAGAAATAAAAAACATTTTATTGCTGGAAACAATACCCCTTTTTGGGGTATTGTTCGATTGCAATGAGGCGGTCCAGGCTCAAATCTTTTATGAACAGGTGCGGACTTACATGGTAACAAGTCTACTACTCTCAGCATTTATCGCGGCTTCAGCCCCGGTAAGTGATCTTCAGCGCGATGAGACCCTCCTGTTTTATCCCGCCGTGGTTTCCTGTCATCCCGCAAAGGAGTGCCGGATTTCTGTCAGCGGCCGGGTTTTCGAACAGGAAACAGATGATCTGCTGCGCAATCTCTTTATTAAAAAGCTCATCACTGAGATGAAGCTTTCTCTCGCCGACCAGCGCTCGAAAATATTTAAAACCCGGGTCCGTGATTTTCTCACCGACAATGAAGGGGGGAAAAAGATAAGAATAAATATGGGGGGAAGTTTATATTTTCTCGGGGAAAGCGGGCCTGACGGTCATTTCAGTAAGAGACTCTCTCTCCCTAAATATTTCTGCCCAAAGGTATCATCAAAGTCAGCGGTCAGGCGGTACCGGGCCCTTCTCAATAAAGAAGACCCCCGCAGAATTACCGGTACCATATACTGTATACCGGAGAAGGGCATTTCGGTTATTTCAGATATCGATGACACTATAAAGATCAGCCATGTCCTGGATAAAGAAAAAATGCTCAGTGCGGCATTTCTCGAACCCTTCAGGGCGGTTCCCTTGATGGCCCGGCGGTACCGGGGCTGGCAGCGCCGCGGAGCGGTTTTCCATTATGTATCCGGTTCCCCCTGGCAGCTTTACAGCACCCTGCGCCGATTCATGAAAAAAAGAAACTTCCCCCCCGGGGAATTCAAATTAAAAAGCTTCAGGATAAAGGACCGAAGCTTCTTCTCTTTTATTATGGGTGATCAGAGAGCTTATAAAATGGAGGCGATCAGCAGTATCATAAAGCGGTTTCCCAAACGGCGTTATGTGCTGGTTGGTGATTCAGGTGAATCGGACACGGAAGTCTTTGCTGAAATCTCGGCACGCTTTCCCCGGAGAGTTAAGGCGGTCTATATCCGCGACGCCGGAAACCTGAAAGAAAGAAAAAAGGCCCTCATGAATATATTCAGGGGCCTTTCGGGGGTCAGGTTCAGGTTTTTTACAACGGGACGTCAACTTCCTGTGAAAGTGTAAAGTTGCAAGTATAAAGTAACAAGTTTTTTACCCCTGCCACTTTATACTTTCTACTTGTTACTTCCTCCTTGCCCAGTAATCCTTTGTCATTACCGACACGAGTCCCGAGAGGGCAAGTACACCGATGAGGTTCGGCAGTGCCATCAGGGCATTGGCAATGTCGGAGAAGTTCCAGACTATTTCAAGTTTCATGACTGCTCCGATGGGAATCATCAGGATAAAGATTATCCGGTAAATGCTGACCGCTTTCGGGCCAAAGAGAAATTCTATATTGCGATCACCGTAATATGACCAGCCAATGAGGGTGCTGAAGGCAAAGATTGTAAGACCGAGGGAAACAACATATTTTCCCGCAACAGGCAGGGTGGCCTGGAACGCCGATGAGGAAAGGGCGGCTCCCGATTGTCCCTTGTCCCAGAGTCCTGAGATGATGATAACCAGGGCTGTCATGGTACAGATAAGAATCGTATCGATAAAGGGGCCCATCATGGCCACCAGCCCTTCACGAACCGGTTCATCTGTTTTTGCCGGTGCATGAGCGATTGCCGCGCTTCCCAGGCCTGATTCATTGGAAAAAAGCCCCCGGGCTACCCCGAAGCGCATGACCGTCATGACCGTTGCCCCTGCGAATCCGCCCCCAGCAGCTGAGGGTACATCATTAAAGGCAAAGTAAAATATTTGCCCAAAGGCGGGAAGGATCTTTTCATAGTTAAGAAGTATAACGGCCAGTGATGAAAGGATGTAGGCGATTGCCATGAAGGGGACCAGCTTACTGGTCACCGAAGCGATACGCTTAACGCCGCCAATAATGACGACTGCTACAAGAAGGGCCACAACAATACCGGTTACCCACTTGTTGATGCCAAATACCTGGTTGAGCGGATCGGCCAGTGAATTAGCCTGGGCCAGGTTGCCGATACCGAAACTTGCAATAACAGTAAAAACAGCAAAGAGAATGCCGAGCCATTTTTTTCCCAGTCCCATGGTGAGAAAATATGCCGGTCCTCCAGAGACGACTCCATTTTCATTTATTTCCCGGTATTTCTGGGCGAGGAGGCAGCTGTGATATTTGATGGACATGCCGAAGAGGGCGGTAACCCACATCCAGAAGACTGCTCCAGGGCCTCCCATGGCAATTGCAGTGGCAACACCGGCAATATTACCGGTACCAATGGTGGCAGAGAGGGCAGTTGAAAGGGACTCAAAGTGGGTTGTTTCTCCTTCCTCTTCAGGGTGATCGTGTCTGCCTGAGATCAGTCCCCAGCTGTGTTTGAATCCGCGAAACTGAATAGCACGGCTCCGGATTGTCAATATGATGCCGGTACCGAGAAGCATGATAATCAGGGGTGGGCCCCAGACGAAACTGCTGATTTTTACTAATATGGTGTTAATGGTTTCGATCATGTAAATCTCCTGGAAAAAGGTGTATAGTTGCCCGATATCTTTATGTTGTATATTTTTGAAAATAAATCTTTATGATATAATGCAACCTGTCAAGATATAATCTGTTTTAGTTGGGCTCCAGGAGAAAGGAAATTATTATTGACGTAAAAAGGATACGAGTGGCACACTTGTGTCATTGCTGGCCTGTGAATGCGATGGGCCCAGAACTATACATGAGGTTTCAGCTGTGAAGAAAAATATTGGATTTTTATTTGTCTTTTTGACAATTCTTACAGGATGCATGCCTTCAGAAATCTATGAGCTCGGTGAGGGGTGGAAGTTAACCTATGAAAATAGTCCCGAATTTGCCCGTCCCGACCATGACACTTCCAGCTGGAAGGACTATAGCGCCCCGTCGCAGATTGTTACTAACAATGAAGCCGGATATATCTGGATACGAAAAACTCTTTCCGGAAATGGTCTAAGAACTATACACACTAAAGATCTGGCTCTCTACCTGGGGCGTCTAGCCGATTCAGATACAACTTATTTTAATGGTGTTAAAATAGGCTCAACCGGAGGGGATGAGCAGAACTTTTACTCCTCATGGAACTGGCACCGTTATTACCATATACCGGAGAATCTGATTAGTGAAGGGAAAAATGTCATTGCTGTTCGTCTCTACTCTGCCGGTGCGTGTCTCACATCGAATACTCCTTTTATCGGTCCCGCCAGTGATACAAAACATTTTGTCTTCGGCCAGCGCTTCAAGTCCCGGTATCTGCCCATGGCAATCGGTTTAATTGCCCTTGTTCTGGGGATTGTCTTTTTGATCCAATTTGTTATGATCCGCGATGACCGATCGACGCTTATTTTTGGTTCTATCTCCATAGTCTGGTTTCTTGCCATGTTTCACTATTTTCTTCCCCCTGTAGGCATCGGGTACTGGAACCGGGAAGGGGCATCTTATCTATTCTTTTCTGTGGCATTTGTAATGGTGTTCCGTCTCCTTGAGATTATACTGAAAGAAACCTTTAAAAAAGTCCGTTACCTGGTATATTTTTTCGCAGTGGTCAGTGTACTGGTAATTCTTTTTACCCTTGCAATGGGGCTGCCTCTCATCGGTCTCAATAAATTTATCATCGGCACCCTGGGGATGGTTTCCCAGATTCTCTGGGGTATGGTAATTTTCGGTGCCCTTCGTCGGGGCAACCGGGAGGCGAGGATTCTTCTGGTGGGATACCTGCTTTTTCTTGCCGCTGTGATACGGGATATTTTGATGATAGGCCATATTTTCGATAGTGATGTGGTCTGGATAAACCTCGGTTTTCTCGTAATTCTTATCTCCTTTGCGATAATTGTATCACAGAGAAGCTCCAGGATTGCAGCAGACCTGAAGGTTTCCCAGGTTGATATTGAAAAGAAAAACGAATCTCTTTCTACTGTATTTCTGAAGGTAACCAGTGCGGTAGAAAAGTTGAAGAAATTTTCCAGTACCGTCAGTGAGATGGCGGTGATTCTGGGTCAGAAAATGGAAGAGCAGGCGGGTAACCTTGAAGAAACCTCTTCAGCAATAGAGGAAGTCAGCGCGTCAATCGGAGGAATCTCAGACCATGCGGTAGCCCAGGACAGCCGGGTCAAAGAGAGCCAGGGCATATTGATGAATTACATGGAGTCTCTTAATGAAATTACTACCGCTTCCCGTGAGGCGGTTAATCTGAGTCATAACAGTATGAGCCTTACTGAAAAGAGCCGTATGAGCCTTGATGAAATTGTAACCGGTATGACCCGCATCCGTGAATCATCAGGCTCAATCAGGGAGATATCTGTAATGATTAATGACCTGGCAGAACAGACAAATCTTCTTTCTCTTAACGCCTCTATCGAGGCGGCGCGGGCCGGTGACGCGGGAAGGGGTTTTGCCGTAGTTGCCGAAGAGGTCGGCAAGCTTGCCGATCGATCCATCTCCCAGTCAAAGTCGATTCAGAATATTGTTGCTGAGACCGTTGCTGATATAGAAACAGAAATGAATGTTATCATGAATTCCTCACAATCTATTATGGATGTCGAAGATGCGGTGCAGCGACTTGGAGAGGCAAATGTCATGATTCAGCAGCTCTGCGAAGGGCAGGAGGCCCATACCGGCAGCATTCGTAAAAACATGGAGACTATCGCCGGCGGTGCCGGAGAAATCTCAAATGCCACGGGAGAACAGAAAATTACAGTAAAGGAAGTTAATGCAGCCCTTGATGATTTGAATAATATCATGTCTCAGGTTGTCGCCAGTACCGATGGAATTACCGCATCATTAGATGACCTGAATAAGCAGATTCTGCAGCTCAGCGGTCTGTTGCAGTAACCCCTCACCCCCGGCCCTTCGGGTCACCCCAGCCGGGCTTTTTTGGACTTCCTGTCCATGCCCGGCACTGAGTCATCCTGACTGGTGTCCCCCATTAAGAATTGAAAAAAGGAGATGGGGAGAAAGACGGTACAGTTTTATGAAATTGAAGCAGAGGTCTTGGATAGCTTATTTTGAGAGTCAGCCAGCACCATGATAATGAGCCCTCTCCTTTTTTCAACTTTTAATGGGAGAGGACGCGCCGAACATGGATGTTCAAGTGTCGTGGGTGCACGGATGCACTGGAGCGACCGCCATAGGCGGGGTGAGGGCATTACGCAGCCAGAGCATTTATGAATTATTATTGACCCGCCTGCATTCTCAATGATAATAAGTCTGTTCAATACAGGAGAATTCCATGATAAACTTTCGTCAAAAAATCGCCTATGGCACGGGAAATACCGGCCTGGCAATCGTCAATATCGTTGTACAGTCCTGGCTGCTTTTTTTTCTCGCCCCCGGTGAAGGAAGAATACTGATTCCCGCATCTGTTGTCGGCATGATCTGGTTCTTTGGACGGATTGTTGATGCCGTCAGTGATCCCCTGGTAAGCACCTGGTCAGACCGTCTTGTTTCGCCTCTGGGGAGAAGAATTCCCTTTCTTTTATATACAGGGATTCCCCTGGCTGCGGTTATGGCGCTGCTTTTCTGGGAACCAGTGTATGCCGGGCCGCCATGGATGAAAATGGTGATACTGGCACTTCTCCTGGGACTCTTTTACTTCCTTTTTACCGCCTGGGCTGTTCCCTATAATGCCCTGGTTGCCGACCTGTCACCGGACAGCGGCGAGCGCATTGACCTTGCTACCTCTTCAGCGGTCTTTAATCTTATCGGTACCGGCGCCGCCATGATACTGACCGGTATGCTGATTGCCCATTTTAAAACACCGGGGAGTTCCCCTGAGTCCTTCCAGTCTTCTTCCTTTCCCCCGGTCATGATTATTCTCGGGGCTGCTGCAGTGATCAGTTTCTATGGCTGTGCCGCGGGGCTCTACCGTCTCAGGCACCGGGGTGAAGAAAACTCTGATATGCATCTTCTTGACGCCATGAAGACAGTTTTTAAGAATCGGCCCTTCGTCTATTATGTCATCGGAATGAATGTTTTCTGGGGGGGCTTTATTATTATCAATGTGAGCATTCCCTTTTATATAACAATACTGATGGGTGAGGGGGTCGGCTTTACGACCATTGCCATGGCGGTAACCTTCGGAATCTCCCTGCTGTTTTTTCCCCTTATGAATATGCTGGCAAAGGTCCAGGGAAAACGGCGAACCGTCATGGCCTGTACCGGTCTTATGGGGGCGGTGCTGCTGCTGATTTATTTTATTCCCACGCCGCCCTTTGGTCTGTCGCCCCGTATCTTCGGGCTCATTGTCATGGGTATTGCGGGTATCCCCATTGCAGGGCTTTTCATTGTGCCCAATGCCATGGTGGCCGACCTCTCTGATTTTCGGCTTCCCGACGGGAGAAAGCCCGGGGTGGCCATCTACTTTGGAGTACAGGGAATCATCAACAAGATGATGATCGGAGCCGTGACCGCGGTGGCGGGAGTTCTCTTTGATGTCTTTGGGAAAAGCGCTGATAAACCCCTGGGTGTTCTTCTCACCGGTCCGGTGGGGGCCTTTTTTGCCTTTTTTGCCCTGGTTATGTTCATTAAATATCCCGACGACCGCAATGGCCTTTACGAAAAAGAAAAGAGTGAGTGATGAAGGAAGTTAACCTCGCCCGGCGTCTTTATGATGAGTTGAACATTGTCACTGAAAAGGGCGAGGTGCTTATCCCCTCGGCGGGCATATACCGGAGTATCTTTGCCTGGGATTCCGGGTGGCATTATCACTGGCTCAGGCATCTTGATAATGAACGGGCAGTTGCTGAACTGCTGACTCTTTTTACTACACAGTATCCTGACGGAAGGATCCCCCATGAGACTCCTCTTCCTCTTGAAGGAAGTGCCCCCTTTGCCAGGCGCTTTGCCCTCTGGATGCTCAGGCACAGCTTCGACGACCGGGGCAACTCATGGTTTATCGATCCCCCGGTATATCTTGCGGCGGCCCTTGAGGCGGCAGAAAATGAATCCGATGAAAAGAAAAAAGATGCCCTTCGGGGTGCTGTAACTGCAAAATTTGCATGGTATGAAAAACACCGCTTGGCTGATTACGCACTTTATCCCTGGAGTAAATTACCGGTTATCATGCATCCCCTTGAATCAGGTACTGATTTTTCTCCCTCCTTTGATGAAGTCTGGGGGAAACCCCCGATGCTGGCAATTCGGTCTCTGAGCCTCTTGAAGCAAATAGCCTCTGACCACTGGTCAACCAGTA
>Ga0070729_10004627_pt1 | contig 14826 bp, 13 predicted proteins | sample tdDd472_FD_66725 | JGI IMG/M metagenome (GOLD analysis project Ga0070729, IMG submission 66725) | Marine sediment microbial communities from the Atlantic coast under amendment with organic carbon and nitrate - tdDd47.2 | ecosystem: Environmental > Aquatic > Marine > Coastal > Sediment | place...
GCCCGTGGCTCACACATTAATTTTAAAGAGGTAAATTATAGCACATATTGATGAATTAACGGCTAAAGCCTCTTTCCGTCTGAAGACGGAGGATTTAAACCTTTAAAAGAGACATTAAAACCATCCCTAATCCGGTCTTTCCAAGAGAAGGAACGGCTGAGCCTGCCGGAAAAGAAGAAAAAACAAAGAACCTCCTGTGTGTTGGTCGCATCGGATACCAAAAAAACCAACTCTGCCTGATTAAAAGCTTTGCCCGTCTGCATAAAAAACACCCAAACTGGCGGCTTGTTCTAGCCGGAGCAACTGATAATGACGAGGCAAAAGAACTTATTTTATCCCTTGGCATACAATACAGAGTAAACATGCTGGGCGCTGTTAAAGATGTCGATAGCTTATATAAGAGCGCCCATCTGTTTTGCCTGCCCTCACGGTGGGAAGGCTTCCCAAATGCTCTAGCCGAAGCCATGACCTTTGGCTTACCCGCAGTTGGTTTCCGAGGATGTGGCGGCGTCAGAGACTTAATTCAGCATGAAAAAAGCGGCTTACTGGCTGATGGGAACGAAAACACCGATACTCTCACCAAAGCGCTTAATACACTAATGAGCGATGATAAAAAACGCGCACAGATGGGACAAGAAGGCGCAACATGGATCAAACAGTTTGAGCCCAATAAGATCTACGATCTATGGGAAGAAACGTTTTTGCAAATAATAGCCAAGAAAAGTCAAAAAGCCCTCTTTCCTGATTAAGTTAGTTTTTGATTTGGAATCATGCCCCTTCAAATATCTACATGCATTTTTGTCTGATTAAGCATAATATCCGCGCATGACTAATCAAAAGAATCACTTTCACGTTTTAGATTCATGGCGCGGAATTTGTGCTTGCATGGTGGCTCTATTCCACTTTCAAGCCAACAATCATCTACATGAAATACCTTTATTTACCAATGCCGGCCTCTTTGTTAATTTCTTCTTTGTTTTAAGTGGCTTTGTTATTTTTGCCAACTACGAAACTAAAATTAAAGAAGGGTTCGGGCTAGGACGGTTCATGTTCTTGAGATTTGGGCGTCTCTACCCGCTTCATTTAGCTACTCTTCTCGCTTTTATTTCTGTTGATCTTCTTCAAATGCTGGTACCAGCTTTGAATAATCTGACAGCAAATGAACCTTTTGCAGGGCCAGGACAAACCCCGGATTATATTGTGCAAAATATTCTTCTTGTTCATTCTTTTGACTTCGGAAAGCATCTATCATTTAACTGGCCCAGCTGGAGCATTAGTGCAGAATTCTATACCTATCTTGTTTTTGCGGTCGCCATATTAAGCTTTAAGAACAAAGTAGCATGGTTCAACATTACAGCATCACTCTTAGCGCTTGTCTTTTTAATCTTGTTTAACGAAAACAGCATTCATGCAACAACCAATTTTGGGATCATTCGCTGCATATATGGTTTTGCAGCAGGAGCTATATGCTGGCACATTTGGAGCCATCAAAACTCAGAGCTAATGCATAAAATATCTAAAAATACATGGAGTGTTATAGAAGCTATTGTCTTTTTGTCGGTTATTCTTTTTGTGGCTCTACATGGGAAAACAGCCTTTAATTTATTTGCACCTGTTGTCTTTATGCTGGCTGTTTTCGTGTTTTCTTTCGAAAGCGGCATAATTTCAAATGTTTTGAACAAGCCCTTATTCAGGGGACTTGGGAAGCTTTCTTGCTCAATATATATGAACCATGCTTTCATAGCAGGCACATTGTTTTTTGGTATTACCAAAGTAGTTGAAAACAAAATGGGAGTGCATTTGTTTTCTGCACTTCAAGGAAAAGAAAAAATGGGAATATCCCTGATTCAAGGAGATGTTTTAACATTTTTCTATATAATCATTGTTATCACTTTGATGTGGCTACACTATTCCGGACAGAAAATGTCAAAAAAGATAGTTTCAAAAAGGAACAATATATCCCGCGCCACCAGTAACAAAAACATATTTTGAATCGGGCATTTTTCTTCTTACTTGTCTTTATGATGTCTACAAAAAACTTTTTGATATATAAGAGATTTTAACTCTGCCATTGAAGGCCAGAACATAAAATGCCCTAACAACAACTGGAAATAGCGATTTAATAAAATAAGCCATTTATAATGAGCATTATAATTTTTCTTAAAAACAATACGCTCCAGAGGGGTAGATTGTTGTATATTTTGAAAAAGCGATAACCATTGCCGAACTACCTTTTCCCAACAATATTTTTCTTTTACAAAATTAACACCGTTCTTTCCCAAAGAATAAGCCTCTTGCGGATTTTCTAGTAAATTACAAATATTGTTTTCCAAATCCTGTTCAGTTTTTCCCAATAACCCCGTCACTTTATCATTCACAGTATCAAGTATCCCCCAATAAGCGCCCGACACAACCGCTGTTCCGCATGCTTGAAATTCCAAAGCGCTCCCCGGACAATTTTCGGTAACTCCCGTGGGGTTAGGCACACCGATCAATGCTCTATGAAGAATCTCTTTCTTTTCAACACCTAGCTTTCCTGCGAACGTAACAGAAGAATGCACCCCTCCTTGACCATCATTTAAAAAAGGTATGATGCATTTTTCTTCATAAGATTCCTCTGCCACCCCCCAAGATCCAAGCTTTGCATCCCGCTTATAAAGTGCTCCAGTACCAATAACAGTTAGCTTCGCATCAGGCACTCGCTTTATAATGCGCGGCCAAACCTTGGCCAGCATATGAAACCCCTTATTAGGAACCAGAGCTCCCAAATATACGACAAGTCGGTTATCTTTCTCTGAAGAATGCCCCAAACGAAACTGATCTACATCAAAACCATTTACAATAAAAGTTGTCTTTTTTGCTGCACTCAGCAAAGTATCCTGAATCTGGTCATATTGTTCATGCTCAACACAGACGAGAGCTTTTAGAAATTTTGTTTTGGCCATTTCTCTCAGATATTGATGCTTGGGTGTAATATGAGCCCAGGCAATCGTAGGCATTTCTAATTCATCAATGAGTTCTAATATATTATCTTCTTTATCACGACGAGGACGGTAAACAAAAAAATCAGCCCCCAACTCTTTTGCCTTATGCAGCGCATCGTAAACATCTTGCACCTGATGAGATTCAATTTGAGAAGGAAGATGAGAAGTGTCATCGGCTAATAAAATAGGCTTGCAGATCTCCGAAGCACATTTCTGCAAGTAATAAGGAGTTGCAGCAAAAAGATACTCTGTCCCACCACAACCGGGATTTCCAAGAACAGGATTACTTAAATCAACGTTGGAAATGCGCTTATTCTCAAGATAAAAAGCGGGCTTTAAAATTTTATTGTTCTGCATTTATAGACTCTACAATTAGTGCCATAACTAAAATTTCTCTAACATAACTTTATATTCAGGCAAACAAGCTATGTAGTTCGGACCACTTTTGAAATCATTATCTGTATATTCAAAATTCTTAAAAACGACTCCGCGCGGGCTTAATCGCCCTACTATATATCCATGTTCTTCGAAGAATTGAAAAAAGTCGCGCATCAGGGTTTTAGCGTCCGCGTGCGTATAACCATATTCAAACTGCACTATATCAATACTTTTAGCATCAAAGCGCTTTTCAAACCCCAAAAGCACCGAATAGTCAGCGCCTTCTGTATCAACTTTTAAATAATTAATTCTGTGAATATGTTTTTCATTACAATATTCATCGCCCTTAATGATACTTGCATGGCATGTCTCATAAGGTTTTTTATGATAGTCCGCATCCATAATAATGGTATTGCTGCCATTATCCCTGCCATAGTTCTTATAACTAATGTTCGCGTTTTTATCCGAGAGGCCAATATTATTCAAAGTCAAATTATTGGAACCAGCCAACCTGTCTTTTAAAGTCTCATAAGTTTCAGACGACAACTCAAATAAATGCCCTTCCATATCCTGCTTAAACTGAGAGAGACAAAAAGAAGTCCACTCACCAATATTCGCCCCCACATCAAAAAAGACGAATGGATCTTTTGAGTTGTGTTTAGCAATTGTTTTTATAATAACCTGTTCACCATTAACAGCCGGGTCATAGGAAAAATGACGATATTCATCGATATAGTTTAACGAAGCCGTATAAACAATGCGGTTTAGTGCGGGTACAGAACGGATGGCTCTTAAGCCAGCTAACATTACTTTTTCTTTTACAGAAGAGTTAGACATCTCTAGAAATCCTAATAGCAGATAAAATTGTTTTGATTTTTCTTTTAATTCTCTTAATGACTAGACTGAGCCGAGGACGTACATGCCACATAGCTTTTAAAATTAAAAGCCTCATTTTTCCGGTCATTTTGTTAAAGCATGATTCTTCTATTGTTTCCAGAAGCTTTACATCAATTTTATCTTTTAACTCATTCCGTTTTTTCTTCATATCACTGATTAAGGACGGCGCACAAAATTTAACATCCATATACCAAAAGTGAAATCTAGGATTGCCAATAATCTCAGATACCGGCTGAGAGTAATAATGAGCAATATCATTATGACACCCGATCCCTTTTGGCCGAGAAGGCAAAGCCTCAGGAGAGCCATGATACAAAAAATCAATATCATTACATTCCCGTAGCCCCAGAGCAGATAAAACCGTACTACCATCGAGACAAATATGTTCGGGATTTATATTATTATCAACCGCCCACTTCTTATAAGCATCGAGCTTATTATGAAACCCCGGTAAAGGTTTCCCTGTTCCTTGAACCATCATATTAAAGCTATTCGCGTTAAATAATGCCCGTGCAATCCGCAATGTTTCTTCAGTACTATCGGTAATATGGATACTGTGTTTACCAAGTCCGCACAACGCTCTAATTTCTTCCTTTGCTGGTCTAAGATCCTGAGAAGAAAAACGGTCCAAAACGATAACCCGCATCTTTCCAGAAAAAGGAAAACAAGATCGCACTTTGTGGTCAAAGCCAGTACTTTTACCAGACTGATCAAGCCATGGCTGCCCGGAATAAGCCTGCCGAAACAATACCCCTCCTGCTTTAGGTGTCATAAAGGCATCTTTTTGATGAACAATGTCAGCAATTCCCTCGAGAATTTTCACAGCTTCAGATGATTGTGGAACACACGGAAAAATTAGCGCAATTGCAGCTGAATCTTTGATACGACAATACTCGATCACACCTTCTTCTAAAATCTCCTGCGGACAAGGGCTATGACCATGATCATACCCAGCGTAATATTCCACCGTTGAAGGCATAAAAAAATCTTCATCAAACTGAATTGCTCTAACAGGTTGTTCTCTTACTATAGATGATGCAACCCGGTGTGCACCATCCAGAGAGATGTTGTTCCTATCAATTGGGAAATAAGGGATCTTACTTGTATCTTTGACTTGGAGTAAAGAATGAAAGCCATTGAGAAAAGAAGCCAATCCTTGCTTTCCTGACCCGTCATATTCCACTAAGTCCTTATTAGGGCCAGTAATACGCAATGCCTGCTCATAATAAGCGTATTCCCTCCAACTATCAGCCATATTATTAGATTTTAATCTGGCATAATGCGCTTTAATTGCTATATCAAACCGGTTAGCGTTCAAAAGTTCATAAGCAGGTACCGTTACAAATTGCCCAGAATTCTCCAAGACAAACGGACTCTTTTTCCACTTACTTCCTTCTAAAGCCTGTGAAACTTCAGAAGATCCTGCAGATAGAATATCTGAATCGTATTGAGTGTTCTCTTCCATAAGGAAGAAATAAACAAAAGCCCCATCTTCCACGTACATACGATAACCAGCTGCTTCCATTACTGGGAAAATATACTTTTTTTCTGCTGTCTCTGAAAAATACAAAACAACTACGGAAGGAACACCCTCAAATATCTCATCCTTATAATTCAACGCATTACCGTCAATCGTGATCAAAAACACATCGGCTCTAGCCCTGTTTTCTTTTACGTCTATTTTCGAACTCTTAAGATTTCTTTCTTCCAGATAAAGTATCAAATCTTCAAAAACGTCTTTTTTCTCCGGACAGAAAAAAAATTGGCTTTTAAAGCCATAACGCTCCATCAGCTTCTTTAAAATATTTTGACTTTTCATGAGTTAAAAATTCCAAAACTTTACAGTTTGATGTTATCAGCAACCTTTATGACTTGACCTTTTTCAATCTGAATAACAATGTCACAGTCTTTTATAGTTGATAAACGATGCGTAACAATCAAAATCGTATGAGTACCTTTAAGACGTTGTACAGCCTCCATAACATCAGATTCTGTTTGAGGATCAAGTGACGCTGTTGCTTCATCGAGTAAGAGTACTGATGGGTTTCTATACAAAGCTCGCGCCAATGCAATACGCTGTTTTTCACCACCAGATAGCTGGCTACCATCTTCCCCGATGATAGTAGAGGTTCCCTCAGGCAAGTTATCTACTAAACGTTCCAGCTGCGCTTGCTTGATTGCATAACTCAAACTTTTTTCATCGATATCATCTTCTTCCTGAGCAAAAGCAATATTATTGCGGAGAGTATCATCCAAGAGATATATAGATTGAGGAACATAACCAATCTGTTCCTGCCAACTTTTCAGACCACCATTAATATCCCTACCATTAACCTCTATCACACCACTTGCCGGTGCTATAAGCCCCAGGACAAGGTCTATAAGCGTACTTTTCCCAGCGCCACTGGTTCCAATAATCCCAACCGAAGCGCCTTTTGAAATATGTATATTTACATCTTCAAGGACAGGATCTTTCTTTTCTGGATAAACAAAGTTTACATGACGCAAATCTATCGCAGAACCAGCAATTTCAGTAAAAATGTCCGCTCCATGCTGTTCTTGAATCTGTATATCCGAATTTTGGGAACAAAGCTCATCATGTATAGTTTCTATAGTAGGCTCAATATACCTTATGGAATGAATATTTGTTAAAATGGAATTCACAGATGGCATAAGTTTAATAAATACCGCAGCAAAAAGCGCAATAATAGGTGCTATATTTTCCAGATCTTTTCCAGACATAGCCATATAAATAATAGCAACAGATAACCCGGCAACAGCCAACAATTCAAAAAAATAACGGGGAAACTTCCGTAATGTACTTTGCCACCGCCCCGCATAAATTAGGTTTAAACTATGCTCATGAAATTTATCGACAAAAAATTTTTCACAATGACGAAGCTTAATTTCCTTAGCGCTATTTAATCCTTGCTGCAAACGTTGAAGCCGTAAAGTTTCATGCTCTTTTCTAATTCTTCCCCATTTTAATATGCGCAAACGGCTTAAATGCTGGAACCCAAAAAAGGCAATGAAAATTGAAACTGCAATAATCAATGTACCAATCGGCTCAATTGCAAAAAGCAAAATAGTCACACCAATAAGTAAGAAAACATTAGTAATAAGCTCTAACGCAGCACCGACCCCCTGCTGTACAAGAATCTGGACTTCATTATTTACATTCTGAACATAAGAAGAAGAGTTGTCTTTTTGATACAAAAGCCAAGGGCGCTTTAGATAAGAGCTAAATAATAATTTAGAGAGGCTAGCCTGTATATTCAAATTAAACCCAGCTTGTACCCATGCCAAATACATAAGAAACACTGTCTTAAGCAAATAAATACAAACCATAGACCCCAGAAGAACAAAAACAATACTTTCCTGAGAAAGCCCTGCAAAAACAATTTTGAGCGGAGCAAAAAATTTAATGCCTTCAACAAAATCTGGTTTCGTCATGGCCCCTACCAAGGGAACAACAAGCCCCACTCCTATCATCTCCATAATCGTGCCTAACAAAATCAACACAAATAGAAAAAAAACGGTCTTTTTTTGCGGCATGGTTAAAAGTTGCCACAATTTTTGAAATTGGTTCAAGAAGCCTCCTCTTTATCCTTAATATTTTCATTTCCCTTTAAATAACTAGGTCTTTTTATCATGGTATTTTTAGTATATAAACCAATTTGATTTTTAACTTTGATGGAAAGTTGAGTAGCTACTAATGCCCCAAAAACCTAAATACTCAATTTGCATGTGCAATTACAACATGGCAGATACATTAGAGCAATCTTTAACCAGTATCCTAGATCAACTAGACGACAGATTTGAAGTACTTCTGGTAGATGACGGCTCTTCCGATAACAGTATTAAAGTTATTGAAGACCTACAAACCAAGTATAAAAACCTTCGTTTACACCCGATGCCCCGTGATAGAAAACGCAAACTTGGTTTTACACGTAACGTCAGCATCCAAGAAGCAAGAGGAGATTACGTTCTATTACATTTGGATTGTGATGACACTTACGGGCCATTTATTACAGACTTTACAGCTGTATTCCACCAAATTGAAAAATGTTTAGGGCATGACTTTTTATTAAGTGGTCAGCATATTAACATGGCTCGTCGTAATTTTTTACTTCAGCACGGACCTTACAGAAACTTAAAAAGATGCCAAGACCGAGATTTATGGATACGTATGGCAGCACTCGGCGCCTATATTCCATTACAGCATCATGACTTTGCGACAAGACTTCCAAAACAACGATCTGAAAGAATATTTAGAATATTTTATCTTAGCTGGGAACATATACTTTATGATTTTCGTACTGGCATGCGTATACAAGACTTTTTAAAATATGAAGCAAAGAAACGAAATGGAATGCCTTTCTTACTACAAGCATTAAGATTACTTTATATTATGCCAAATTGGTTGTTTTCAAAATTTCTACCTCCTATAAAATATCCAGAATCTATGAACACACCTGATAAAATTGCTTCCTACCGCGAAAAAGCAAAAGGCACTTTTACAGAAGTCATGAATCGCAATAATTGTGAACCAAACTATGATATGCTAACGCCCGAGGCACAAGCTATCTTTATTTAAGAGAAAAATACAATGAGCCTAAACCGCCTGCCAATGTGCGCCAATCTAATAAACGAAAACTACTCAAATTATACCTTGCTTGATATGGGCTGTCGAACAATGGCTCTCAAACCACTTTTAAACGGCTGCAAGGAATATTATGGAACAGACCTTATTCCTGCTGAAGGAGTATTTGAATGCAATCTGGAAGAAGGACTTACGAACTTTAAAGATAACTCTTTTGATATTGTCGTAGCTCTTGACGTTTTAGAGCATCTTGAACATGCCCACCAAGGATTAAAGGAAGCACTGCGTGTCGCTCGCAAGGCTGTGTTTATTTCCTTACCCAATATGTACTATATCCAATTCCGCTGGAATTATTTACGTGGAAACCTTTCCGGTAAATATAATTTTCCGCCGCATCCCATTCTAGATCGCCATCGCTGGATACTATCCTACGACGAAGCCGAGCATTTCATACACGAAAACACAAATGACTTTGATGTCATAAGCCAGAAAATTATTCCCGAGCGTGGACGAACAAAACTAATCGCTACACCAATTGAGAGAACATTAGCCAACTTGTTCCCTAACCTGTTTGCCTATGCCTCAATGTATATGATCAAGGTGGAAGATAAAAAGTAATGGTTGCTACAAAGACAAAAGCCCACCTTGCCGCCACACCCAATCTCACACGCTATCAAAAACTTTTTCGGCGAAATAAAGACATGAGCATTCTGCGAGCACTACAATATGAAGTGCTCGAAAACACTAAATTAAAAGGCAACGTGCTTGATTTCGGTGGTGGAAATAATGCCAAATATCACCATTTAATTCATTGCAAGTCTTATGAATCCGTGAATATAGACCCGGCAATCGAACCAACGTGGGTAGTTAAAATCGGAGAACCCTTGCCTTGCCCTACAGATCATTATGATACTGTATTAACTCTAAATACGATTGAACATATTTACGATGCCAAATTTGCATTAAAGGAAATGCACAAGTCTCTAAAAAAAGACGGAGACTTCGCTTGCGCACTACCGTTCCTCTATCCAATTCATGCACATCCCGATGATTATTTTCGCCCTACAGCAAGTTGGTGGGAAAAGACCTTAACAGACATTGGATTTAAAGATATTAAGATTACGCCACTACTCTGGGGACCCTTAACAACAGGCCTTATTTGCTCTGGTATGCCAGGACCATTCAAAAACATCCGCAAGCATTTTGCTCTTCTACTCGATCTACTATATGCCAAGCTGCGCTTTGGTAATTCCCATCACTATAATGAAGAGGTAGGAAACCTTGCCCTAGGCTATTTTATCATCGCAAAGAAAGTATAATTCCTAGCACCCTACACGCGTTTTACAAAACAGCATCCAGTTACAGTTTGAAGGATGGTAGAACTTATCTTATGATAAGGTAATCATGAACAAAAAAACAACAGAAACCGCATCACCCTTAATCACAATTGGAATAACCGCTTACAACGCGGCAAGCACTATCGAGCGCGCGGTTAAGAGCGCTTTAGAGCAAGACTGGCCGAATACCGAAATCGTGATAGTAGATGATGCATCAACCGACCGAACAACGCAGTTATTAGAAAGCCTCACCTCCTTTCATAAAAATTTATGCAGCTTCAGACAAGACACAAACAAAGGAGTAGCCGCAGCCCGCAACCAAATAATCGCGGAAAGCAACGGAGAATTCATCGCTTTCTTTGATGATGATGATATAAGCGCACCTAATCGCTTAACCAAGCAATACCAACGCATTACAGACTATGAACGCTCTTATGCACAGGGCACACCAGTATTATGCCACTCGGCACGATTACAAAAATACCCCGACGGACACAAAGCCATTGCCCCAACAGCAGGATGCGCCCACGATCAAATCGCCCCACATGGCTCAGCAATGCTGAAACGCTTGTTATGGGGCAAACCATGCGAACATTGTTTCGGCGCAATGGCAACATGCTCACAAATGGCCCGCACAAGCGTTTACAGATCCCTTAACGGGTTTGATGAAGCATTGCGGCGCTCGGAAGACACCGAGCTAACAATCCGCCACGCCGCCGCAAATGGCCACTTCATAGGCATTGACACGCCTCTTGTGACGCAAATCATGACTATGAGCCAAGATAAAAAGCTCGATGAAGAGCTAACCTGCACACTTTATTACCTGAACAAACACAAAAAGCTTTTCCCTTCCCCAGCGGCTTATGATTTTCAAAAAGAATGGATCAAAGCCAAATACACCTATTTCTCAGGAGATAAAAAACCGCTGCGCACAGCTATGCTGAAACACCCATTTAGGGCTCTGCAAAAAATCCTATGGACGCTGCCAAATTATGCTACTAATCAAAGGTTCAAATCATTTTATAAAAATAGCGAATAAACACGAATATGCCAGAAGCCGACGACGCATTCATCACTATTGGAATAACCTGCTATAACGCAGAAGGCACCATCACGCGAGCAATCAAAAGCGCACAAAAGCAAGATTGGCCCAATTACGAGATTATTATTGTCGATGATGCATCAACCGATACTTCTGCCAAAATCGTTAAAGACCTCATCAAAAATATAAAGCACGCGCATTTGATTGTTCACCCCGAGAATAAAGGCCCGGCAGGAGCGCGTAATACAATTTTAGAAAACGCAAAAGGAGAGTTTCTAGCTTTCTTTGATGATGATGACGAAAGCACTCCTGATCGGCTAAAAGCGCAATATAACAAAATCATAAAATATGAAACCGCCCACAAACAAAACATCGTCATGTGCTTTGCGTCAGGAACAAGGCGCTACAATAATGGCTATGAAATGGATTTAGAGGCCGTCGGCTCTCGCGGAGATGCCAGCGTTCCCTACGGAGACGCAATGGCTGACCGGCTCTTATTCTACGGCGGATCGCAAGATTTCTTCTACGGCTTTGGCCCGCCGACATGCGCGCTAATGGCACGCGTTCCAACGCTCAAAACTGTAGGAGGGTTCGATAAATCCTTACGCCGCGTAGAAGACGTTGATCTAGCAGTGCGCGCTGCTCTCGCAGGCGGACATTTCATCGGCTGCCCTGAAAAGCTATTCTTACAGCATGCCACACAAGGCGGAGATAAAGCCCCGGCAAAGAACCTTGAAGCAGAGCAACAACTCGCGCGCAGACACATAAGATATCTTACAAAAAAACGCCGCTACCATTACGCCCTGCTTTGGCCTAAAGTGCGTTACCATCATTTTATGCATGAATACGGAGCAATGGGTTTAGCCATTTTGCATGTGATGCTATACCACCCGCTTAAAGTACCTTCGCAACTATTAAATACAGGGCTTAAACGCCTGCAGCATGAGCACAAAACGAAACAGAAAAAAGCATGAAGCTCCTATTCGCAATTAAAAGCCTCGATTGCACACGCGGAGGCGCAGAAAAAGTTCTCGCCAATGTTACTGCAATGTTTGCTGCACATGGACACGAAGTCTCTATTCTGACCTTTGATAAAAAAGACGGCAAATCCATTTACCCCCTGCATGATAAGGTGTCACGATTATCTTTGGGCATCGGCCACGCCGAGCAGCGAACTACGCTTAGGGAAGCCATCAAACGAATTACCTCTTTGCGGCGAACTGTCAAAGAACAAAAGCCTGATGCAGTCATAGCCTTCATGCATTCTATGTTTGTGCCAATGGCATTTGCCCTTATTGGCACAGGCGTCCCGGTTATAGCCAGCGAGCATATCGTGCCCCAATACTATAAAAACCGCAAAATTCAATTTATGCTTTTGGCCGCATCCAGCTTTCTGGTTAAAGGCATGACAGTGTTATCGACCTCTGTGCGCGCCCTATACCCTCCGTTTATTCAAAAACGCATGAGCGTCATCCCTAACCCGGTTTATGTTGCAAATCCTCAAACGAAAACACCCCAAAAGCCAGAGCGAAAAGTATTGCTCAATGTTGGGAGACTAGATCCGCAGAAAGATCAAAAAACATTGATCGCAGCTTTCGCACGTATAGCTAATGACTTCCCAAACTGGGATTTAAAAATTATAGGCGAAGGATCTTTACGCCCTGATTTGGAGTCTCAAATACATTCTTTGAACTTAAGCGAACGAATAAGCTTGCCGGGCACAACCGATAACATGACAGAAGAATATGAAGCTGCAAGCCTGTTTGCCATGCCCTCACGCTTTGAATCTTTTGGCTTGGTCACGGCCGAAGCCATGGCGTATAACGTCCCCGTGATTGGTTTCGCTGATTGCCCCGGAACAAACGAAATTATACAAAATCAGGAAAACGGCCTACTAGTCAGCGGAGAAAACCGCGTCCAATCTTTTGCTGATGGACTAGCTCGCCTAATGAAAGATAGTCAACTACGCCATAAAATGGGCAAAGCCGCCCACAAATCAATTGAACGCTATAGTGATGAACATGTTTTCAAAGCATGGGAGAACCTTATCAAACAAATCCTTTAATTTAAAAAAAATCATCATAGAAAATGCTGCAGAAAAAACCGCAAACGCTGCCATTCACCACCACCTATCTCCCCTACGGCAAAACCAACCGGTCTCACGATACCAACTTCGCCAATCCATTCTTTATTTTATGTGATGGGGAATAATGAGTTCTTAGATTATTTTTCCTCGTCCAGCCCAACCAATTTACGAAATTCTGAATTATCTTGGAGAAATTCAAAATCTTTATCTGTGCGCGCTCTTGCCATATTTTCATCATCCAACCTTATGGCTATTGCAAGTTCCTCAAGTACCTGTTCAGAAGATTTTTTTGTCATAGAATACGCACAAGCTCTATTAAAATGAGAAACCGAATTATCAGGATCAAGAGCAATTGCCTTATTTAAATCAACTAACGCCGCCTTATGCTGCCCAAGAAATGCTTTTACCGCCCCCATTCCAGCATAACCACCAGCGATATTAGGATTGAGAGTAATAACTTTTTTATAATCTTCTAATGCAGATTCATATTGCCCAAGAGCCATTTTAGTACTACCTCTACCCAAATAACCCTCTACAACATCAGAATTAAGATTAACTACTTTCTCGTAATCCGCTAATGCTGCGTCGTGTTGTTTAAGCATATTGTTAGTGTGCCCTCTGTCTGCATACAAAATATAGCCATCAGAATCTAAATTAATTGCTTTAGTAAATTCTTCTATTGCCTCTTTATACTGCTTTTTAGAGTAATAATTGTATGCTTGTGAACGATGTTGCTCTACCTGAATACGAATATCTTGCTTTTTCTGTTCTTCAACAATTTTTTTATACTCGTCCCTTAACGGCGCAATCTCGTCCTTTATAATCTTTTCTGTAACTTTTTTAACGACTTCATCTATCTTATTCTGCACCATATTTTTAATATTATTGTACCCAACCCATCCAAAAAAACCTCCAACAACCAAGATAACAAAAGCAGTAACACCAAGTATTAAATCTATCGTATCCAGATGATTACTGTAAATTTCATTCATGTCGGAAACACTAACTGAAACTGTTGATGTTTGGGTTTTTTGTTCTCCGATTTTTTCCAGCTTTTTCTCCAATTGCTCAATACGCGCTTGATAAGCCTCGTGTTCTGCATCTGCTTTATGTACTTGTGGCGCAGACGTTTTAGTTTTCTCCATTTTTTATTGCTCTTAATTTATGGTTACAGTTACATTATTCACCATTTAAATCATAGATAATGTTAATTTTCTACTGCAAAAAAACGCCGCCCACCAGACACAAAAAAACGGGCAGTAAAAACAAACCCGTTTTTCTTAAATTCTATATAAACGCTAAAATTAAGCAGCGTCTTTCAGGTTACAAGCAGATTGCTTGCCTCTTTCTTCCTGAACATCATACTCAATCTTTTGGCCTTCGTTCAAAGAACGCATGCCAGCTTTTTCAACTGCGCTAATGTGAACAAACACATCATTGCCGCCATTTTCAGGCTCGATGAAACCAAAACCTTTTGTAGGGTTAAACCATTTTACTGT
>Ga0070729_10004629_pt1 | contig 14820 bp, 14 predicted proteins | sample tdDd472_FD_66725 | JGI IMG/M metagenome (GOLD analysis project Ga0070729, IMG submission 66725) | Marine sediment microbial communities from the Atlantic coast under amendment with organic carbon and nitrate - tdDd47.2 | ecosystem: Environmental > Aquatic > Marine > Coastal > Sediment | place...
AGGCATGTTTTTTAGTTCGACCTCATACTTTTGGACCGCCTTCAACAGCAACACCATCCACGAGGATCAGTTCGGATTCGCTGAGAGAGGTGGTCAAGAAGATGATCACAAGGGCCAGTCCCACAAAGATCCCCATGGAGAGGGCCATGCCGATGATGTTCATGGCGACAATGAAAAGAATACCGGAGATCTGACCGGTGAGAAGGATCATTCCCTGGGAGGTGGATTCGGGTGCCGGCCAGGTGATTTCGGCGCTGTACTGAAAGCCTACGGGGGCTCCTGCGCCAAGGAGGAAGAAGCCAAAAACAAAGGAAGAGATGAGAAGAAGTGTGTAGTCGGTAAAAAAGGTAAGGCCGATAAGCCCCGGGGTCATGCCCACCATTCCCAGAACGATAAAGAATTTGCGTTTGCGAAGCTTATCCGAGAAGACGGGGAGAATGAGTGCCCCCACGATCCCGGCGATGAGCATCATGCCGCCCACCAGCCCTGTCTGCTCCACGGTAAGGCCCTTTTCCTGGCAGATCTGATCGATGCAGGTACTGACGGCGTTGAACATGCCCAGCCCAATGAAGAAGAGAAGCAGGGTCTTTTGCATGTCCCGGCTGCGCACAATATGGGAGAGCCCCTTTTTAAAGGAGAAGCGCTCTTCCCGGGACTCTTTGTCCGGCGCCGTCAGAGGTTTTTCGCGAAGCAGAAGAAGGGTCATAACAGCACCTGCAGCAGCCCATTTTCCATACATCCACAAGATGGGCTCCAGGACAATCAAGCCGTCGGGTCCCCGGGTAATAAACAGGGGCGTTACGATCATCACCACGATGATCCCCACAAACTGAGCCAGAGTGGCCACCCCGACGGCAATGGCCCGCTCGGTAACGGGAAACCACTGCCCTGCCACCTTGGTGGCGGCATTAAGAATAAAAGGCTGGGCCACGGCAAGGCCCACCTGCGCAACGAGAACCAGCATATAGTCCGTCGCATAGTACGCCTTCATCAAACTGAAAACACCGGTGAGGGCCGCCCCGATACCAACCCCAACCCGAATTCCAAAGGTGTCGATGACGTAGGAGGCCGGCAGGCAGACAATCAAAAACACCCCCATAAAAACCAGGGAAAGGGTGTCGATTTGAAGGGCCGTCACCTGATACACCTCCCGCGCTTCCCGGGCAATGGGTGCAAAGGTAAGCCACTGAATTTCAATGAGGGCCGTAATAAGAGCAAACACAAGCAAGACCACCCATCTGTACCCGTAAACCGTTCTTTCTGTCCCTTGCATGCAGCCTCCTTCTTTCGTTAAAGCCTGACCGGTCAGTTCAAACAGCAACCGTTATTATGGGGAAATGAGTGTCTTGTTCTTAGAAACCATATACAGACAACCAGTATAAAGCATTGATAACACAGTTCTATCTCAGGACCACCCTTAAAAAGACGTTCGATTTGCCCCGAGGAACCAACGAACAAAGCGCAAAAGCAACCTGCTTCCAGGATGGATCACCCTGCTGCCTGAATTGTTCCGGCAAAAGCCAACCAGTGGGATTAAACAAGAGCCCCCATGGTTCATGCACAGAACGCCAATGCGAGACGCCATGCATAGCAATACCCTTGTCGCATTCGCCACAGGGTTTCAAGGTGCCCCCACCTTGCTTCCGGAGGCATGCTTTTACCATGCAGTTCGACCACAAAAGGCATGTTCTTTTTGTACACGTTATTTTGGTATGCGTTACTCAGATTCAGGGTCTGTGCTCTTCGTTCGGTGAATCCGCTTCGATCATGACCTTTTTCAGAGTTGCCGGAGCAAAACGACTCCACGATCTATTGCCGATAACCTATCGCCTATTGCCCTGTTCCCCCCAACAACCCCGATGACAGGATATCGTAGAGGGTTTCCACGGCTTGCTCTTCACTGCCCTCGTCGGGGTTCTGGAGAATATGGCTGCAGACGCTGTCGATGATGCCGGCCAGGGCCACGGCAGAGAGTTTCAGGTCGATACTTTTAATATATCCCTTCTGCTGCCCCCAGGAGAGCATCTCTGCGATAAACTCAATGAACCGCGAGCGGACCCGCTCGATCTCCACCAGAACCTCATCGTCGATACCACTGGAGAGCTCGTTGAAAATAATGTGGGCAAGGTCACTGTGCTGCATGTAAAGACGCACGATGGTGGAGACCAGCAAATGGAAGTGCTCTGGAAATGGAAGGTCGGATACCAGCTCAGCCCGAACCTGGCGGACAATATCTTCCATCCCCTCGGTGACCGTGGCGGCAAAAAGCAGGCTTTTGCTGGAAAAGTTATAGTAGAGGGTCCCCTTGGCCACTTCGGCCATGACGGCGATCTCATCCATGCGTGCCTGGTGAAAACCCTTTTGCGAAAAAATGGTGGCAGCTGCATCCAGTATTTGCTTGTGTTTGTTACTTATTTTTGCAGAACCCATGGTCCTCCGATTTTTTCCCGTGATTTTTCCGTAGCGTGATAAGCCCCGTCACAGACTCTCCCAAAAGGATCATGCATCAGCAATGCGGAACATCAAAAAGGGAGTGAAAAGGAGTGACAAGCTTTCTTTGTTACCATCAGGGGCGCCCGATCAAACACCTGATATCTGTTCACTTCTACCCCATTTGACCCAACCGGTCAATTTCTTCCGAGGCCGTTTTAATTCAGCGTCTTGAATAGCTTTTTATTTTTTGTGTAGAGTTTTTTGAAGACATGAAAATTGCGATCGTACATGGGTTTAAACTCAGCCCTTGGATCAAACGTTTTGTCAACGTGGATCAGGGGTTTGGCCGCGGCAAAGGAGGGCATCAGCCCAAGGCCCACGGCGCAAACCACAGCGGCTCCCGCCGCCCCACTGTCCTGGGGATTTTCTATGGTCTCAATGCGGCGCCCTGTTATGTCACTCATAATCTGGCACCACACGGAGGACTTGGCACCCCCCCCCACAAAACGAACCACCTCCTGTCTCGGAATTCGCTTCTCCATGGCCTCCAGCATCCACCGTTTGTGGAACGCCACCCCCTCAAGAACAGCCCGGATCATTCGGCGTTTGCCCGTGTTCATGCCGATGTTGAAGAAGATGCCGCGTGCGCTTGCATCTTCCCGTGGGGCCCGGTTGCCGTGGAGCCAGGGGGTAAAGAGGAGATTCCCCGCCCCCGGGCTGGTTTCGTCCACGGCTTTGTTCATGAGAGTGTAGAGTTCCCCCAACTCCTCGCACACCGTCTCGTGCTCCCTGTCTTTCAGGTAGACCCCGATGGCGTCCATGGCCAGGTGATCCCGCACCCACTGGAGACATGCCCCTGATGTCTCCTGCTCAGCCACAAAGTTGTAATGCGAAGGAATAGCCCCCAGAATTGAGGCCATAAAATTGGTGATGTCCACATACCGCTTGTCCACGTTGGAGACCACCCAGCCGGAGGTTCCCACATAGATATGTGTGTCGTTAAGATTGAGACAGCCGGAACCGATGGTGGTGAGTGTCACGTCCCCTCCCCCGCCGAATACCGGAGTGCCGGGACAGAGTCCAAGCTCTTCAGCCGCAGCGTGAGTCAGACCACCCACCACATCTGTGGACTCCACCACCCTTGGAAGGTGAGCCATGTCCACGCCAAACCTTTTGCAGAGCCCCTGATGCCACCCCTCTTTTCCCTTTCGGGTATCATAGATAAATGTGATGTGTGCCGAATCCGGTGTCATGCCGTACTCTCCGGTGCAGCGTAGGATGAGGTAATCCTTCACATCCAGCCACTTGTGGACCTTTGAGTAGACCTCCGGCTCATTGTCCCTCACCCAGTGATATTTCCACAAGGGGTCTTTGGGGGTTGCGGCAATGCCGCCCGTGATACGCAGGGTGTTCAAAAGAGTCAAGGCGTCGATATTGCTGATGCGCAAGGGGCCTCTGCGGAGGTAGCGATCGATTTGCTCAGTGGCCCTGCCGTCCAGGTACACCATGGGATTTCGAAGAGCCACCCCGGCCTCGTCCACCACAATGGAACCCTGCATCTGGCAGCAGAAGGAGATACCCTTGATGTCTGATGCCGCGATGTCGGTCTTCTCAAGGACCGACCGGGTGGAGCGGCACAAGGCCCCCCACCACTCATCCACACGCTGCTCAGCGCCCCCGTCCTCCGTGATGTAAAGGGGATACTCTTCAATCTCGGAGGCCACCTTGGTCAGGCTGTCGTCGATACGATAAATGCACGTCTTGCAGCCTGTTGTCCCAACATCAAAGGTCAGAACATGGGTCGCCTGGTCCGCCATCACTCCCTCCATCGGCTCGCAAATGCACCAGGCCTTCGTACCTCAGGCCCTGAACATTTGATTACGGGCTTCACCCGTGGAATATGTCATGGGTTATGTAAGCTTCTCTGTGGAGACCGAAGGGCACGTTCACGGCCCTTCTCTGAACTTCGATCTCTTTGATTAATCATGTTTGATAAAAACCATACCCGAGAGTAAACAAGGGTGTCAACCACAAAACTGACCAGTCAGTACAATAACAACACGTACAAAAGATACCGATACTCCCCCAACCCCTCATCACGATCACCCGTCGGTATGCACCAGGATTGACACCCAAAGAAGCCCCGTGCTAATAAACGCCCCATAACCCTTAACCCGGATATTTCATGAGAAAACCATCAGATCAAAACAACGACATCTGCAGCTCTGATGCCTTGAATATGGACACACTCAACTCGTGCAATATCCGGATTAACCCAGCCACCCAAAGGCGGTTTTATGACACGCACGGCAGCATTTTTTGACTTTGACCGCACACTCATTGCCACAGACAGCCAGAGAGAGGAGGCCCTTTCCCTTGTTCGGAACCACCGCCCGAGCCTCCTCTACCCCTTTCGCCTGCTGAAGGTGGTGGCTGCCGAGCCGTTCTACAAAAAAAATATCATCGATCACGACCGATACAACCGCCTCTACCTTACCTCATATAAAGGTGTCCCCCTTGCAAGATTACGGGCCCATGCAAAGCACCTTTACCAAACGCGACTGAAGCCCCTGCTCTTCCAGGAGATGCTCGCCCTCATGGACGCTCACAGAAACCAGGGACACCTCATCATTGTCGTCTCCGCCACCAGCAGCCACCTCATCGAGCCTTTCATTGAGGACTGTGCCCCCGACGCCTGGGTCGCCACCCCCATTGAAAGCAATGGCAACGGTATCTGCACAGGCCGGCCCGACGGCAACGTCTGCGTCGGCCGGGAAAAAGAACGAGCCATGGAGCGCATTGCGAAGTCCCTGCACATCAACCTCGCTTCATCCCACGCCTACTCGGACCACCACGCCGACCTCGAGTTCCTGGAAGCTGTCGGCCACCCCACAGTGGTGAACCCCACGTCGGTTCTTTCTGAAATCGCCAACGAGCGAGGGTGGCAGGTAAAAAGAGTGCCTTGATTTAAAGCAGCAGGAAGAAAAATATTGAAGGGCCTCCGGCGGCCCTGCCATAGGGTTTCCAGGTGCCCCACCTGGCCGCCTGAGGCATAGCTGAATAGTCGTACACAACACCACAAGAGACCATCCAGATTAACCTTTTCACTCAGGTGACATCACTGCCCCTCCTGTAATCCACTCTATTCAACCCGTGCACCCATCGTCCAATTTGCTGAACATTCGAAAGATTCACGATAAAGGAATATCGCTCCCCGGTGTGCAATTGTGAACGAACACAGGCCTTGTGACTTGTTGCCTGCTCGTCCTCCCTTCATGATTTTTACATCTCCCCATGCCTGTTCAGCCCTGTTTTACAGGGCTTTTCCATCTTTATGTTTCCATGCGCAAAAAAAGTCGCAGATCCTGGCCCGGTTGGAACGGAATGTGAACTACCTGTAGGTAACACATCAGGCCAATCACCCCGTACCAGAGTCTGCCCCACATTTTCTCCATGTGCGTTTACGGCCTGACAATAAACAACGCGAGCAACTGTCGCCAAACCGATGAAAAACATGGAGAAAAAAAATGAAAAACATGACCTTAAAAATGACACAATGCATCATGATTACCGGGATCCTTATCATCACCGCCACCCCCAGTGTGGCAGGACTGACCAGCCTTAATGACCAGGAGCTGAAAGGGATCACCGCCCAGAGCGGCATTCAAACCTTTCTGGATGATAGCTTGACGGAAGAGCAGAGGCGGGAACAGGAAAAAAACAACAGCCAGATTCAGGCCCTCATGGCTCTTAACCAAGTGGTCCCCTCTGAGCTGCTCAGAGACATCCAAAATGCACAACGAACCTTCAATGACAGCACCCGCATCGTTCGCGAGGTGAACACCATACAAAAAGACATCCTTGCAGTCCCCACCGCCGTCACCACCATCATCAACCTGCCCACCATGGGACTCGGGGGCGTTGGAGGGTTCTTCTAACCCTTGCTCATTAAATAGATACCATGACGCAAAACGGCCGACGTATGATAACGTCGGCCGTTTACTACCCGCAGGGGGGCACCAGGTCAGTCTGGAGTCATGTTTGGTTGGGTTCTCTGGCAATCGCCCTACTGGTCACCACCTCTTTCGCTATGCAACCCCACCTTGTATTTTTGAAGTATGATCTTCATGGTTCCGTCGTTCTTTAACGCCATTATGGTATCATTGATTGCAGGTATCAAAGAAAGCGATGGGGACTTTTTGGAGAAACCAAACCTATATTGCGCCTCATGCAAAACCTTGCCTGACATTTTAACATCCTTCTTAAATTCAGGATATTCCCAAAGAAGAGCATCTGCGTTGGTTTTATTCAGAATAACAAAGTCAAACCGCCCTGCAACCAGCTTTTTTATGTTCTGTAAATCCGATGTAACCCCATCAAGTGTTATCCGGTATGCGTGAACCGCCGCCTTAAAATCGTTCCCGTAATTAAACCCACTGACGACGCCGATTCTCAGGTTCTTAAGATCATCCCACGCCCCCCATTCAAAAGATGAGATCCGCTTCGATGAGTAATAAAGGTAATATGGATCTGATAGAACAACGTCCGAAAAAGCCATAAAAGTTTCGCGTTCCGGTGTCTTGGAAACCATGAGCATGATATCTCGCTCCCCTGTTTGCATTTGGCGTAGACACCGCTTGAAGGGAAATATTGTGATGCCATATTCTATGTTGATACGTGAAAATAGAGCCTCTGTTATCTGGATAAACACACCGCCCGTCGGTTTCTCCCCCTGCTTCCCTTCCATCCAGGGAGCCCATGGATCACACGTTATTCTAATTTTTCCGGTTTCCCCCGCCGCAATTACCGGAAAAAGGAGCACCACAATAAGTACCCCCCTTGAAATGGACCATAACCGCGTCACTGACATGCAAATTAAATCCATCCATTTCTTTCCGAAGGCACTTTTCATAGAACGCCACCCTATTCATTGGTCCAGACCTCAGGTCACGGAACCATCAAGGCAATGAAATACACCAGGAGCGAAAAATTCAGAAAGGCAAAGGCAATACCGGGCCTCTTCATCACAAAGAGGGTGTGGGCAAAAAGCGGGGTAAGAAAGCCTGCGTTAACAAAGAGAAGGAACATGGCCCATTCGGAAAATGGCGCCATGAATATCAGGTGGTAGAGGGAGAGGTTATAGAGCATCACCCACATAAGGGTAACAAAGGCAAGGTCTGGGTCCTCGAAGAGTTTGGTGATGGATGGGTAGTCACCTTTTCGCATCTCATCGGAATGCTTAAGGTTCTGAATCATGGAGTGGGGCACCTGCCAGACCCCCACCACGAGTGCAGCCGAAAGGGCCCCTTTGTCCATGGGGGACCCACCGGCAGCCATCCAGCCAGCCAGGAGTGCCGTCATCCCGCACAGTGCTCCGGGAATCAAAGCCAGGTGGCTCTTTTTCTTCAAAGGGGTGTAAACCCCGTTGTAAATGACAAGCCCTGTGAGAACCATGGCCGAAGGCCAGAGTCCCCCCGAGGCATCCACCACAAGCATCATTCCCAACACCAGCATCAACCCGGCACCTTTCAGCAAGGGCAGAACCCCTGCAGACTCGAGGGCTTCCAATCGCCACTGCGTTCGACTGAAGGCCTGATCCTGAATCCGATCCTGGATATTGTTTACAAGCGAGCCGGCCATGGCCGCCAGCGTCACGCCAACCCACACCATCATGGCCGCCCGAACCTGGCCATCGGGGTGGAAAAGACATCCCGCGGCAGCGGCAAGCCCGACGTGGAGCGACAAGACCGTCTTGGAAAGAAGCAAAAAAGAGATGAGCTTCCCCCGGGACGAGGCACGAACCGGTGGACGGGTCTCCGCCAGGGCCATATCCATCTTATGAAGCGATGTGTTCCTCTCATTTTTTCCCATGGGCCCAAAGGTTCTCCGATCACTCATCGTCATCCTCCTCGAGAAAGGCTTCGTAAGCGTCCATGGAGACAATCGTAAGACGACCGTCCATGGAGGAGTGTCCAGTTCCACAAAACTCCGTACAATGAAAAATATACTCCCCCTCCTTATCCGGATAGAACCAGGCATAGGTCTCCATCCCCTTGACAGCATCCATTTTCACCCGAAATGCGGGGAGAAAAAAGCTGTGCAGCACATCCTCTGACGTAAGGGTGATCTTGATGGGGGTTCCCACGGGTACCACCAGCTCGTTCTCTGTCTCCTTGTCGTTAGGATAAACAAATATCCACGAGAACATCTGGGCATAGGCCTTAATCTCCATGGCCCCATCCGGTACGGTCCGAAGCCCCGTATATGCCTGCCATCCCGAAACAAACATCGCCAGGGCAATGATGGTGGGAATCACCGTCCATGCAAGCTCCAGCCAGCCATTGCCCCGAACATCAGAAGGCTCCGGGTGCCTGCTCCTCCTGTAACGGATCACAAACCAGACCATCACCACCGTAATGGCAAAAAGAAAAAGAAAGGAGAACCCGATGATAAAGTAAAAGGCCTTGTCAACCAGCTCAATCGGGTTGTTGTCCATGGGCATGATGCACTCCTTGGGTTCAGAAAAAACCGTAAGGAAACCAGAGACTGTGCCTCCGGCGGCCAAGGGATGATCCCCTGAACCCCATAAGGCGAATGCGCAACGGCTCTCGTCATTCGAGGCGCCTCGCGTCCGCTTTCGAGCGAAGAGTGAGGGTATGCACCCTTCGTCGCAAATTCATGAGCTGTCTATACTCAGGTGTCAGCAATCATCCTGGCTTTACCCTTAGCGGGACCTATGGGAACACATTAAAATGCAACGCCCCTGCTCACTAGCCATTAGCGAAGCTCTTCGCATGATTCAGATCCCCACCGTGCCCCGGAACGCAACATCCCAGAAGGTAAAACCTATCATCACGGCCAAAAACAGTACCGTGCCGAGAAAAGAGACAACAACCAGGCGCCCCTCGATGCCGATATGCATGAAAAAAAACAGCACCAGAGATGCTTTGGTGGAGGCGATCAAAAGGGCGACCCAGACGTTGAGGGCACCAAGGTCCACATAAGATGCCGCCACTGTTACCCCCGTCAGCACCAGAAGTGCCACCAGGACCCCCATCAACCGACCATACGATGAAATGTGCATACTTTTCCTCGTGTACCCGTCGAACGCCTGTTTCATCATTCATGCCTTCTATTTGGCAACGTGGGTGGTCTACCACCAGCGAATGCCCTGAAAACTATTGCATCACGGTGATCTTCACGCATTTGCCATAGAGTTTCAAGGTGACCCAACCTTGCCACCGGCAGGCTGTTAAAGAACCAGATAAAAAAGCGGAAAAATGAAGATCCAGATGAGGTCCACAAGGTGCCAGTAGAGGCCGGCATTTTCGAGAAGGACGTGGTTTTCTTCATTTATGCGCTCTTGTACCGTAAAGGCCAGGGCCACCAAGAGAAGGGTCATGCCGATCACAATATGTACCCCGTGCAGGCCGGTGACGACGTAGTAGAGACCGAAAAAAATATTTCGCCCCGGTTCCCCGTAGGTGAGGGCATCGGATCCGGGGTAGATACCCACGTGGATTTTATGCCCCCATTCAAAGTACTTGTTGATGAGAAAAATCAACCCGCAAAGAATCGCTGCCGAGATCAAAAAAATGCTCGCTCTCTTCTGTTTTTTTTGCACCGCCGTGATGGAGGCAGCCACGGCAAAACTGCTCGCCAGCAAAACAATGGTATTCGCCGCCCCGAAAAGGCGATTCAGGTCCTTGCCGCCTTCGATGAAATCCTTGGGATATTGCGAGAGATAGACGGCGTAGAGAACAAACAAGCCTCCAAAGAGAATGATCTCCGTGTAGAGAAACAGCCACATTCCCAAGCGTTTCCCCCTGTGGTCCATTGCCTGTCTCATGGCACCTCCACGTCACCGGGCCTGTTCTTCAAGACCTCGGAAAAATCGTAAGGGTAATCCGGCACGACCGGCTCATGGGTAAAATTATGCAAGGGAGGCGGTGAGGGGATCTTCCATTCCAGGGTGGTCCCTCCCCAGGGGTCGGACACCGCGGGTTCGCCCTTTTTTAATGAGAGCAGAAGATTGACGAGCATCAGGAGAAGCCCCACCAGCATAAACGCGGCACCGAACCCCGCCACAAAATTTCCCGTTTCGAACTCTGCGATATAATCATGGTAGCGCCTCGGCATGCCCTGGAGCCCCAGGATAAACATGGGGATGTAGTGCAGGAGAAACCCGAAGGTAATGAATACAGCTGCCCAATAAGCTTTTTTAAAGTCGTACATTCGGCCAAACATCTTAGGCCACCAGTGATGCAGGGCGGCAAAAAAAGCAAATCCGGTGCCGCCAAACATGGTGAAGTGAAAATGGGCCACCACAAAATAGGTGTCATGGACATGGATGTCGGTCCCTGCAGCTCCCAGCACCAGGCCCGTCAGACCTCCTACGGAGAAGAGGTAGATAAAACACAGGGCAAAAAAGAGGGGGGGGGTCATGAGCACCGACCCTTTGTAAAGGGTGGCCACCCAGCTGAACACCTTGATGGCCGAAGGGATGGCCACAATAAAGGTGAGAAGGGAAAAGACAAATACCGCCGTGTCGCTCATACCGCTTGTGTACATGTGATGGGCCCACACCAGAGACCCTGCAATGGCGATGGCCAGGCTGGAAAAGACGATGGCCTTGTATCCGAAGATGGGTTTTCGGGCAAAGACCGGCATGATCTCGGAGATCACCCCCATACCCGGGAGAATCATGATGTAAACCGCCGGGTGGGAGTACATCCAGAAGAGGTGCTGGTAGAGAATGGGGTCCCCTCCCCTTGCCGGGTCAAAAAGCCCAATGCCCAAAAAACGCTCCGCCATGATGAGAAGCAGGGTAATGGAAACCACGGGTGTGGCCAGAATCTGAACCCAGCTTGTGGCATAGAGGCTCCAGGTGAACAGGGGCATCTGAAGCCACCCCATTTTTTCGCTTCGCATGCGGTGGACGGTGGTGACAAAATTGATGCCCGTCAGCATACTGGCCATGCCCAGCACGAACGCTGCAAAAACGGCGGTGGAGACATTGCTGTTGGTGCCCACACTGAATGGAACGTAAAAGGTCCACCCGGTGTCCGGAGGCCCGCCGATAAACAGGGTGGCCAGGGCCAGCAATCCGCCGATGACGTAAAGGTACCAGGAGAGAAGGTTGATCTTTGGGAAAAAAACGTCGTCGGTTCCAATCTGAATGGGGAGGAAAAAGTTCCCGAAGATGGCAGGGATGCCAGGGATAATAAACAGAAAAATCATGATCACCCCGTGAAGGGTGAAAAGGGCGTTGTAGGACTGGGGCCCCATGATGGTTTCCCCACGGAACATAAGCTCAAGGCGCATCACCCCGCCGAGAAACATGGCCACCACAAACCAGAAGAGGATAACACACATGTACATCAAGCCGATGCGCTTGTGATCCGTGGTGATAAGCCAGGACAACACGCCGGAATAGCGTGAGGGCGATGGTGTGTCAAAAAAAGAGGGGGCCTTTTCCATGGCAACGCTCCAATGATCACGAATGCTCCCGTTATAATAGCTACGATAGAGCCGCCCGAAACGGCCCCACACCCCAAACGTGTGACATTAAATGCTCTTACCTGCGGTATAGTGCCTATCAACCAGCTCTTAAGTCCTTCGAACACGCCGAACCCTGGGGGCCACCACCAGATAGAGAAACAAGAGCCCCACCAGGGTCAGCGTAACAGTCCCCATCGTCCGATACACATTCAGAACATAACCCCGGTTTTTGGGGTCGTAATCAAAACAGAACGTCACCAGCCTGTGGATGGAAACACGGGGAACCCCTTCCGCTGCCTCCTCTATGCCTTTTTTCATGTCAGCGGTTAGAAAGTCAGGACCGTAGAGATAGCGGATGATCTTTCCCCGGGGAGCGACGGCCAGGGCCACATTGGGGTGGATATAGGAGTGGGGCCCTTTCTTCGTGAAACGATACCCCATGGATTCACAAAGCCTGTCGATACTCTCTTTGTCGCCCACCAGAAAAGGCCACCCATCCTCCGGGTACCCTGCCCCTAAAATTTTAAAATACTGCGTCTTGGCCGTGGCCGCGTGTGTGGGGTCCTCATCATCCGAAATGCTCACGGCCACCACCCGGTACTCCAACCCTGGAAAGAGGTCGAGGTCACGAACGGCCGCTGCCATGGAGGCCAAAAGGAAGCTGCACGATTTGGGGCAGTGGTAATAAGCGGGAATCAAAATCGCAGGAAGGTCCAACACCTCTTCAAGGTCCACCTGTTCACCCCTCTCATTCCACCACCGACCTTCGGTATGAAGGGTGTCTCCTGGTTTTTCATCCACCCCCACCACCACAGGTATCTCCTCTTCCGCCACGGGCACCGGCTTCCCACCGTGGGTTTCATTACCATGGGGAGCACTTGGTAAGGCCGTCACCAGCACCAGGAGCAGTGAAAATCCCCCTATGAGAACCAAAGATCTCATTTCACTTTCTCTGTTGCGCCGGTGGAAAGGTTCACCCGATGTACCGCCCGAAAACTGTGTACCGACCGGAAGCTGTCACGCCCACCGCCCATGGCCAGAAGTACCGTGGTCATGGCCGCCGGGTCTATACGTGTGTCGTTTGTATCTTTGCTGTCGAGGGGGATGGTAAAGGATATTTCGGTGACGCCACCTTTTTCCGATCCAGCTGTATTTGAGGCGTTGTTCTTCCCTCCGGACTTGGTATCGGCCTTGTGGTTCCTCTCAGTGTTTCCGATATGATCCGTCACCTTCACCTTGCCATCCTTCACATACCCCATGATGAAGTTGGCTCCCTTCATCATCTTTACCGGGTTAAACCCCACGGCGACCCACCCTTTGGTTTTTCCAGTGATCTTGACCTGAAGCACCCCATCCCCCACTGTCCAACTGAATGTCATGGGGCCATCGGTAAGGGTATGGCTGAACGGCTCCGCACCCGCCAACGATGCGCCACACACGATGACCGCCATAAGAGTAAAAATCGCAAACAAACGTTTCATGTCGTCCTCCGTCAGCCATAGATAAGTTCACCGCCGGAAAATCCCAATCCAACGGCATTGAGTAGCGCCAGAACATAAAGCAGGCTTCGCAGGTCCACTTTCGGTTCTTGCGGGTCATCCAGCACAACGATCAAGGTAAGAATAACCAGAAGGGTCAAGGCCAAAACCATCTTAAACCCGATTAAAAACTCCCATTCGCCTCCATACCGGTACTGCCAGTCCATCCACCCCAGAATCGCGGTGGGCGGTACCCCGAGCAGGCCGACCACGGCACAGTGGTAACCGCTCAGGGCCAAGTGCTTCATGGGGGAAAGGACAGCACCCATGCGAAAGATAATCGCCCCCATGACAAGCCCCATGGGAACATGGGTTACTGCCGGGTGCAGGGGATGGGCAAAACCGATGCTCTCCAGAAGTCCGTAGATAAACTCGACCATCATTCGTACCTCGCAAATTGTGGTGTCGTGAAAAAACACATAAGCAGGATAACTGCTTCAGCTCGAATTTGTCTTTGACGGCAAGGGCTGCAGAGCCACATCAGGCGAAAAGCGCCTCGCAACGATACGTCAGAGACTATGCACAGGCTGTGATGTTATTCCTTTGGTGGGAAGACGGAACATAAGAATCGCGAGTCGTTCATTACGCAGCGCAGAGGCTCTGAGAGAGGGAGGGAAGGGTTATTTGGGAATCGAATCGTCCTAAAAGAAAACCTTTCCTGAAGAAAAACATACACATAGTTTACCAGAGTGCGTTCAGGTGAGCAATACCCTTACACACGAACAGACGCATCCCTACTCTGAGAAACGGCGTCTCCATAAAAAAAGCGGGCACCAAAGGCCTTTGGTGCCCGCTTTGTCACTGTCGCCTCCGGCAGCTCTGCCGGGCCCAAACTTTTGAAACGTTTTACGAACCGGTTTTGAGGTCGATTTCGACTCTTTCGAAGGTGTTGGTGTACCAACTGTATTCGACGTAACGATCAACCGGATCATTTTCGGGGCTCATGTCAAAAAGCGACCCGCCGGAGGCATAGCTGAGTAGTTACCAGCATTTTATCTGGTCTTGTCCCAAGGCGCGTCTAATCACGCAGTTAATAATCTTTTTCCGGAAGATCCGCAGGTAAAGACCCGCAGGGATAACGCCTGAGCACTCCCAAGGATCCGATGCGCTCAACCACCTCGTACTGCCCCGAGGCAACAGCCATTTTATAAACATGGTGGGGGGCCTGCCCCCCTTCGTCGATGGAGTCGTAGATATCATGGATCAAAAGGTAACCACCGGGGACGATGTGTCGTGCCCAGCAGGCGTAATCGTTGTAGGCGGCTTCGTAGGTATGGCCGCCATCGATGAAGACCAGGCTCAAAGGGGTGGACCAAAACTTAGAGGCCACCGTGGATTTTGACACCAG
>Ga0070729_10004631_pt1 | contig 14814 bp, 5 predicted proteins | sample tdDd472_FD_66725 | JGI IMG/M metagenome (GOLD analysis project Ga0070729, IMG submission 66725) | Marine sediment microbial communities from the Atlantic coast under amendment with organic carbon and nitrate - tdDd47.2 | ecosystem: Environmental > Aquatic > Marine > Coastal > Sediment | place...
CCGAGGCCGTAGGACGCTTCGGCCAGGATCAGGTGCGCGCGGGTCGCGGCGGTCGCCTCGGCCACCAACTCCAGGGCCAGGGCCGCGGTGGTCCCCAGGTCGAGGTCGGTGGTCAGCAGGCGCGCGATCACCTCGGCCACCGGGATCGACGGCGCGGGCCCCGAAGACGCGGTGCTCCACAGCCGCTGCACGGCGTCGAGGGTCTGGGAGCCTTCAGCCTCCTGAGGCGTGGCTGCCGGCGCGGGCGCGCCGCCCACCTCCAGCCCCTGAGCCCGCGCGGCGACCCAGCGCGCGGTCTCGGCGGTGGGGCCGCCGGCCTCGATCAGGTGCTGAGCCAACTGGCCGAGGGCCTCGCGGTCCGGCGGCGTGAGCGGCTGTGCCAGCGCCTGCTTCAGGCAGGTGAGCGTCGCCTCGCGGTCGTCGTGGGCGAGGTTCTGTTCGGCGAGGCGCAGGAGGAAGCCGGCGTCGGTCATGGCAGTCACGCTAACCTGTACCCCAACCAGCCGCGACTCAGCGGCCCGCGAGCCGAGCGTCGAGGGCGCGCAGGTCCCCGGGGTCGACGGCCGCGCGCACCTCGTTGCGCGCGAGCCACTCGCGGGCTTCGGCGTCGAGCCCCGAGCGGAGCAAGCTGTCGATCAGCTCGGCGTAGGCCGAGCCCAGCCGCTGGGCGTCGGCGCCGCGGGCGTCGGGGGCCAGGGTTCCGGCAGCGGTCGCTTCGATCCGACGGGTGAGCGCGTCCAGGTAGAGCCGGGCGTAGTGCAGGTGGCGGGGCGGGTTCCCGCGGTAGGCCAGCGCAGCGAGGCGATACGCGCGCCAGAGCTCGGGGAAGTCGCCTCGCTCCTCCAGCGCGTCGAGCTCGGCCTGGAAGGCGCTGGGCCCGAGGGTGCTCGCGGAGCCCAGCTGCAGCAGCTCGATCTCGACCCGCAGCGCGCCGCGCAGCTCGGGGCGCGCGAGGCAGGCGTCGAAGTCGTCGCGCGCTCGCTGGATCAACTCCTGCCGCTCGTCGGGGCTGAAGGCGTCGTCCTTGCTGCGCCAGATCGCGTGGGCGCCCAGTCCCCGCCAGAGGATCGCGGACCAATCGTCGGGGTTCGCGCGCAGGATCTCGTCGAGGGCGCCGCTGCGGTAGACCTCGCTCATCGTCGAGAGCTGAACCTGGGGAGGAGCGAACACGACCCCGCTGCGGGTGCAGGCGCAGAACACCTGGGCCGCGCTCCGCAGGTCGCCCCGCGCGGCGTATTGACTGCCCTGGAGCGCGAGCCACAGGAGGAACTCCTCGGGGACGGCGACCTCTGGGTCCAGGCGCAGCGCCCGCACGAGGGCTCGGGCGGAGAGCAGGGGCGTGTCCGCTGCGCGAGAGCGCGAGGCGTCGACCGCGGCGGCGACGTAGATCGGCGCAGCCTCGGGGGGGCGGCCGTCGAGGGCGTCCAGCAGCGGGAGCAGCTCCCTCGGGCTGGTGCCTGCCTCCTGGGCCTCGAGCAGCACCGCGGTGACCCGTGAATACCCGGTCTCCGCTCGCTGGGGATCCTGGGCGGCGGCACGCGCGAAGGCCTCACGAACCGCGGGAACGTCGAGGCGGCGAGTCGCTTCGAGGGCGTCGCGGACGTAGGCTTCGGCGGTCAGCCACGCGGTCGCCTCGCGGAAGGGGGGGGCGTGCTCCTCGAGCAGACGCCGGGCCGCGTCGGTGCGCCCGCGGTCGAGCTCGACTCGCACGGCCAACAGCCGCAGGCGGTCGGCGGCCCACGTCGGGCCGCGCTCTGCCTGCTCGAGCAAGGCCACGGGGTCGACCGGCTGGCCGGCTCGCACCTCGAGCAGCGCGGTGTAGGCGGCTCGCTCGGCGGGAGTAAGCTCCGTCGAGGCCAGCCGGGTCACCCCGGGGTTCGCGAGCAGGGCGGCCTCGACCTCGGCGCGCAGCTGGGCGGCTCGCAGGGAGGCGGCCAGCCGGGTCAGCTCCTCCTGGCGAGGGGACCCGGCGCCGCGCGCTGCGAGCGCCTCGAGGTCCAGGGGGTCGAGGAGCCGAGCCCTCGGCCCAGGCGCCTCGGCGTCCCAGGCGTAGAACAGCGGCAGGCTCTCGCGGTCGGCGAGGGCGAGGGTCTCCTCGGCGGCTTCGATTGCGGTGCGGGCCTCGACCTCCCACACGGCCTGGGCTTGCCGCTGGAGGCCGAGGGCCAGGACCAGGCCCCCGGAGCCGAGCGCAACCGCGCACACGACCGCGGCCAGCGCCGCGCGAGTCCGGCCCACACGCCGGCCGAGGCGGCGCAGCCGCGACCAGGCGACCGCGGAGCCCTCGACGCGCTCGCCCCGACGCAGCGCGGCCAGGGCCTGGGCCAGCTCCTCCGCGCTGGGGCGCCGCGCCGGGGGCTTCTCCAGGCAGCGCAGCACGAGGGCGTCGAGGGCGGGGGGGACCTCCCTCCGCAGGCTCCGGGGTGGGGTCGGCTCGCTGTGGAGCAGGGCCACGAGCAGGTCCACGAAGTGTGCGCGCTGGAACGGGGGCTCGCCCACCAGCATCGCGTAGAGCACGGCGCCCAGCGAGAACACGTCGGACTTCGGGCCCACGTCCCCGCGGGAGCCCTCGGCTTGCTCTGGCGCCATGTAGCAGGGGGTGCCCAGGATCGCGTTGCTGGCGGTCAGGCGCTGCGCCTCGGGGTCGAGGGCGAGGCCGAAGTCGGCGAGCAGCGCGCGCCCATCCTCGTCGTGGATCAGCACGTTGGCGGGCTTGAGGTCGCGGTGCACGATCCCGCGGGCGTGGACGTAGGCCAGGGCCTCGGCCAGCTGCTGCGCGATCTCGAGGGCGCGCGCGACGGGCAGCGGCCCCTCCCGGAGCGCGCGCTCGAGGTCGCTGCCGGGGACGTAGTCGAGGGCGAAGTAGCTCTCCCCGTTGTCGAGGGTCTGGGCGTGGTGGATTCCAACCACGCCGGGGTGCCCGTCGACCTTGGCCAGGGCCTGGGCCTCGCTCACGAAGCGCTGGCGGAGGTCCTCGCTAGCTGCGGTCACGAGCTTCAGCGCGTGGCGGGCCTGGGTCTGGAGGTGACGACCGAGGACCACCGTGCCCATGCCGCCCTCGCCGAGGACGGCTTCGATCTCGTAGGGGCCGAGGCGATCGCCCACCCCCCAGCGGCTGGCGGAGGCGGGCGGGGTGCTGGGGGCCTCGACGGGCCGGGGCTTCGCGGGGGACGGGTCCGCGTAGGAGGCGAGGGTCTCCGCCAGGGTCTGCGCCGTGGGTCGCCGCGCGGGGTCTCGGGCGAGGGCGGCGTGGCAAGCGGCCTGCAGCCAGCCGGGGACCCCAGGCAGGGGCGGGGGTCCGCCTTCGAGGATCCGCTGGCGGGTCGCGGCCCAGTCTGGACCCTGGAAGGGGTGCCTGGCGGTCAGGCCCTCGAACAGGATCACCCCCAGAGCGTAGACGTCGGAGGCTTCGCTGGCGCGGCTCGACCCCGCCTCGAGGACCTCCGGGGCCATGTACATCGGGGTGCCCAGGGCGGAGCCGCTGCGGGTCAGGCTGCCCGCGACCTCGACGAAGGCGGCCAGGCCAAAGTCGATGAGGCGAGGCTCCATGTGCTCGTCGAGGAGCACATTGGCCGGCTTGATGTCGCGGTGAAGGACACCTTGCGCGTGGGCGGCTGCCACGGCCTGGGCGAGCTTGGCCATGACCTGGGTCAGGGCGGCCGGTCCGAGGCCGCGCATCAGCAGCACGTCGTGGAGGCTCGCTCCGCGGACGAGCTCGGTGACGAGGTAGGCTCGCCCGTCGAGGGCCCCGTGGTCGACGATCCGCAGCACGTTGGGGTGTCGCAGGGACTGGAGGATCGCGACCTCCCGGGTGAAGCGCGGGTCGAAGGCCTGGGTCAGGAGCTTGACCGCGACCGCGCCTCCGCTGGCCTCCTGCACCCCCTCGTAAACGCGCCCGGAGGTGCCGCTGCCGAGCAGGCGACCCAGGGTGTAGCCGGGGAGATGAGGAACGGGCTCCGACATGGTGTTCATTGAACCCATGCGGAGCCCGAAACCCCAGCCACAATCCTCGGCCTACTTGGGGGCGCCGCCGCCGACGACGACGGTGACGGCGTTGGAGCGCCCCGACTCGTTGCCCGCGGCGTCGACGCAGGAGACCTCGTAGGTGTAGGTCCCGGCGGGGACGCCGAGGTCGGTGTAGCGCGGCTGGGACGGGTCGTCGGTGCCTCCCGGGAGGCCACCCAGGACGGGGTCGGTGGTGGTGGCGATCGAAACGCCGTCGCGCCAGATCGTGTAGCTCAGGCCCAGGTGGGCGCGGGCGTCTTGGGAGGCGGTCCAGATCAGCTTGACCACTCCCGGGGCCGGGCTGGCTTGAAGCCGGGTCGGCGCCGTGGGGGGCGTGCCGTCGACGTGGTGCACGAGGGTCGCGTCGACGGAGTGCTCGGGGGCGGCGCCGGAGACGTAGACCGTGACCGCCACGCTGGTGTCGGGGATCCCCGCCAGCGGCTCGACGGTGACCTCCACGCTCTGGCTCTCGCCGGGGGCGAGGGTCACGCTCGAGGGGTTCAGGGTGTAGGTCCAGCTCGTGTCCTGGCCCGCAACGGAGAGGTCGAAGGTCGTGGGCTGGGAGACGCCGGAGTCCATGTTGGTCAGCCGCGCGGAGTAGGTGCTGATCACGCCGGCCTGGGCGGCGCCCTGGGTCGGGGAGAGGCTCAGCTCAGGGGCTCGGGCGATCGCGACCACGTCCACGGAGACCGTGGCGCAGATCCCGTCGTTGCTCAGCTGAGTCACGGTGATTCCGTCTTCGCTGTAGGTCTCCCCGTCCGGGAGGATCGCATGGATCATGGTCGTGCGGCCGCCGGTGTGCACGCTGGTGCGGTTGGCGTAGAGCCCGGCCAGCTCGTTGTCGAAGCGGGCCCGGTTGCGGAAGGAGACGAGCACGTCGTCGCCTCCGCTGACCGGGATTCGCAGCGCGCGGACACCGCCGCCGGGCTCAGCGAGGGCCCGGATCGTGTAGACGCCGCTGCCCACGGTCTGGATCTGGTTCGCCGGGAGCCAGCCCTTGTAGATCTTGTGGGCGGCGTTGACGTGCTTGAGGGTCTCGCCGTTGCCCATGAAGTCGCTGCGGTCGCCGTAGGTGTAGGTCTCCGTGCTCGCGTGGCCGAGGGTCAGGTTGTGGCCGAGCTCGTGGGCGTAGGCCAGGCGGTTGTCCCAGCGGAAGACCCAGGCTCGGGTGTTGCTGCCGCCGCCGTTGGCGACGCCGCCGTAGCCGGTCCCGTTGGGCGGGGTCACGAACACGCGCCGGGTGTAGGCGCTGAGGTCCACCCCCATGGCCTGGGCTTGCGCCTCGGCGTCGTAGGCCCAGCCGTAGTAGTTGGTGCTGGTGGAGTCGAAGGCCACGGTGAAGGGACCGATCACGTCGCCCGACCAGCTGACCTTGTTGCCGCTCGTCTCGCGATACAGGGCGTCGATGGAGTCGAGGTTGTCGAACATGATCCCGCGCACCGCCGCCGGGGTGGCTTGGGGATCGAGGGCCAGGTCCTGGAAGTTGATCAGCAGCACGATGGTCCGCTGGTCTTCGATCGCCGGGGCGACGTCCCGCTGGAGGAGGGTCAGCTGACCCCCGGCGTTGGCGCGGGCCACGAGGGCCCCGGCGGGGGTGGTCGTGCCGCGGATCTCGACCCGGGCACCGTGGGTTACGCCCTCGGGGAGCGCGTCGGCGCCGAGGTCGACTGGAAAGCTGCGCTGGGTGCGCCCCGGCAGCGGCGTCTCGGCGTCTTCGATTCGATACAGGACGTCGTGCTGGCCGGTCTCGAAGTTCTCCGCGTGGGTCACCACCAGGCGACCCCGAACGGTGACGGCGTCCTGGGCCATGGCCGCGGGGGCCAAGACGCTGAGCGCCAGCGCGAGGGCGCTCAGGGTGCGGCAGATCTGCCGCGCCCTGGGTCGCCGCGACGACGGGTCTTCTTCTCGAAAGGTGTGCGGTTGCTGTGTGCGGGTCATGGGTTCCTCCTCTTCCTCCTGGCCTCGTGCGCAAGCGCACGACCGGAGAGGAGGGAATCGTAAGTCTAGCGGCAGCAAGACCTGAGACGTTGCGTTTCGCTGGACTCGTCGCTGACGTCGACTGGAGTCGACATGCTTCGTCGCGCGCTGGGGGCTAGGCCCAGGCGACCTTGCCCAGGGCGCGCTGCAACCCCGGGTCGAGTTCGAAGGCCCCGAGCTCGGCGGGGGTCAGCCAGCGCACGGCGTCGGCCCCGTCGCCCACGATCTCGCCTTCCGCCGGGACCTCGACGAGGTAACGGAGGTCGAAGTGCTCGTGGGCGGGCTCGTCCTTGCGGGCCGGGATCTCGTGCACGTCGACGTCGAGCAGGCGCAGGACCTTGCCCGGGAGCCCGGTCTCCTCCCGCACCTCGCGCAGCGCGGCTTCGTCGGGGGCCAGCTCACCCGGCTCGAAGTGGCCACCGGGCTGGAGCCAGAGCCCGAGCTTGCGGTGCTTGATCAGCAGCGTCCTGGACGTCGCGGGGTCGACGAGGATCGCGCTCGCGGTCAGATGCCCGGGGGCGAACTGCGCGCGCGAGGTTGGGGCCCCGCTCTCGCGGATCAGGGCGCGGATCCGCGAGAGATCCGTGGCCTCGGCCTCGTCCGCGGGAGCGTGGGTCTCGAGGGTCGCGAGCAGCGCGGCGCGATGTGCGGGGTCCATGGTGCGGTCGTCCTGCGTTAGGGCGTGGCGTAGACGCCGAGCTTGAGCGTGATCTCGTTGCCGCTCGACCAGGGCCAGAACGCGGCGAAGGCGATCCGCTCGTCGGCGTAGCGGCGGAGGAACAGGCACTGGCCCTTCTCGATCCCGCCCTTGGAGTCGATCAGCGCGCTCAGTGAGCGGTCGAAGGCCGGGCGCTCGCCGAAGGGCTTCTTCGGGGGCCCGAAGGTCTTCGTCAGCACCTCGGTGCAGGCGTCCAAGGCGGCGCGCTCGAGCACCGCCTCGAGGTAGGTGTCCGAGCAGCCCTCGCGCAGCTCGAGCTCGACCGCCTGCTTGACCTCGGCGATCAACGCCGTGACGGCCGCCTCGGCCTCGCCTGCGGCGGGCGGCTCGTCGTCGAGCTGCACCTTCGCTCCGCCAGCGCCCACCAGTGCCTTGAGCGAGTCGAACAGGCCCATGGTGTGCGCCCCCCTTGGCGAGGGTCCGATTGTCCCACCCTGCCAAGCGGGTGTCGACAATGGGACCGTGGCAGGACCGGAGCAAGGCGTTGCGTGATCCCTGCCCGACGTTCCAACTCTGCGGCGCGTCAAGCGACTCGAGGGTGTGTGGGAACACCCGGGGGATCGTTCAAACGACTTCGGGGGTGTTGCCGGAACACCCCGGAGGTCGATCCACCGACTGCCGTTGAAGGGGTTACGTCGGAAGTGTCACCCATGTTCCCGGCAAGGACCGGGGGACAGGACTTACGTCGAGTCGACTGTAGCCATTCTGACCCATCATCAGACTGCAGGTAGGTCGGACCCCCTCGCGGTCTGATGATGGGTCAGACTGCAGGTAGGTCGAACCCCCTCGCGGTCTGATGATGGGTCAGACTGCAGGTAGGTCGAACCCCCTCGCGGTCTGACGATGGGTCAGACTGCAGGTAGGTCGGACCCCCTCGCGGTCTGACGATGGGTCAGACTGCAGGTAGGTCGGACCCCCTCGCGGTCTGATGACGGGTCAGACTGCAGGTAGGTTGGACCCCCTCGCGGTCTGATGACGGGTCAGACTGCAGGTAGGTCTGACCCCCTCGCGGTCTGATGATGGGTCAGACTGCGGGTAGGTCGGACCCCCTCGCGGTCTGATGATGGGTCAGACGCGGGTGGTCGGACCCCCTCGCAGCCTCACGAGGCATGCGAGTCCGGGGCAGCGGCGGGGGTAAGTCACGCCCCTGCATGACATTGCGCCAGGGAAGGGTTCGCGGGCCTACCGCGCCGGCGGCGAGGCCTCGCGGATCACGGCGCCGCGCTCGGGGCTCATCACCAGGATCGCGAAGCGTTGGGTGCCGTCGAGGTCGTCGGTGCTGAGGCTGGCGTAGTCGAAGCGCCCGCGATGGTCGGTGTAGCCGTCCTTGTAGAAGCGGGTGGTGCTCCCGCCGCGGCGGCCGTAGACCTTCACGTAGGCGCCGACCTCGGGGGCGCCGGACTCGCGGGCGGCGACGGTCAGCTGGCCCATGTTCGGCGCGACCTGGACCCGCAGGCGGTTGGCGTAGTGGACCTTGGCCTCGCGGCGGCCGGCGCCGACGAGCTCGACGACCAGGTTCTGGCCCTCGAGCTCCGGGGGCACGGCGACCCGGGTCTCACCGCTGGGGTCGAGCTGGAGGGTCTGGGTCACGTTGGGCTCGACGAAGGAGAACTGCTCGGTCTCCTGCTGGACGAAGGGGTTGCGCGAGAAGAGCAGCTCGATGTCCATCCGGTAGAGGTTGAGGGTCAGCGCCTCGAGGTTCTTGCTGGTGACCTTGATCCCGTCGCTGGAGACCTCGAGGTCGAAGCCGGGCTCGCGGCGGGCGGCGTCCTCCTGGCGGGCGTCGCGGTCGCTGGGGTCGGCCAGCTCGGGGGCCACCCCGCGGGCCTCCTCGATATGCGCGAGCGCTCTATTGAAGCGCTCCCGCCAACGAGGGACCGGGTGCTCCTCGTGGAGCTTGGCGATCCGCTCGGCGCGGTCGAGCTCGCGGGTGAAGAACGCGAGGTAGGTGCGCAGGTAGTCGAGCTGCAGCCCGGCCTCGATCTTCCCCGCGTCGACCCGGGCCAGGGCCTCGAGGGCCTCGGCGATCCGGTCCTGCAGCAGGAGGTAGACCACGCCCTCGAGCCAGTCGCGGTCGTCGAGGCCCGGGTGGTAACGCAGCCGCTCGAGGAACGCGCGGTAGTGGCCCTCGAAGCGGTCGTTGAGGATCGCGCGCTTGCCTCCCAGCGGGTGCGCGCGGGCGTTGATCAACGGGTCGTACTCCAGGTGCTCGTAGCTGCGGCGCTCGACGGGGTCGAGGGTCAGCCAGTCGGAGAAGAACGCGCCGCCCACGTCGCGGGTCAGGCTGGCGTGGTGGCGGAGGAACTCCACGCAGCGCGGGCGGTCGCCGTGGTGCACGGCGTAGGACCAGAGCACGGCGTCGTAGGCCAGCCGCGCCTCGAGGGCGCCGAGGATCGCGTCGTAGCTCGCGCGCTCTTTCATTCGCCAGGCCAGCCGCGAGAGCCCGACCCGGCCCAGGTTCTCCCGGCCGAGGAAGGCCAGGACCTGCTCCAGCGTGCCCTGCTGCGAGACGAACTCCCAGGAGCTCTCGTCCACCGTGCTCGGCGTGCTCACGACCCTGAGCTGCATGGGCTCGGCGCGGGCGACGAGGGCCTCGTCCTTGGCCACGTGGGCCGGGTAGCAGGGGAACTCCCCCGGCTCGGGGAAGTAGAAGGCGAACTCCACCGACTCGGTCTGGTAGCTGTGCAAGACCAGGGTCCGCCCGCGGGTGAGGAAGCCCGAGGAGACCGGGATCGCGCCCCGCGGGATCTGCACGAGCAATTCCAGTTTCTGCGGCGAGGAGGTCGGGTTGGTGAGCACCACCTGGGAGAGGTAGACCACGTGGGTGAGGAACTCGTCGCGCACGTAGTTGTCGCGGCGCTCGCCGTCGTCGTCGTAGCGGTAGCGGTCGTCGGCGCGGAAGACGTTCTGGCTGACCAGGATCGGCACCTGCTCCTCCGCGACGACGGTGGGCTTGATCTCCTCGTGGAACACCAGCAAGGGACTCTTGGCCCCCAGGGTGCAGCGCCCGCCGTCGAAGCTGACCTCGGGCTTCTCGGCGTCGAAGGGCAGGTCCAACAGCGCCAGGGCGCAGAGCATCTCGGCCAGGCAGTTCGTCGCGCGCACGAAGTTTGGCGAGCAGAAGGGGCCGTCGCCGTGGGCGGCGAAGTCGCGCCAGAACGCGTTGGGCGTGATCAGCCCGGGGCCCTGCTCGCTGAGCAGCCGGCGGTAGTAGTTCTGCTCGGCCAGCTCCTGGGTCTTGTTTGGCGCGCGGTAGAGCGCGGTCGCGCTCGCGCGCCCGAGGTCGAAGGCGTCATCGCGGCGCGCTGTCTCCTTCTCCATCAGGTAGTCGTCGTCGAGGGCCTCGCCGCTCTCGTCCCAGCACTCCTCCTCCATGGGCTCGCAGGCCGCGACCTCCATGTCGTCCATGTCCATCAGCGACATCGCCATCTCGGCCTGTGCGCCGCCCATGGGCATCGCCATCGCGCGCGACATGGCCGGCGCCGGCGAGGGCGGAGGCGCCATGGCCGCCTTCTTCGCCATCGGCGCGCGGCGCGAGCGGCGTGCCTCGCTCTTGGCGTCCTGCTTGGCCTTGTCGAAGCCGAGGTCGTCCTCGGCCAACCCGCGGCTGCCCAGCGCAGCGCGGAACCAGGCCGCCTCGGCGTCGGGGTCGCGGGGGCTGAGGTCGCAGGCGTCGCCCACGTGCCGTGCCACCGGGCCCGGGTCGCCGCGGCGCCCGAGGAGGATCTGCTCCATCGTGTTCAGCTGAGCGAAGGCCCAGCTGGCGTGGTAGCGGGTCAGCTCCTCCCCCAACAGCCAGCGGTCGAGGAAGGTCTTGTGCAGCTTGTTCTGCAGGTAGGGCTTGATCACCTCGGCGAAGAAGCGCGGGTCCTTCTTGAACAGGAACAGGTGCACCTCGTGGCAGGCGTACTTCCCGTAGCGTTCGCGCTTGTCGTCGTCGGAGAGCTGCGGCCAGCGGAGGAGGAACTCGAACTCGCTCAGCTGGGCGTCGCCGCTCTGGGTGACGAAGAAGTCGAACACCCGGCGCAGGGTGTCGTAGCGCTCCATGTTGGCCGTGACCAGGTCCTCGATCACCAGCTGCTCGCCGGGCTGGAGCACGTCGACCTCGCGCCGCTGGGCGTAAGGGACGCTCGCGTCGAAGTCGAGCAGCAGGCGCAGGTCGCGGGCCTCCAAGGGCGCCGCGGGCAAGAGCGCGTCGCGGGCGGCGACCCCGCGGGGGTCGACGGCCACGGCGCGGACCAGGGTCTGGCCCTGGAGCTCGCTGCGCGCGATCGAGACCCAGCCCTCGCCGTCGGGGCGGAGGTTGGTCGCGATCCAAGCGGGGTGCGCGAGGAAGTCGAGGCTCGCGCGCTCGCCGCCCTGTGACCAGGCGCCGCCCACCCCCTGACCGGCGCCGGCCTCGTCGCGGCTCTTGCGGCTGGCCGAGCTGCCGAAGGCGTCGCCGCCGCGGGCGTCTTGCAGCTCGGTGGACGTGTCTTGCCGGGCCCAGGGGTTGAGCAGCAGCCCCGGGCGGTGGAGCAGGTTCCCGGGGAAGTGCGGCTGCAGCCGACGGTCGAGCACGTAGCGGTATTCGTCGCCCAGCTCGCGCCCGTTGAGGTAGTCGCTGAGCAGCGGGCTGACCTGGGTCCGTCGCAGGCCGGGCTCGGGCTCCTGCAGCCGGTGTGCCGCGTGCTCGCGGGGCACGAAGCGCGTGGCGAACACGTGCACCCGGGTGTGCGCGCTGGCGTTGGCCACGCGGAAGCGCACCCGCTCGGCGTCGACCTCGGCCTGGGGGAGGTGCACCCGCCGCGGGGCGGAGCACTCCAGCTGGCGCCGTGCGCCCACGCCCCAGCCGGCGACCTCGCTCCCGTGGGTCACGCGGATCGTGACGGTGTGCTGGGGCTCCTTGAGGTAGAGCGCGTAGTCGCCCGGCGGCAGGTTTCGCAGGACCCAGGCCCCGTCGACGAGGCTCACGCAGGAGCGCACGTCGCGGAGGAAGGTTCCGCCTCGGGTCTCGAGGAGCGAGATCGCCTCGCGGTCGGGGGCGCTGGCCGAGCCCAGGTGCGGCACCTGCAGCGGCTTGCCCGCGACGCCCTGCAGCACCGTGGGCAGCTCCCAGGTCCCGCGGGTCAGGGGCCACACCGCCGAGGCCCCGCTGTCGGGGGTCTGCGCGTCGAGCTGCGAGACCCCGCGCAGATCGCCGAGTTGGGCGTAGCCCTGCTCGTCGGTCTTCAGGCGGCTGACGGTGTGCAGCGAGTAGTCGCGGTAGTAGAGCTGGACCGTGAGCGCCACGCCGCGGCGCGGCTCGCCGTTCTTGCCCAGCACGTGCAGCCGGTAGCCCTCGGCGCTGCGCACCAGGTGCACGCCGGTGGTGCAGGCCTCGGCCTCGATCCCGTTGAGCTGCAGGGCGTGGGTCGCGCTGACCGGGTGCTCGGTGCCCACCGCGCCCTTGACCGTGCCGCGGAGCACGAACACCAGCCCCTGCACCCGGGGTGGGACCTTGAATCCGTGGGTCGTCTCCTCCCGCGCGCTCCACTCGAGGTCGCGCTCGACCTGGGTGCTGGTGGTCCCGTCGAGGTCGGTGGCCTGGATCTCGAGGGTCATGTCCTCGAGCAGCTCGAGGCTCACCGGCTCGCCGTGGAGGGTCAGCCGCGGGCGGAGGAGCAGGGTCGCCGTGCCGTCGCGCAGCAGCTGCTCGCGGGAGACGCAGAACCCGGCCTGGAACTCGAACTGCTCCTGGCGCTGTTGCAGCCGCTCGACGGTGACCACGCTCCCGTGGCGGAGGAGGATCGTGCGCTGTCCGGGGCGCTCGCTGAAGGGAATCAGGAACGTGCCGTCCTCGCGGGGGGCGTATTCGCGCCCGGCGAGCCACACCCGCGCGTCGGAGAGCACATGGTCGTCCTCGTCGAGCACGGTCAGCACGTGGCCGGCGGCGCCGAGGCGCTCGACGAAGCGCAAGCAGCCCTTGCGGATCACGGCCCGGCTGCTGCGCCCGCCGCCGATCAGCTCGACGACGTAGGTCCCGGGCTCGCTGAGGGCCGGGAGCTCGAGCTGCTCGTGGCGGCGGCGCAGGGGCTCGTCGGGGAAGCGCACGGTCTCCTCGTGGGCGGCGACGAGGCCGTCGAGGTCGAGGGAGGTGTCGACCTCGCGCCCGTGGGCGAGGGCGTAGTTCAAGGCGTTGATGCGGAACACCTTGACCAGGAGCGTGGTCACGTTCTTGACCCGGTAGTCGAGGACCACGCGCTGGCTGGCCCCGAACAGCTCCGGGTTCTCGACGACGAACTCGAGGTCGACGCGCTCCTTGAGCCGCTGGTAGCCGTTGGGGTCGTCGAGCAGGGAGTAGTTCTCCTCGGCGTCGCCGAGGCCCTCGAGGATCCGCAGCTCGGCGCGCCAGCGGCGGAGGGTGTGCGCGCGGATCAGCCCGTCGACGGGCAGCTCCTGCCCCTTGCGCCACACGTGCTCGAGGTAGTGGCGCACGAGCTCCTCGTCGTCGGAGATCGTGGGCAGGAGGGTCACCGCGCGGAAGTCCTGGCCGAGGTTCGCCACCCAGCGCTTGCGGTCGTCGTGGCGCAGGTAGTCGGGCTCCATGTAGCCGGCCTGGCGCGGGAGCTGGAGGTAGGCGAGGAAGCGCTCGCGGTCGTGCATGCCCTGGCGGCGGTCGAAGCTCAGCCGGTGGTAGAGCACGTGGGCCTTGAGCGAGTTGAAGGCGGGCTTCAGCGCGCTGACGAAGGCCCACAGGCGCTCCAAGTACGCCTCGCGCTCGGCGGGGTCGTGCTCCCAGCTCGTGTCCGGGCCAGGCTGGAGCTTGACCAGGTTGGCGTGGACGAAGCTCTGTTCGTCGAGCAGGGCGGGCCGGCGCTGGGCCAGCTCCTCGAGCTGGGCGTCGAGCAGCAGCCCGTGGGCCTTGAGCGAGCCGAAGCCACGGGAGCGCTTGTGCTCGAGCTCGGTGAGGATCATCTGCACCAGGGCCGGGTGATCCGGGCGCTGGACGCGCTCGAGGACCGCGCGCAGCTCCTCGATGGTCAGCGCGCGCTCGAGGAGGGTCTCCGCCTCGGGGTAGAACAGGCGCTCGAGGGCGCCGTCGTGGATTCCGCTGACCCCGTCACGGCGGAAGGCCTCGCGCAGCAGCCAGTCGGGGTCGGTGAGCTGGGGGTCGAGGGCGGTGGGGAGCACCGCCTCGGCGCCGGGGAGGTCGGGCTGGTGCGTGAAGCTCAGCCCGTACTCGCGGCGGAAGGCCTCGCGCGCGTCGCCGTTCCAGCGCAGGAGCAGCTGGCGGCGCTCGATCTCGCGCACCCGCTGGCCTCGCCCGTGGCGCTCGACCCAGGTCTCGACCAGGGGCTCGACCCCGTCGAGCTGGCCCTGGTGCTGGAGCTCGAGGCACTGGTAGTAGTAGGCGTCGTCGCTGCCCGGGATCAGCTGCTCGAGGAACGCGGCGCGGTCGGCGCCGAGGGCGTAGCCCTCGTGGGTCTCGATGAACTGCTGGTGACGCATGGGTGTTCCTCCCGCAGGCGGGATCATAGGGGGTTGAAGGCGGGACGGGGGGCGCGCCACTCCCGGGGCTTTACCCTCCGGTCGCAGTCGTCGCGGACCCGCTCCAGAGAGGGCCAGGCGGTCGCGGAGCCGCGCTCCCCCTGCTTAGAGGTGAGGCTCGCGCGGGTGTCACGGGACGCACGAAAATTCACCGGTGCGCTCGCGGAGCACGTTGACCCCGTGAGGTTTACACTGATCGGGTGAGCACCGGGCTGACCCAACTCGCCGACGACTTGACCGCGGTCTCGTTCGTGCCGGGCACCGAGAGCGCCGCAGACTACGAGGCCTTGCTCTCGCGGACTGCGCGCTTGCTGCGGGTCAAGCTGACCTTCGAGGCCAACCGTAAGCTGGAGTCGGTGCCCTTCGTGGTGATCGCCGGCGGGACCAACGTCGGCAAGTCCACGGTCTTCAACTGGCTGGTGGGCGAGGCGATCGGCAGCAGCTCGCCCCTCGCGCGGCACACCAAGGCGCCCACGATCTACGTGCCTCGCAAGGAGCTGCCCTCGATCCCCGAGGGCGTGCTCTTGCCGAGCTACGCGCGGATGACCCTCGAGCGCCCCGAGGACGCCGCGGCGGAGGCCCAGGCCAACGGGCAGGTCGCCTAC